>Ga0315537_1001351_pt1 | contig 19353 bp, 16 predicted proteins | sample SalMarSW160270MG_FD_203091 | JGI IMG/M metagenome (GOLD analysis project Ga0315537, IMG submission 203091) | Salt marsh sediment microbial communities from the Plum Island Ecosystem LTER, Massachusetts, United States - Salt Marsh Sediment SW1602-70 ...
TTCGGCATAGAAATAATCGGTGCTCCCACGGTTAGGGAGCCGGACGGACTGGCCATGAGCTCGCGCAATACTTATCTTACCCCCGAACAGCGGATTAGCGCCCTTTGCCTATACAAATCATTGCAAAAAGCAAAGGAACTTATTAAGAGTGGAATACAAGATGCGGCGACTATTATTGATGCGGCAACAGAGCTGATACAATCATGTCCCGAAACCGATATCGATTATATTGCCATTTGTGATACGGAAACACTTGTTGATGTCCGGACGATCACTGGACCGGTGCAAATGCTCCTGGCCGTGCAAGTCGGAAAAGCCCGCCTGATTGACAATATGTTGCTGAATCCATAGACAATAAAGTAACCATTTAATGCACCGGAACTTATTAAAAAATGCACAAAATTTACTTTTTGAAACTTAAATAAGGAGATGCTTTATGGGTAACGAACAATTCTTTTTTACCTCCGAATCGGTGACCGAAGGCCATCCGGACAAGGTTGCAGATGCGATATCGGATTCCATTCTCGACGCAATTATGGAGCAAGACAAAGCCTGCAGGGTTGCCTGTGAAACTCTTGTAACCACCGGCCTGGCTTTTATTGCCGGTGAAATTACAACCAGTTGTTATGTGGATATGCCTGAGATAATACGAAATACAATCCGTGAAATCGGATACCATTCATCCCAGATGGGGTTCGACTGGCAGACCTGTTCGGTTATTACCAGTATTGATCACCAATCTCCGGATATCGCTCAAGGGGTGAATATCGGTCAAGGACTTTTCAAAGATCAGGGTGCCGGAGATCAGGGGCTTATGTTTGGGTTTGCCACCGATGAAACACCTGAATTGATGCCCATGCCGATTATGTTCGCCCATAAATTATGCCAGCGTCTTGCCACGGTTCGAAAAAACGGGGCCCTTGATTTCTTAAGGCCTGACGGCAAATCCCAGGTGACCATCGAATATGAAAACGGCACTCCGAAACGGGTTGATACCGTTGTTATTGCCGCCCAGCACAAACCGCATGTTACTTACGATGAGTTGAAAGAAGCGATCGTAGAAGAAGTTATAAAAAAAGTAATCCCCAAGAAGCTAACGGACGGTGACACCCGATACTTTATAAATGCCACCGGCAAGTTTGTGATTGGCGGTCCCATGGGAGACTGCGGGGTTACGGGACGAAAAATCATTGTTGATACCTATGGAGGCCAGGGGAGTCACGGCGGCGGATGTTTTTCAGGGAAAGATCCTTCCAAGGTCGATCGAAGCGCTTCATACATGGCCAGACATATCGCAAAAAATATTGTTGCCGCCGGCCTTGCAAAAAAATGTGAATTGCAAGTCGCCTATGCCATAGGCGTGGCACAACCTGTTTCCGTGATGGTAGATCTTATGGGCACCGGTGTAATCCCCAAACATCGGGTAAAAGAAATTATCAAAGAAATCTTTGATTTAAGACCCGCAGCAATCATTGAATATCTGGACCTGCTGCGGCCAATCTATTGTAAAACTTCAGCTTACGGGCACTTTGGCCGGAATGAACCTGAATTCACGTGGGAAAAAACCAATATGGTGGATGTTATCAGGGAAAAAGCAGGGCTTTAGGAATTGAAGATTGTCGATTAATGATTAATAAGAACGACGGAAATGACCAAATTTTCAACCACTCAACCAGTTAACTGCTTGACGAAGCCTGAAGGAGATGAATAATCCATGGAATATGATATTAAAGATGTAAAACTGGCCGGGGAAGGTCAGCTGCGGGTCGAATGGGCCAATCAGAGCATGCCGGTCCTAAACAATATAAAGAAAAGGTTTGCAAAGGAAAAGCCCCTAAAAGGTAAACGCATCGCCGCCTGTCTTCATGTTACCACCGAAACCGCCTCTTTGATGCAGACATTAAAAGCCGGCGGTGCCAAGCTTGCTCTTTGTGCCTCCAACCCTCTGAGTACACAGGATGATGTGGCGGCTTCCCTTGTAACCCATGATAAAATTTCTGTTTTTGCCATCAAAGGTGAAGACAACAAAACCTATTACAAGCATATTCATTCAGCAATAGACATCGAACCTCATTATACCATGGATGACGGCGCCGATCTGGTTTCCACAATTCATTCGGAGCGCCGGGAACTCATTGAGAGCGTAAAAGGAGGTACGGAGGAAACCACCACCGGAATCATTCGACTCAGAAGTATGGCGGCAGACGGAGTCTTGCAATACCCGATCATCGCTGTAAATGACGCCCGGACCAAACATTTTTTTGATAATCGTTACGGTACCGGTCAAAGCACTATGGACGGTATCATTCGGGCCACGAATCGCTTGATCGCAGGGTCCAATTTTGTGGTCTGCGGTTATGGATGGTGCGGCAAGGGTCTTGCGATGAGAGCGTGCGGAATGGGAGCAAATGTTATTGTAACCGAAGTCGATCCCACAACTGCTCTTGAAGCGGTTATGGACGGATTTATGGTAATGCCGATCCGGCAGGCGGCGAGAATCGGTGATTTCTTCTGTACGGTTACCGGGAACATCAATGTGATACGCAAAGAACATTTCGAGATCATGAAAGACGGCGCTATTGTAGCCAATTCCGGTCATTTTAATGTTGAACTCGATCTCGGGGGGCTCAAAAGCATAACAAAAGCCCACAGGATAATAAGGCCCTTTGTTGAAGAATATATGCTGGAAAACGGCAAGCGGATTAATGTTCTGGGTGATGGGAGACTGATAAATCTTGCGGCCGCCGAGGGACATCCGTCAAGTGTTATGGATATGAGTTTTGCCAATCAGGCGTTGAGTATCGAATATATGGTAAAAAGTAAAAAGAAACTTGAAAAGGATGTCTATCCGGTGCCCGAGGAAATAGACAGGGCCATCGCCAAAGAAAAGCTGGCTTCCATGAACGTTAAAATTGACAAACTTACCGCTGAGCAGAAAAAATACTTGGCCTCATGGAGTATGGGAACATAATGGATTGTCGGTTGAAGGTTGTGGATCGAGGAATAAATAAAAACAGACCTCTTTTGGGTCGGCTTTTTACTCCACCACAATTATGACGCGGCATTTTTTCATAAAGGAAAGATTCTCAGAAGCGCTTCGAAGCCGGCGAGCATCCATATTGCTGATTATAACGTCGGAATGTTCGACACCTTCTGTCCTCAATCCTTTTACCGTCAAAGGATTGTCTCCAACCCTCTGATTACTCTGAGCTGCTGCAAGGTCCTTTGAATACCCACTCATTCCTTGCTGTACGGCATATTCACGGCTGACAAAAGCGGATCCATAAACTTCACGTGCATTTTCGTCGAGTATCTTTGGGGCCATGACAGGCTTTGTTCCAAGGCCCCTGGTATCAACAACCAATCCGGTAAAAACAGAGGGTGAATTCTTAACAGGCGCCATGGTTCTGATCGATTCCAACGGCCTGATTTCCTCTGGAAGAACAAGCTGGGCAAATCCACCTCTCAGGTTTATTTCCATTGTAACTTCTACGGTCCCGTCTGAAAAATATTCTTTTTTTACAACCTCGGCACGTTTAACCATACTCTCTATTTTAGACATAATGATATCATTTTTGCCCTCATAATCTCCGACAAGAATGGTACCGTCAATTCTGATCCCTTTCGCAACTTCAAGGAGTTTTCGGCAGGCATCCAGCCTTGCATTTTTTAAAGCCGTTGAACGTGCCTTGACATGGTCGGGAAGCTTATTATGAAGAACACCGATCCCCTTTGCTTGTATGACTCCCCTGCTCCAATTGATGATTCCTTCTGCATTCTGCTCAACAACCTCCTGACTCGGATATTCATTACAATAACCAACAGCAGGAATTAGCAGCAGAAACATAAGTGCCAAAGTAAACGCCGGCTGATTTTTCATAGGTACTCCCCTGGCCTATTTCTTTTAACTATAGATTTTTCAGAATAACATTTCGTTTCAGCGCCCGATCAATCGGAATATATTTTTAAGAATCCTATAATAACAATGATTTAATCACCTGGTTTTGTCAATAGAAATTGACGATCTCGTAAAAAGTTGTTTTTTTAGTTTTTACCAACCCATCAAAATTATCCGGTTTCTACGAGTTCGGCAGATAATAATTTTTTATAGTGTTCAATCCGGGATAGAGCGTCTTTTTCGGTCGAAACTTGTTTAATGGATTCACGGAATCTGCTGCTGTGACGCAATCCCTTGACAAACCACCCGAGCCGGCTGCGCATCATACGCATCGCCCGCTGCTCTCCAAAGAATATTACAGAAGATCTAAGATATTGAGCCATAACTTCAAAGCGCTGGGATGGATCAGGCAATGAGGCTTTATTATCCCGGAGTAGCTCAAGCACCTGAGAAAAAATCCAGGGGTTGCCGATGGCCGCTCTGCCGATCATGACGGCATCGCACCCGGTTTGATTTTGCATCTTCAACACATCTTCAGGCCTTATGATATCCCCGTTCCCTATTACAGGGATTGAAGCAGTATTTTTAATAGCGGCAATCAGGGACCAGTCAGCCTTGCCCCGGAACCCCTGAGTCGCCGTTCGTGGATGCACTGTAATCGCGTCCACACCGCATGCTTGAGCGATTTCAGTTATTTTTAAGGCCTGGTCCCCGGAACTGTCCCATCCGGTTCTTATTTTTATGGTCAACGGAATTTTTACCGTTCTACGGATAGCCCGAAGAATTTTTTCGACCTTTTGGGGCTCTTTCATAAGGGCCGCACCTGAACCGGTTTTTAGCACTTTTTTTACCGCACAGCCAAGGTTGATGTCCAGGATATCAGCCCCTGAGGATTCAACTATGGTTGCGGCTTCCGCCATAAGCAAACGATCCGAACCGAATATCTGAACCGACAACGGTTTCTCTGCGGGCCGGCTCTCGAGCAATTCATGTGTCTTGACCGAGTTATGAACCAGACCGTTGGAACTGATCATTTCCGAGCAGACCAGCGCACAACCCGCTTCTTTGGCCAGCAAACGGAACGGCAGATTAGTGATACCGGCAAGTGGAGCTAATACGGTAATATTATCAAGTTGAACGGAACCTATTTTCATCTTTTCGACAACTTTTTTGGGGAAGTCGGATTCGCATAGCAAAACAGGCAATTGTGATAGCATGGGTGCAGGTGGTAAGATCCTATATCCACCGACACCATGCATCCGCATCCGTGTTTTACCCTCTGGCCGGTATCTTTTTTAAAGCTAAGATTGCCCCCGAAAATTTTAACTAAAAGATCGTTGGGAATACATGAACTTTTTTTTATGTTTGAATCTGAGGGCAAAGCGTTGAGTACGTCTTTTTCACAACAGGTATAAAGATCAATATTTTTTTCAGAAAGTTCTTTTTCCATTTTCACAAGAATTGCTTTTTTTGTTTTCAACGGCGGATCCACAAACGAAAATCCGGGCAGGTCGGTGATCCGTTTTTGAATTTTCGGGTAATGGTCCATGAAGCTTGTGATACATCTTGTAACACCGCATTGGCAAGCCCCGGCTGCAATCAGATGAAAATCATTCAAATTGTCCTGAACTTCTTTTTCATGAAATTTAAAAAAACAGATGGGATCAAATCTCCAGTTAATTGCTCCGGCGTCAAAATCCCGGCAAAGCTGCTTTAGTTGATCAAGACGTTGGTTTAGCGGCAGCACACGAGGTTCAAGCAAGGACGAATTCGAGTTTATGGTAAAATTAAAAAAAAGATTATATCCCATGGAAAAAAGCTTTTGGCCGAATCCGCCCTTGATGAAGGGGCCAAAATTTTTTGACCAGAATACAAGGGTGTGAACATTGTCGGGAGTTGCGGTTATTCTGGACTTTTGCCGGTTATATGGGTTGACAACCTCAAAAAAACCCTTCCGTATCTGATTGATGAACCAATCCATGTAAAATGCCGGAATATCGGTCCGTCTGGAGGCGGAAATAACGATTTGGGTCGATGGTTTCATTAAAAAAGTTTACCCTTATTTTTTCTTCAGATCTAATAATGATATCACCTTTCCGTTATCCGGTCTTTCAGGTTTTTTTTGTTTATCTCCGGAGGGATCAGGCTCTTTGGGGCAAACTACCGGCTCCAGACGGACCCTCTTGCCGCCCATGGTAAACTCCTGACCGTCAATATAAATATCCCGCAAGATCCAGGTTGCTACCTGAAGGGGTAGCTGTAGCATAAGTATTTTGACATGATACCAATCTTTTTTTACATCAGGAGAAATATCTTCTATTCTGGCGAATGATATGGGTTGATCTTCAAGGTATATAAGTACAACGTCATTTTTTTTTGCCATAATGCTGCCCTTTCTAAAAACCCGATACAATGTTATTCACTGGTTACATTCACAGTCCTTCCGGCTCAAAAAATAAGTTAGCGATTATTAGGTAATGGGCGGGGGAATCGAGGCGATTCTATCCGGCCGCGGCATGGGGGCCGCGGCGCTTTTTGAAATGTGCGGATAGAGTAATTGTCTAAAATAGGTTTCGTTATAGCCAGTTTCAAAACGCCCCCTTTTGCCCAATCTCTGCGTCAGGCTCAAATTTTAACCCGCCACCGAACTTTGGCGGGTTAATCCTCAAAATACTCCAGGTATTCCTGTGGTTAAAATTTTCGCGTTGACTCGGGGCGTCCATGCCCCTCGCCCTTGCGGGCAGCTTGATAGCTGTCCAATTCTGCTATCCTGCAGAATTGCCCTTGACCTTGGACAAAATTGAACATTTTGAAACTGGCTCGTTAGAAATAAACTTATCCGTTTTTCTGCTCAAAGGTCTTCATAAAATCGACAAGGGTTTCGACTGTCGCTATGGTTGTGGCGTTGTAAATTGAAGCCCGGCATCCTCCCACAGACCGATGACCTTTAAGGCCGCCCAAATCGTTTTCATAAGCTTGCTCTATAAATCGTTTTTCAAGGGCTTCGTCCGGAAGGCGGAAGGTTACATTCATCAATGAACGGCTGTCCGCCCGGGCCGTGCCGTTATAAAAATCACCCGAATCTATGGCATCGTACAGAATACGAGCCTTTTTTCGATTGATTTCCGCCATTTTATCAAGTCCGCCAATGGTCTCTTCAAGCCATTTCATTACCAGTTGAATCACATAAACCGCGAAACACGGCGGGGTATTAAACATTGAGTTCTTGGATGAATAGGTTGTATATTTGAGCATGGTCGGCAGTGTGTCCGGCACCCTCTTGAGCATATCCTCCTTAATGATCACCATGCACACCCCGGCAGGGCCGATATTTTTTTGAGCCCCGGCATAAATAAGCCCGAAATTATCCACATGAAACGGTCTGCTCATGATATCCGAAGACATATCGGCGATAAGTGGCACACCGTTTGTATCGGGAAAGGATGCCCACTGGGTCCCTTTTATCGTGTTATTGGATGTAATGTGAATGTAAACCGCATCGGTGCTGAACGTAATATTTTTCGGAATATATGAAAAATTATGATCTTCCGAAGATGCCACAACCTTGATGGTTTTACCCTGTATTTCGGCTTCCTTTATGGCTTTTGTGGACCAGGTGCCGGTATTAACATAGTCTGCGGATTCGCCTTTCCCGAGAAAATTCATGGGTATCATGCAAAATTGCAAACTTGCACCGCCCTGGATAAAAAGCACGTGGAATTTATCATCCAGGTTTAACAGACGCCGGGTTCTTTCAACGGCATCGTTTATGATATCGTCAAACCACTTGGAGCGGTGGCTTATTTCGGTTATCGACATGCCGGAACCGCCGAGGTTTAAAAATGAATCTTTGATTTCTTCAAGTACTTCAACGGGAAGAGCGGCAGGCCCTGCGTTAAAGTTATAAATTCTGTCTTCCTTCATTTGTTTCCCCCATGTTTTATCATCAGACTCAGAGCCCTTTGCAAAACGCTCAGCTTATCCATTTTAAAAGATCCTATTTGTACAGAACCGTTGAAATCTGTCAATGAGTATTTTTCAGTTCCGACCATATTACTGTCAAGACCTTTCCTTATCGGAGATGATCTGTCCAGGCTTTTCTTTTTTTGTATAACGGTTTAAACCATGATTACAAAATATCATCACATACGCCCCTGACATAATAATAGGCGCTGAAATCCTGCCACGAGACGAACCCCATATCTGCGCTGACATACCACGCCGCCATATAAGATCGTCTGTCACAACTCCACAACCATTTTTGTTTGGAGTCAAACACCGGTTCCATACAAAAATCTTCGCCGTGAGGGGTTGGGGTGAGCAAAGACATCAGTTCCTCGGTTGTGGGAAGTCGCCAGTGATGATATCCTCCCACATGTTTTTGGTTCAATTCTTCGATATACTCATGGGCTTTTGGCCAGGTCAGGGGATATTCCGATCCGGATTGCTGCCAAATAAGACGTGTTGCGTTATCCGTAACCATGCCGTTGGAAAGAATTTGAAAATCATTTTCGATATAACAAGAGGGTTGCCATAATTGGTTTGTGGAAAATACAGTTCTGCCCCGTTGGGGATTGACTTTGATGGCGTGGCTTCTAAGCGTTATCGAATGACAGGGGAAATTCTCTGCAACCGTCGATTCCGGGGCGATGTTGCAGATATTTTCTTTTTTTTCTTCCCACGCTTTATCAAGGTGCTCGAGTTCTTTTAACATTTCGTTCGCATCACCAAATCTGTTTTGATGTTTTGTGGCAATGGCTTTGGCAATAAAAGCATCCCATGTGGGGTCCAGATCCGCATTGATTTGACTCGGTTTTTCATAATTTTCCGTGGGAAGTTCACCCGTGAGCATTCGATAAAGCATAATTCCCACGGAATAAATATCCGCACGACGATCCGCTGTGTCGGGGTTGGCTTCTTGTTCGGGCGCGGCATACCAGGGAGAACCGACCTTGAGATTTTCGGGTCCTTTAAAATCGTCACCTCTGAGCTTGGACAATCCAAAATCGCAGATTTTTATCGTATCCAGATCCGTTACCAATATATTATAGGGTTTAATATCCCGGTGCACGATGCCGAAATGATGGAGACAGGCCAGTCCCAGAAGAATTTGTCGGGTGTATTTAATGGCTTTATCCAACTCAATAACTCGGGAGGATGCTTCGGTGATATAAGATTCGCCGATCATGATTCCGAGATTATTAAAATAATAATCCATGACATAAAAAAGTTTTCCGTCCTCTGTTTCATCGAAATTCCAAACTTCTACGATATGGGGATGTCTCAGATTTGACATAGTAACGGCTTCGGAAATAAAAAGATTCCGGATAGCCTTTTCACCCATCAGTTGAACCAGATGGGGATTAGGGGCAAGTAGTTTTAATGCGGCAATTTTACGGATAACCGACAGTTCCACTTTATAGACCTTGCCCATACCGCCCCTGCCCAGCAGCCCGCGTATTTTGTATTTACCGATGGTTTTCATTACTCATCTGTCCGTAAAAAAGAACCCTGTATAAAAACAGTTAAGATTTCAGACGCCTTTAGGGTCTTATGTTTATTTATTTTTTATTTGGATCTTAGTTAGTGTCCATCCATAAATGAGGATTTTTGTTCAAGATCAAGGCATGCGAAAAAAATAACCGCAGGCATATAGTTGATATTCCGAGGATTATTTTTTGAGCATAACGCAGAGACTTGTCCGCCTCCGGCGGATTGGGCAAAAAGACCATTTATGGATGGACACTAGTTACCATAACCGGTCCGCATGCACTTGGGGAAGTCCCGCGGCCATGATTTTGCTGACGACCGCTGCAATATCATAAGAAACGAATCTGACTTCAAGGGAATCCTCCGATGTATTCCAAATCACGTATTTTGCATTGTTATTGCCGTCTCTGGGTTGTCCGACGCTGCCCACATTGACGATATATTTTCTGTTTTTGTGCAAAGGTTTCACAGGTCCTTTTTGAAGGGAAATATATTCGGATACGTTACCGTCGAATCCGATGAGTTTCAACTCATGGGTATGCCCCACAAAGCAAAGTCTTTCTTTCATTTCTTTAAAAGTTTGCTCGAGAGTATTTTTGGAAACCTGAAATAAATAGAGGTTCATGGAATCCGGCGGAAACCCGTGAACAAATCGGCTTTCGTAAATAACCAAAGATGATTTCATGCCGCGAATAAAATTAAAGGATTCCTCGGACAGGAGGGTCATTGTTTTTTGTAAAGATTTCCGGGCGGTAGGATTAAACCAGTTCAAATATTCACCATCTAACACCGCCTGCTCATGATTTCCCATAACACATGGAATATTGCGTTCTCGAACCTGTCGAATCACCTGTTCCGGCTCGGGTCCGTAGCCCACATTGTCCCCCAGACAAACAACGGCGTCAATAGCCGAAGCCTCAATATCGTTCAAAACTTGTCGAAACGCATCCAAATTACCATGAATATCGGAAATAATTGCGACTTTCATATGTCAATGGTCTGTTGCCGGTGGCGGGGGTATCAATTTTAGATATTTCAATGATATCCTGTTAATTTTAACCGTAATTGACCCACCCGATAGTTACGGAATTCGTTCAACCTTAAGGGTATTGGTGCGACCACTTTGACCAAGGGGAGGTGTACCGGCAATAATCACAATCACGTCTCCCTTTCCTGCGAGGCCGCACCGTTGTATCTCACTGATCGCAACATTAACAATGTCATCCGTTTCTTTGATGATTTTGACCAGCGCGCTTTCCACACCCCAGATTAAGGCCAGTCGTCGCTGGATTTTGGGCGATGCAGCCAAGGCCAACACAGGCCGGTGAGGCCGGTGGCAGACCAGCCGGCGGGCGGTCATACCGGAGGCGGTGTAGGCCACAATGGCTTTGGCTGATAACGTATTGGCCACTAAATTGCCGGCATACGCAACGGTCGGCTCGATCTCCCGGGGCGGAGTAAACGGCAAAGCCCCGGACAATTTGCCCTCAAACCAGGCCGTTTCCGTGGAAACGGCAAGTGTCGACATGGTCGCCACGGTTTCAACCGGATACCGGCCGATCGACGTTTCAGCGGACAGCATCAGGGCGTCCGTGCCGTCTAAAATAGCGTTGGTTACATCTGTGGCCTCAGCGCGAGTGGGTTTGCGCATGTCAATCATGGACTCCAGCATTTGGGTGGCCGTGATAACCGGAACGGCGGCATGGCGGCAAATCTCAATGATGCGTTTTTGGGCAATGGGCACTTCTTGTAAACTCATTTCCAGAGCCAGATCACCCCGGGCCACCATAACCCCACTGGCTTCCCCAACAATTGCCTCAATATCATCTAAAGCATTCTGCCGCTCAATTTTGGCGATAACCGGAATGTCCGTTCCTTTTTGGGCCAAATGATCTTTTAACCGGCGCACATCATCGGCAGATTGCACAAAAGACAGCGCCAGAAAATCAATATCTTGAGTAATGGCAAAATCAATATCATCAAAATCCTTTCGGGTGATTGACGGCAGGCTAACCCGCAGCCCCGGAAGGTTAATGCCCCGGTGGCTGGATAGCTTGCCGCCCTGGAGTACGCGACACCATACGTCACCATTGATTTCAATTTTTTCCACTTCAAGTTCAATGTTTCCGTCATCAAGCAGAATCAGGCTCCCGATCTGCACATCTTTGGCCATGTCCGGATAACTCACTGAAATAAATTCATTGTTTCCTGCTGTTTTTTGTGGGGTCAAACAAATCTTCTGATCCGTTTTTAGGTCGACGGTAAGCCCTTGAATTTCTCCCACGCGAATGCGAGGGCCGCGCAAATCACCGATAATGGGAATAGGGACTCCCATTTCCTCTCTTAATTTCCGGATCCGTTTGATCAGAGGATTAAGATAATCGTGGGAACCATGAGAGAAGTTAATACGGACCACATCTAATCCGGCTAAAATCATCTTGCGCAGCGTGTCCTGATTATCGCTGGCCGGACCCAGTGTGGCGACAATCTTGGTTTTTTTAGAAGAACGTTCCGTGTTTATTTTGATTGGCATTTTTATAACCCAAGTTAATCAATTTTTTTCAAAAGATGTGCTGAGATTTTGATGCATAAGGGTTCGCGAAAACCGTCCCGAAAAGACATCGGGATGGATATGTCGAGGAGTTTCGCGAATCCTTGATGCGCAAGAGATCGGTGCAGATCGAGTAAAAAATCGCTCAATTCAGGTTTAAATATAACATCAGATGATTTTTCCTGCAACGAAAGAAAAAGGAACCGGATTGACACGCCCTAATCGGTCATGCTCACAGGTGAAGGCCGAACAGTAGACCGAATCCCGAGCAATTTGAGGTTATGTATGAATCAATCATCATGGTTGCGACGATATGAATTCAGGAGCTTTACACGCCAGCAAATAACGATAGCCGTATTCAATGACAGGCTCTTTTCGCTGATTCGTGACTTTGCACTTGATTGCCGCAAATCCTCGATCGGGTTTACTGCTCGATCTTTTTAGATCCGTCCACCAAGCCTTTACCGAAAGAATGTCCCCCGGACGCACCGGATTGAACATATTTACCTCATGCATTCCCACACCGCTTATAATTGTGACGCCGCCCTGTGCGTCCACAACCGCGCGAGTGCAGGCAGAAATGGTATGAAGGGAAGATGCAACAAGTCCTCCGAAAATGGATTCCCTTGCAGCGTTCTCATCAATATGGAACGGTTGTGGATCAAAATTTTTTGCAAAATCGATGATCGCCTCTCGCGTCATTAAGACCGGTTGACAATCGAGAACTTGCCCATCCCTTATATCGTCGAAATATCTCCTTTCCATGTTTAACTCTTCCTTGGGTATTTTCTGGGATTTTTTAATAACTGTATCACTTCAACGAGATGTAAAAAATTGGTCAATATCCCAATGCATGAACCTGATGCCCCGAACCTGTCCATTCAGCAGGACGACATACAAATTACAAATATTTTTTTCGATCCATCAGGAAATTCTTGTAAATCTGGTAGTGCTCGGTTTCTTCATATGCCACCGGACAGACGGACGCGTGGTCGAAACTGTAGATCTTGGCTCCGGTGCAGGCGAGCAAAATCGGGGAGTGCGTAGCAATAACGAATTGAGCGTGACCGGCCCGGCTATTGGTGCCCAGAATCTCCAGTAACTCAAGCTGACTGCGTGGCGAAAGCGCCGTCTCGGGTTCATCGAGCAAGTAGATACCCTCGATCCGGTACCGGTTGCGAAAATAGGACATCAGAGATTGACCGTGGGACTGAGTCACCAAGGACTTGCCGCCAAAGTATTTCAGTTGACCGGGGTCCGTTACCGCCCACTCATCCAGGATATTGGCGAAATCCTTGAAGATCTCCGAGCCGAAGAAAGACCCGGGAACGCGACCATTAGACCATTCCAAAGTAATATAATTATACAGTTGCCCTTCAAAACGGTTAACTTGGTAACGGGGACCCTCGGAAACACGCCAGATATGAATATCACAAGCGTGCGCCAGTGCCTCCAGCAGGGTAGATTTGCCGGTGCCGTTCTCGCCCACAAAGAAAGTCACAGGCGTGTTCAAGGATAGATGTTTGGTTTGATGAAAGATAGGCAGGGTAAAGGGATAGTATTCCAGGGTAGGGTAGTTCTCGGACCGTAGTGTGATGCTTTTTAGATGAACGGACATAGAGTATTTTCCATTTTTTCGGAACGCCCAACCCAGACCGTAATCATAGGCTTCTATTCATAGAATCCTTGTGTTTGAGACATTGTGATCGTGAGCACTTCATCCCTCAGTATAAACTTAGCGAATTCACTTGTATAACTTTGGAATAAATGCTTTTATCTAAAAAAGCAAGTTAGATTCAAAAATCGAATCAGACGCCTTTCTTATTCCCATCTTTCCAAACGGATAAAAGAGCCCTTCTTCACGGTGATGTCCCCTTAGAATTATTGACATATCTTGTATGCTGCGCCAAAATCACACTCTTGCATTTTATTGTTGCAAATATAATCAGATAACGTGTTGATTTTTAATTTATATTCATCATTTCCTTCCAATTGAAAACGCTAACCCAGGAAGTAAATGCAATTCTTAAAACATACCGATAGGCGGCGCTTCCTCCGGATCAATAGTGACATCCAATAAAGTCGGGCCATTGTGTCCACACAACGCGTGATAGTCGATGTGTTCAAAATCTTTAGGCTCTCGGATTTTGTGAGCATTTGCCCCGGTTGCTTTGGCCATCATACAAAAATCAACGGGCGGAATCGAAAAATCAATGGGTTCCGTACCTGCCAGGCGATGTGCGTGCCGGATCAATCCATACGCATGGTCATTCAATACCACAAAAATTACCGGCAACCGTTCTTCCACCGCTACGGTGATTTCCTGCCCACTCATCAAAAAACAGCCGTCACCCGTAAAACATACCACGGGGGTATTTCTTGAGCCTAAGGCCATTCCCACCGACGCGCCGATCGCCCAACCCATAGAGGCAAACCCTAACGACAAATGATAGTTTTCCGGACGGCGATGAAAAAAATAGTGGATCGACCAAGGCACGCTGTTACTATTATCGATGAGAAAACGGGTTTCAGGCGGAAAACGCTGTATGATTTCACAAATCAGTCGCTGTGGCTTGATGGGTGTCGAGGTGTTCCCTCGACGACAACTGTCCGGCGCTTGGACTTCAATGTGATGGGGCACATATGGGGATTCCTTTAGATGATCCGGGTATGATTGTGGGGTTATATCTTTTTCTCTCACCTTGCCCATCAGAGATATTTTGCCCTCCCGCTTTAGGGTCTCAAGGCGTGAGACCAATTCCTTAAATATTGTGCGGATGGTTCCATAAACGTGCAGACGTGCCATGGGAGAACGGCCAAAGCAGGTTCTTTCATGATGGATATGTACCAGCTTTTCATTCATTAAGACGGAATCCCACCCGCTGGTTGACCATTCGTTAAGATTGGTGCCTACAGCCAATATGAGATCAACGGATTCATCTGTCAGTGCATTACGGGCCGTTTTATGTCCGGCAAAGCCAAAAACCCCGCGAGCCAGCGGATGATAAGGATTGATCCAGGATTTTCCACGCTGTGTTGTGACCATGGGTGCGCCGATAAGTTCGGCAAATTGAACGATCTCCTGGGTCGCGCCCGCGCAGTCATGGCCTATAAATAATACCACCTGGCGGTTTTGGCTTAAAACATGGTGCAATTCCTGACAGAGCGTTTCCAGTGCCAAAACATCCACCTCTGAGGCGGGTTGGGTCAACAAGCCGTGCAAATTCGGGAAAGCGATTTGACCACTTTTGTCAAAGCGCAAGAGATCAACCGGCACACTTAAATGTACGGGGCCTTTTGGGGGTCGCAAGGCTGTAGTCAACGCAGCAGCCAGTTTCTTTTCCAATTGGTCGGCATGGGTAACCATCGTGTTATAGCGGGTACAGTGTTCAAACATTCCCAGTATATCCATGACATCGGCAGAGGATTCCTGAAAAGCGCCCATGCTGAAATCAGGCAACCGGGTTTGTGCCGTGATCACCAGCATAGGAATATGATCCGTATAAGCTGAAGCCACGCCGGTGATCAGATTGGTTGCACCGGGACCGGTGGTTGCACAGCATACACCAATTTTTCCGGTTTCACGGGCATAGCCGTCAGCCATAAAAGCCCCACCCACTTCATGACGAGAGAGTATGGCACGAGGACCGCCCCGTGTTTCGCTGCGTGCAAGCGCATCAAAAAGAGGGCCAAGAGGACCGCCGGGTACGCCAAAGACATATTCTACACCAAATTGTTCCAAATAGTTGATGATTAAATCACTTAGCGTCATTATCCAACCTTGTTATCTGTTATTTTTCAATGCAATTCCCCATACGATGATATGATGTCATGCGCCGGGGTGGTCTGTACGGGCGTTTTGCGGCAAAGAATCTTTATAGAATAAGTCTAATCCGTTGTAAACCAATATTCCAATGGACCTCGCCAGAGCAAGCTCTGCAAAAAGGCCTCTCGAAAATTTTTATGAAATATTCGGGTTAGCGGCTAACTCATGGATAGTAATTGAAAAAAACAGGCCAAAATAAAAAAAATACAAAACACCAAATATATTATCTTTGTTTTGATGTTCATTGATGATTCATCCGAACGGAAAACTGACCAGCGCCGCCGTGATATTGCGCCATCCCCCTGGCGTTTACGAAAAACCGTGATTTTTTCGGGGTCTGGTCATGTTGAATAATTAGCGACATCCATGGGTAGTGTCAATTACTTTTAATCAATATTAAAGGTGTCTCTATTCCTACAATTGACACCCCGGCGGTATTTTTCTATAGTTCCACAAACCATAAACGCGGGCACTTTTAAAAAACATATGAAACAAAAAGGAAACCTGAAAATGACCCCATTGAGCCACTTGTTTTCACCGGTACGGATCGGAACCATGACCGCAAAAAACCGAATGCTCATGTCGGCAATGAGCATCAATTTCGGTGTCGATGCAAAGGGACATGTCACGGAACAGTTGATCGAATATTTTGTTGCAAGGGCCAGAGGCGGGGTCGGGTCGATGCTGGTGGGCGGAGGTGCGGTGCATCCCACAGGAGTTGAGCTTCCCGACCTTCCGACCCTATGGGATGATGACTGCATTCCGGCTCTGGAAAAAATGACGCAAGCCGTGCGGCCCTTTGGCACAAAATTCGGGATGCAGCTGATGCATGGCGGCAGGCAGTCGTATCATGACAACAAGGTCGCGCCTTCGCCGCTGCCGGCAGCAGCCGTGGTCAAAGGCATCCCCAGGGAACTCACCGTTGACGAGATTCATGAGCTGGCCGGGGCATTCGGGGATTCGGCCAAACGGTGCCGGGCGGCCGGGTTTGATTTTGTGGAAATCCACGGTGCACACGGCTATCTCATCAACCAGTTTCTGGCCAAAAATTCCAATAAACGCAATGACGACTACGGCGGTTCTTTTGAAAACCGTATTCGGTTTCTTCTTGAGCTTTTCCGGAATATCAAGAAAAAGGTGGGCAGCGATTTTCCGGTCGGCATTCGAATCAACGGCAACGATTATGTCCAAGACGGCTGGACCCTGGAAGAAGCCTTGCAACTGGCCGTCATCCTTGAACAGGAAGGTGCGGATTATCTGCACGTTTCCGCGGGGGTTTACGGTTCATCCGAGCTGACCATTCCCTCCATGTACACCCAACAGGGGTGTTTTATTCATTTGGCGCAAGCCGTAAAAAAAGAAGTCTCTGTTCCGGTTGTGGCCGTTGGACGCATCAAAAGTCCGGAGATGGCCGATCGCATCATTGGCGAGAAAAAAGCGGATATCGTGGCATTTGGCCGATCCTTTCTGGCGGATCCGGATTATGCCCGCAAGGCCGAATCCGGAGACCTCACCCGGATCAGGCCTTGTATCGCCTGTTGTTTAGGATGCATTCACAATGTACTGGCATTGGAGCCCGGATCGTGTGTGGTCAACCCGGATGTGGGCAGAGAATATCTGCTCAAAGGAACAGACAGGGCCGAGGAATCAAAAAAAATCCTGGTTATCGGCGGGGGACCCGCCGGTCTTGCCGCCGCGAGAATAGCGGCAATGCGCGGCCATGAGGTGATTGTCTGCGAGCAAAGGGGTCATGTGGGCGGTCTTGCAAGGCTTGCGGCCATTCCTCCCGGTCGATCGGAACTCATGGAAATCGTGGAGTTCTTTAAAAACGAACTGGACCGACTGCGGGTGGATTTGCGGCTGAATGTTGCGTTGACCCAATCGTTTATCCAATCCGTCAATCCGGACCACATCATTCTCGCCACCGGAAGTCTTCCGGAAATGCCCATTATCAAGGGACTTTTTCAAACAAAAATGTCCCTTTGCTCGGTTACCGATGTCCTGGAAGGAAGGAGCGCTACGGGAAACCGGGTTATCGTGATCGGCGGCAATCAGGCAGGCCTGGTACTCACCGACTTTCTGGCTGAAAAAGAAAAAGAGGTGGTGGTTCTTAACCGGAAGAAACATTTTGCAGAAGAAATGTCGAGCAACGACCGTTTCTACCTAAGAGAGCGGCTTAAACGGAAGAATGTAAGCTTGTACAAAAATGTATCCATCAAGCAATTTCTGCCCCATGGGGTGATCTTTACATCCGGAGGAGAAAAAATCAGCCTCCAAGGGTTCGACAGTGTCGTGATTGCGGAAAAAATGACTCCCATCCGAAAAGCCTCGGAGCTTTTCAAGGATACCCATATCCCAGTTCACGTAATCGGTGATGCAAAATCTCCCCGCATTTTGATGCACGCGATCAGTGAGGCGGAAGATATTGGACGGGCAGTTTAATCCTATGATATCCTTATCAAATCAAAAAGATATCTCCTTGAAACCTTTTTAAGAATCCAGAATCTTGGATATAATTTTGTCCTTGTCGCGCTTGGAGATGTAAGGTTTCATCCGTGCTTCGAGGATTTTAGTTTCATCAATTCTTTTTCTGTTTGCCGCGTCTTTAACTTTGAAAACAAGTTCATCCAGATCACATGGCTTCATTAGGTAATCCAAGGCGCCCAATTTCATAGCTTCAATGGCGGAATTAACCGTAGCATGGCCGGTGAGCATGATAATTTTCACAAGGGGACGCTTTTTTTTAATCAGCCGGAGGGTTTCAATACCGCCCATCCCCGGCATTTTAACATCGAGAATAACCACATCAATGCTGTCGTCGGCTTCAAGTCGATTTAGTGCCTCTTGCCCACTAAATGCATACGCTACAATGAAGCCCCTTCTGCGTAAGCGTTGGCTTATTATTTTAACGAACGTCTGCTCATCATCGACCAAAAGTAAATTTATTGGAGCCATATCTTACTGTTTTCAACTATATAAAAATGGATTAAATTCCTTTCTGATAATAGACAAAGGGACGCGAGATGAAATGAACCCCCGACTTGGGGAAAATGATGGCACCCCCTTCGCGGTATTATTTATCGTTTCCTTGTTTGACGCAAGTTTTAAACGTTTTATTTTGCACCCAAAATGGTATGCCTAAGACCAAAAAACGGCTGATCTTTGAACTCTTTTTACAAACTATCAGATACTTAGCGTGATCCGATCCCCATTCCAACAAGGTTTCGCCAGCGCACAATTCAATCTCGGCCTTCTTTGCGCAGAATTTACGACCCTTAGCGCAAGTTATTCGCCGGCGAAGCATGGCTCTGTCCTAATTGTGGTGGCAAGGTAGCTCGGCTCAGACTCTCGGCACCGTTGTTGCGCTTAAGATTTTTAAAAAGACTGCCGATATATTTAATAAACAAGGAGAAACGGCATGTTACTGTATCTAATTGTAGGTATTACAATTGCTTATATTGTTGTAGTTGTTTACCTGAATCTAAAGTCCGAAATGCAAGAGCTATGGGATTGGGAAAAATAAGAGGTTAATGTTCTCTTAAAGGTATGTATTACGGACGCAGCGAATACAGACCGATATACATCACG
>Ga0315537_1001355_pt1 | contig 19309 bp, 19 predicted proteins | sample SalMarSW160270MG_FD_203091 | JGI IMG/M metagenome (GOLD analysis project Ga0315537, IMG submission 203091) | Salt marsh sediment microbial communities from the Plum Island Ecosystem LTER, Massachusetts, United States - Salt Marsh Sediment SW1602-70 ...
AAACCGGTCCCATCAGCTTTTTTGAAAAGATCGGACGGTCAACTTGCCGAATCTGTGAAGAAGCCCATACGTTCCTTGAATTTGTAGGAGAAGCCGGTGTGGCGACGGTCAAGGCCTTGCTCAACCCAAAGCAGGTGCGTTGGAAAGATGCATTTTTAGTTGCGGAAACCGCAGGCGTAAATGCGCTGCCCGTTATTGTCCTAATCGGTTTTCTGATGGGGCTGATCATGGCGTTTCAGGCGGCCATTCCCATGCGCCAGTTTGGTGCGGAAATCTATGTGGCCAACCTCGTCGGGCTTTCCATGGTCAGAGAACTTGGGCCGCTCATGACCGCCATTGTGCTGGCCGGCCGGTCCGGCTCTGCCTTTGCCGCGGAGCTTGGAAGCATGAAAGTCAACGAGGAGATAGACGCGCTGATCACCATGGGACTCGATCCCGTGCGATTTCTAGTAGTTACCCGGATCCTTGCCGCGGTTATCATGACGCCGCTTCTCACCCTATTTGCAGATCTTATCGGCGTGATGGGGGGATCCATTGTTTTGATCTCTATGGGCTATTCGTTAGCCACCTATTTTAAACAGATCATCTCCATGGTAACTTATGTAGACCTGTTTGGGGGTCTTTTAAAATCGATTGTATTCGGTCTTTTGGTCGCGGGTATCGGGTGTTTACGAGGTCTGCAGACTGAAATCGGCGCCAGTGCCGTTGGGGAATCCACCACCCGGGCGGTTGTCGGCGGAATTGTGCTGATCGTTATTACGGACGGCATCTTTTCGGTGGTTTATTATTATTTGGGCATTTGAAAGCTTATGGATCTGATCCGGGACACAATTATTCAGGTTGAAAAAATTTCCGCGGGTTACAAAAATACTATCGTATTGCAGGACGTTTCTTTTGAGGTCAGACGCGGTGAAATTTTCGTCATTCTGGGCGGCTCGGGCAGTGGAAAAAGCACCCTGCTAAAACTGATGATCGGTCTTAACAAGCCGTTATCCGGCAGAATTTTTATTGACGGACAGGATATCGTCTCTGCCGAGGGCGATGAACGCCGGGCGTTACTCAAAAAATTTGGCGTCATGTATCAAAAAGGAGCCCTTTTCGGCTCCATGACATTGCTCGAAAACGTCCGGCTCCCGCTGGAGGAGTTTACCGACCTTCCGCTTTCGGCCATGGATCTCATCGCCCGGATGAAGTTGAGTCTGGTGGGATTGAAAGAATTTGGAGCCCTTCTGCCGGCGGAACTCAGCGGAGGAATGCAAAAACGTGCCGCCATAGCAAGAGCCATGGCCCTTGATCCCCAAATCCTTTTTCTGGATGAACTCTCGGCGGGATTGGACCCCATCACTTCAGCGGAATTGGATCATCTGGTCCTTAGCCTCGCCCACAACCTTGGCATTACGTTTGTCATCGTAACTCATGAGCTTTCGAGCATTTACGCAATTGCCGATCGGGTCATTATGTTGGATAAAGAACTTAAAGGAATCCTGGCAATAGGCCGTCCCCAGGATCTGAGGGACCATAGCGAAAATATGTTTGTTCGACGCTTTTTTAACCGGCAGGGGGTATCCGATACCCCTGGGGAAAAGTTTTCACCCTTGATTGCAAACAAAATTGAAAAGATACTATAAAAGCCTCTCGGAAATTAATGAATCCTTGATTGAGAAGAGATATGAGTGCTCAAGCCAATTATTTTAAAATCGGATTGTTTGTCGTCGTCGCATCGGTAATCGGCGTGGTTTCGATTATCGTATTAGGGGCGGGATCGTTTTTTCAAAAAAAGGTTCTTATCGAGACCTACTTTATAGAATCGGTGCAAGGCCTGGAACAAGGAGCGCCGCTCAAATTTCGTGGTGTTCTGGTTGGTAAAACTACGCAAATTACCCTGGTGGGCAAGGCGTACCCTACCGATCGCCAATATGTCCTGATTCGAGCAATCCTGTTCTCGGATACTTTCAGGGTTACGTGTTCGCCGCCAAGCGGATCCGATCTGAAAAAGGAAGTCGAAAAAGGGTTGCGGATTCGACTGGGCTTCCAGGGGTTAACCGGCGCCGCCCATCTCGAGATGGACTACATAGACCCGAAACTCAATCCTCCTTTGGACATCGAATGGAAACCCAAACATTGTTATATCCCCTCCGCGTCCAGCACCATCAGGCGCATCAGCGATGCTGTGGATAAAATTTTGAAAAATTTGGAGGGCCTGGATTTCAAAAATATTACTGAAAACTTCACCACCTCTATTAAGGATTTAAGCAGGGCTTTGTCCGGGGCGAACCTGGGAAAGGTCGGCGAACAGGCGGAAAGCTTGCTTTCGGAACTCAGAGAAACGAACCGGCGGGTTGCCAATCTTTTAAAAGATCCAAAAATAGATCGTCTATTGCCCGATGCTGCGGCAACCATGGTCGCAGCACGTCGAATTGTGGAAGACACAGAAAAGCCCATGTCGCAATTACTCTCTGCGTTTAATGAAGTTTCGATCAGCATAAAAAGGCTGGCAACGCAAATGGATTCTCTTGCCGGTGATGCCTCGGAAAGCGTCGCGCACTTGAGAAGGATTTTGCAACAGTTGGACAGCCTTATTTCCGATCAGCAGCCGGATATCGAAACGGCTGTCGAAAATATACGGCATATTTCCGAAAATCTCAGGGATCTCACCGAAAACGCGAAAAAATATCCTTCCCAATTGCTGTTCGGCGAGCCCCCGCCGCATACGAAAACCGGAGAAAGATAATGAAGAAAAAAACGCTTCTGATTTTCTTTATTGGGCAGTTAGCACTGCTTTCCCTTTTGACGGGATGCTTCAACTTTAGTAAAAGTTTCCCTGAAAAACGTTTCTTTGTTCTGAGTGCTTCCAGGAGTGAGAAACTTTCGTTGTCCAAGTTGAATGCGGTTCTCAAAATTCAAAAATTCCGCGTCTCCTCTCAGTTTGAAGGCAAAGGTTTTGTCTACCGCAAAGGCAATTTCAATTATGAGTCGGATTTTTATAACGAATTTTTCATTTCGCCGGGTTTGATGATTGCCGAAGAAGCAGGAAGATGGCTTTCAGGATCAGGCCTGTTTAAATATGTTATGACTTCCTCAAGCCCTGTTGAACCGACCGTGGAACTGGAAGGTGTGATCAGCGCCCTTTATGGAGATTACAGGGATACCAACGTCCCCAAGGCCGTGCTGGAAATGCAGTTTTTCCTGGTTCGAAATGTATCTTCCCGACCGGTCATCGTTTTTGGAAAGACATATCACGAAGAAACCCTTATAAAAGGAAATTCTCCGGATACTTTGGTGGCAGGGTGGAACCTGGCCCTTGAACACATACTTGCTAAATTCGAAACCAACTTAAAAGACCTCGATTTAAAGGAAGGAAAAACGTTATGAAAAAACTGAAATCGCATCAAAACAACTCTCTCCGAATCCCCCTGATTTTGGGCAGATTTTTGGTCGTTTGGGTCATTATCGCTGTGGTGTCTGTAGGGGGATCATCGGAGTCCTTTTCGGCAATGAATGCTGCAACACCCCCCGAATCTTTTTCACATCTGGTTAAAATCGCCAATCCATCGGTAGTCAATATCAGTACTGTCAAAATCATCAAAGAGGAGCAAGAAGTTCCCATGCCCTCCGGTCCGAACGATCCCATGAGAGATTTCTTTGAACGTTATTTTGGGGGTCAGATACCCAAAAAGTATAAGCAGAAGAGTCTGGGCACCGGCTTTATCATCGACAAAAAAGGCTTTATCCTGACCAACAACCATGTGGTAGAACAGACCGACGAGATCAGAGTTCGTACGGCGGACAACAAGGAATTTGATGCCAAAATCGTCGGCCGAGACCCCATGACGGATCTGGCGCTTATCCGTATCAAATCGGACACGCCTTTCATTCCGCTTCTTCTGGGAGATTCGAACCGGCTGGAGGTCGGCGACTGGGTGGTTGCCATCGGCAATCCGTTTGGTCTGGGAAATACTGTGACGGCGGGAATCGTGAGCGCCAAATACCGACAGATCGGTGCCGGCGCTTATGATAATTTTATTCAAACCGATACTCCCATCAATCTGGGTAACAGCGGAGGCCCTCTTTTGAATACCGCCGGGGAAGTTATTGGTATTAACACGGCTATTTTTTCCCAAAGCGGGGGGAGTGTCGGCATCGGATTTGCCATTCCCATCAATATGGTCAAAGACCTCCTGCCCCAGCTTAAAACGGGGAAGGTGATCCGGGGATGGATCGGTGTCATAATCCAGAAAGTCACCCCTGAACTCAAAAATAAGCTCAACCTTCCGGATGAAAAAGGCGCCCTGGTTTCAGATGTTGTTTCAAGAGGTCCGGCCGATGAATCCGGCATCAAGCGCAAAGACGTGATCGTCGCCTTTGACGGAAAACCCATCAGGGAAAGTCGAGAACTGCCGTATATTGTGGCCTCAACATCTGTAGGCAAAACGGTTCCGGTGGAAATCATTCGAAATCGGGAAAAAATGAGAACAGAGGTCAGGGTCGCTGAGTTGAAAATAGAAGAAGAATATCAGCCGGAATCCAAAGCCGAGTCCAGTTTCGGAATGACCTTGCAGGAGATTACCTCTGAACTTGCACAACAATATGACCTGGTGGAAACAAGCGGTCTTATCATTGTCAATGTCGAAAACAATTCCCTGGCAGCCGAAGCAGACTTAAGAAGCGGAGATATCATCCTCGAGGTCGATCAAACACCGGTTAAACGCCTGGCGGCGTTCATCAGTATCATACGCCGGTACAAAAAAGGGGATACAATTCTGTTTTTAATTAATCGCGAGGGGGCAACCCTCTTTGTCACACTCACGATATCCTGATAATCAGGAGGATGTATGCCAGGGAAAATGAATATGGAATCCGATAATGCCCATGTGTCGCCGGAACAAGTCGATAGTTCTCCAAAACAGGAGTGTGAAGTTATACCTGAGGGTATCATTATCAATGAGGTGCAGCTTATTTTAGCTGAAAAGAGAACCTCCTTATCAGCCCTGCGGACAGGCATAACGGTTTTTGTCCTGCCCCTGTCCGTTTTAAGCGTCCTGATAGCCACTTCGAAATACTACGATGTTCTCCCGGTAATGCACCTGATCGTACCCCTGCTCATCATTTGTGCAGCTTTGGTCGTTCTGGGTTCATATCTGATCATTCGAGCAGTTATTCGAATACACCATCAGGACAACTTAATCCTGAAATTAAAGCGCAAGCACATGTGGATTTCAGAGTATATCGATTAATATTGCTGTGCTGTCTTTAATTCGTGTAGCCTCTCAATAAATTATGGAGCCTACTGGTGATAAAATATAACCTGTCTGGCTGTTTGAGCAGGTTAGTGAGCCTTAAGAAAAAACAGCGGTTAAGAAAATTCATCGTTTAAACGGTTGATGGCGCCTTTAACCATTGGGTATTAAAGGATTGGCTACTGTTTTTTCTTTAGGCTCACTTAAATGGGAGTTCCAGACAGGTTATATTTTATTATCAGTAGGCGGAGCAATATGATTATTTCATACACCAGAACTTATTGAGATGTTACTCATTCGTATATCCGGCCGGACACCCTGATTTGCAAGTCCTTGCCGACCTAAACCGAATTAGGGGCTTCGCCCAAATTGGAATGGTGGAATGCTGGAATAATGGAATAATGGGTCCTGGGCCTCCGGCTCGGAGAGATAATGAAACAACCCATGAAGACAAAACTGATTCATCGCCTGGGTCCTCTTATGGGCTTGATCCTTTTTTTGATTGCCCTCTGGGTTCTCCACCAGGAACTTAAGACATATCACTTCCGCGATATCGTTCAATATCTCAGAGATCTCCCCGCCCATCAGCTTTTAACAGCATTGATCCTCACTTTTCTGAGCTATATCGTCATGACCGGATATGACATTCTGGCTATAAAATACATCCATCATCCCCTCGAATACACCCGGATCGCTCTGGCATCTTTTATCGGCTATGCCTTCAGCAACAACGTCGGGCTTTCCATGATCGCCGGGGCATCCGTCCGCTACCGCCTTTACTCGGGTTGGGGACTTTCGGCTTTTGACATTACCCGGGTGGTCGCCTTCTGCACGTTGACGCTCTGGCTCGGTTTCTTTACCCTCGGAGGACTGGTTTTTCTGCTGGAACCGGTGGCGATCTCGAAAACAATTCACCTGCCTTTTGGATCTGCCCGTCTGCTGGGAATACTCCTTTTATTGATTGTCGCGGCCTATTTTGCCGGGAGTGTCTTTCGAAAACAACCGATAAAAATCCGGGAATGGGAGTTTTCCCTTCCTTCTGTCCGTCTCTTTTTTGCCCAGACAGCGATCGCTATTTTTGACTGGGCATTAGCCGCCAGTGTCCTGTATGCCTTGATGCCTCCGGTTTTGAGTCTTTCCTACCCGGAATTCATAGCCATCTATATGATGGCTCAGTTGGCGGGTTTGGTGAGTCAGGTTCCCGGAGGAATAGGGGTGTTTGAGACAATAGTCCTTGTGCTCCTGTCACCCCATTTACCGGCTTCAGATATTTTGGGAGCCCTTATCGCCTATCGAGGTGTGTATTATCTTTTTCCCTTGGGGTTGGCTGCCGTATTACTCGGAACCGAGGAGTTTCTTCGAAAAAAAGACAAAGCCCACCGTTTCGTCAGCCTTTTCAGCCGATGGGTTTCGGGCGTCTCACCGCATATTCTAAGCTTTTTCGTGTTTGTGGGTGGGGCCATTCTGATTATATCCGGAGCAACTCCCGCAACCCGCTTTCGCTTGGAGTGGTTGAAAAAATTAATGCCGTTGCCGTTTCTGGAAATTTCCCACTTTCTTGGAAGCCTGACCGGCATGGCACTGCTGCTCCTGGCCCGGGGGCTGCAGCGCAGGCTTGATGCCGCCTATGTCTTGACCACCGTACTGCTCGGCTTCGGCATTTTGACATCGCTGCTCAAAGGACTCGATTATGAAGAAGCCATCATTCTTTTGGTCATCCTTGCTGTAATTCTTCCCAATCACCGCTATTTCTACAGAAAGGCTTCGCTTTTCAGCCAGCGTTTCAACGCAAGCTGGATCACCGCCATAGCTGTTGTTCTGATCGGTTCTGTTTGGCTGGGAATGTTTTCTTACCGGCATGTCGAATACTCGGACAGTCTCTGGTGGCGCTTTGCCTTTTCCGGTAATGCACCACGGTTTCTTCGTGCCACTGTGGGAACTGCAAGTATTGCCATATTATTCGCCATTGCCCGACTGCTTCGGCCGGCACCGCCGAAGCCCGTTCTTTCCAGGCAGGAAAATCTGTTCAAATTGAGCACAATTGTGCAGCAATCCCGCCAAACTTATGCCAACCTGGCATTGTTGGGTGACAAAAGGTATCTGTTTAATCAAAAAGAAACCGCCTTTATCATGTACGGCATCGAAGGCCGAAGCTGGGTTAGCATGGGGGACCCTGTCGGACCCGAAGAGGAATGGCCGGATCTTCTCTGGAGGTTTCGTGAGATTTCCGACCGTTATGGCGGATGGACCGTTTTCTATGAGATCGGACAGGAAAGTCTCCATTTCTATCTTGACCTCGGACTGACGCTGATCAAACTCGGCGAGCAAGCCCGGGTTCCCCTGACTGGCTTTTCTATCGAAGGCAGCGCGCGTAAAAACCTTCGCTACACCAAGCGGAAACTCGAAAAGGAAGGCTGCCTTTTCGAGATCATTCCTCCGGATAATATCCCTTCCGTGTTGCCGGATCTAAAGACAATTTCCGATGCCTGGCTTAAAGAAAAAAATACGCAAGAAAAGGGATTTTCGCTGGGCTTTTTCGAAACAGAGTACCTGAAGCGATTTCCTGTCGGCATCGTTCGAAAAGACGAAAAGATTATTGCATTTGCCAACATCTGGCAGGGCGCCGAAAAAGATGAGCTTTCCATCGATCTAATGCGCTACCTTCCGGATGCATCCCATGACGTCATGGAATATCTTTTCATCCAGATCATGCTCTGGGGCAAAGCTGAGCAATATCAATGGTTCAACCTGGGCATGGCGCCCCTGTCAGGACTCGATGATCGCTCGCTGGCACCGCTCTGGAACCGCCTGGGTGCTTTTGTTTTTCGCCATGGAGAAGATTTTTATAACTTTCAAGGACTGCGGCGATATAAAGATAAGTTTGATCCTGTCTGGCAGCCGAAATACATAGCCTGTCCCGGCGGCATGGTTTTGCCGCGTATCCTTGCCAATCTTGCCGCCCTCATCTCAGGCGACATAAAAGGAATCATTGCCAAATGAGGCGTTATATCTTTTACATTGTACTCCTGGTCGCTTTTTATTATGTGACCGGCCTATGCATGGCCCAAGAGGAAACCTTGCACTTTGGACGTTTTGGCAATATCACGCTATACCGCCAATCCAACCACCCTGACCATGTTGTTATTTTTGTCTCGGGTGACGGAGGTTGGAATCTGGGCGTTGTCGATATGGCCAAAAGACTTTCCACCCTAAACGCTTTGGTGGTAGGCATAGATATCGTTCATTACCTGAAACAGCTTGAAAGTTCCTCCGAAAAATGTTCCTATCCTGCATCGGATTTTGAAGCATTAAGCAAGTATGTCCAAAAAAAAATCGACTTTCCCCGATATGTCCAACCCGTTTTGATCGGATACTCTTCCGGAGCCACTTTGGTTTACGCGGTTCTCGCTCAGGCACCCGCCAACACCTTTCAGGGCGCCGTCAGTTTGGGATTTTGCCCCGATTTGCCGTTGATAAAACCGCTGTGCCGGGGCAGTGGTCTGGAGTGGGAAAAAGGTCCAAAAGGCAAAGGATACATTTTTCTTCCCGCAAAAAAGCTCCAGGCACCCTGGATCTTATTCCAGGGAACCATCGATCAGGTCTGCAACACAGACTTGACACAAGCTTATGTAAAACAAGTAAACGGCGGCACGCTCGTTTTATTGCCGAAAGTCGGCCATGGGTTTTCGGTACCCGGGAACTGGATGCCCCAGTTTACACAGGCATTTAAGCGCTTGGTAGAAAATCAGCAAGTTACTCAAACATCATCATCCGGAAATCTGGTCGATCTGCCGCTGGTCGAACTTCCGGCTAAGAAATCCGGCTTCTCCTCCATGGCGGTGATCCTTTCGGGCGACGGCGGATGGGCCGGAATCGACCGAGAACTGGGCAATATCTTCGCCGAAAACGGCGTTGCGGTGGCCGGATTAAATTCGCTAAACTATTTCTGGAAAGAACGCACACCAGAGGAAGCGGCTAAAGACCTTGAGCGAATTCTGCGGCATTATCTTGCCTTTTGGAAAAAGAAAAATGCTATTCTGGTGGGTTATTCTCTGGGAGCGGATGTCCTTCCCTTTCTGGCTGCCCGGCTTCCCGGAGAAATTTTAGCGCAGGTGCGTTTGATAGCGCTTCTCGGACCCGGGACCCATGCAGATTTCGCCTTTCACCTCACCGACTGGCTGGGAGGTGCTTCCAAAACTGCACGCCCTGTTTTGCCGGAACTGGAAAAATTGAGGGGAATGGGAGTGCCAATGCTGTGCTTTTACGGAGAACAGGAAACCGAAAGCCTTTGCAACAAGCTCGATCCAAAACTTGCACAGGTTGTGTCCATGAAGGGAACACACCATTTCGGAGGTAATTACTTAAAAATCGCCGAAACGATTCTAAAAGAAATAAAATGAGGGGGGTGTGATGTTTTTCAATCCGATGACGTCATTTTTCTTACCAGGATTATTGCCGTACTCTTGGCCTGAGGCAATAGGGTTGAGGTAATTAAAACGGAAATACCATTGATTGCTTGACCCGTTACCCAGTTTTTTTATATTTTGTAAAAGTCCGTTTAAAAAACTTATAGTCGAAATATCCCTCAGGACTTAAGCAGTATTGCTTTTAACAAAAGGAGTTTAAAATGTGCATTATCACCATCTCAATCGCTGAGGAAGTTGCTTATGTTTAAAAAACTATTGCCCAAGGAACACCGTTTTTTCGAACTTTTTGAACAGCAGACGGTGGTTATCAAGAAAGGTTTGGATCTGTTTGAATTACTGCTTCAAAATTACTCACGCCGGAAAGAACTGACCAAACAAATTAAAGATGTGGAAAATGATGCCGACGCCGTGGCCCACCAAATCTACCGGTTGATGAACAACACCTTTGTGACGCCCTTTGACCGCGAAGATATCCAGACCCTCGTCAACCGGATGGATGATGTGATGGATCTGCTTGAAAAAGCCAGCGCACGCATGGAGATTTATGATCTGCCGGCTCCACCGGAGAACATCGATAAAATGCTCGCAATCCTCCAAAAAGCCTTCGACAAAATCTCCTCTGCCGTGGGCATGCTCAGGGATTGGAAACACCGGGATGCGATTTTTCAAATTTGTGTTGAGGTCAACAGCCTGGAAAACCAAGGCGATACGCTGCTTCGAGTGTCCCTGGAGCGTTTATTCAAGGAAGCATCAGACCCGTTTTATGTGATCAAGGCCAAGGAAATATACGAAAGCCTTGAGGATGCCATTGATCGCTGTGAGGATCTATCCAACGTCATTGAAACGATTATTATCAAGAATGCATAGAAGGTGTGTCGATGGATCCGACGATTATCGCTGTTATCATTATTATGCTGGCCCTGTTGTTTGATTTTCTGAACGGCATGAACGATGCCGCCAATTCCATTGCCACCATCGTCTCCACCCGCGTGCTTACACCGCGGTTTGCCGTGGCCTGGGCGGCCTTTTTCAATTTAGTTGCCGCCTTTGGGTTCGGCGTGGGTGTTGCGAAGACCATCGGCAAGGGCGTCGTGTCACCGGAGGTTCTGTCGCTCTGGTTTGTTCTGGCCGTTCTTTTGGGCGCCATCGGGTGGACCTATACCTGCACAAAAATGGGGCTTCCCATCAGCGTCTCCCACGCACTGGTGGGCGGCATTATCGGGGCCGGGCTCGTTAAGGGCGGGGTTAAGGTACTGGTAATGAAAAGCATCATCAAAATCGCTGCCTTTATCATCCTATCGCCGCTTATCGGTTTTTTTCTGGGCATCTTTTTTTCTATCGTCACTACCTGGATCTTCCGCCGCTGGTCTCCCTGGCGGGTGGATCGCCTGTTTCGCATAGGACAGCTTCTCTCTTCAGCCCTGTTCAGTCTGGGGCACGGGGCCAACGACGCCCAGAAAACCATGGGTATCATCGTTATGGTGCTGGTGGCCGCCGGTTGGCAGGAGGGTTTTCATGTACCCTTGTGGGTGATCCTTTCCTGTCATTTTGCCATTGCTCTGGGAACGCTGCTGGGAGGGTGGCGCGTGGTGAAGACCATGGGGATGCGGGTGACCAAACTGATTCCGGTGAGCGGATTCTGCGCCGAGGCGGCCGCCGCCGCATCGATTATCGGCACTTCATTGGGTGGCATTCCCGTATCAACCACCCACACGATTACCGGCGGAATCATCGGCGTGGGGTCCCTTCGCCGGTTATCCGCCGTCAAATGGGGGGTTGCCGGAAACATTGTCGTGGCCTGGGTCCTGACACTGCCCGGTTCGGCCTCGATCTCAGCACTGGCGTACCTGGCGCTGAAAGCCTTGGGTGCATCCTGATCCTTATATTTTAAGAGACGCTCCGGTGATCCTTCTATCATGAAGGGATGTTAAAATGACAGGACTTATTCCCGTCGAATTAATTGTAAGCGAAATATACCTGATACGCGGCATCAAGGTGATGCTGGACAGAGATCTCGCCGAACTCTATGGAGTGGAAACCAAAGTATTGAAACAAGCGGTTAGAAGAAATATCGATGGATTCCCTGCTGATTTCATGTTTGAAATGACTAAAACGGAGTTTGAAAAATGGGCTTGAGGTATAAGCCCATGGCTTTTACCGAGCAAGGCGTGGCAATGCTTTCCAGTGTATTGCGGAGTAAACGTGCGATTCACGTTAATATTCAGATCATGCGGACATTTACAAAACTCCGTGAGGCGCTTCTTGATAATAAAGATCTCCGAATGAAGTTGGAAGAATTCAAGCAGGTAACTGAAGAACGGTTTCAAGTTGTTTTTGAAACTTTAGATCAATTATTAACAGTTGAAAGCAAGCCGAAAAAGAAAATAGGGTGCACAGTAAAGGAGAAACAAGAAGCTTACGCCAAAAGGATGAAAAAATAAACACCCTGTCCGAATGAGTTTTCCGACCCCGGTTAAATAAAGAACAAAAGATTTAACCGGGCCCCGATGTCGGGGTCTATGATTCACTCCGACAAGCAGGATTAACACGATTTTCAGGATTAATATTTTATCTTGCTTGCCTAGTAAAATGAATTTTCCTATTTCACCGGGGTTGATCCCGCAGAATTCATATCTTTGTTGGAGAAGAAAAAATCCTTGAGGAATGTAACCGAATAGGGTACAATAGCACTCAATATGGGTACGATAAACAAAAATGAAATTCTGTCTGCTACGCTTTTTGGCAAGACGCGCCGTGCGGTTTTGGCTTTGTTATTTAGCCATGTCGACGAATCTTTCTATCTTCGTCAGATTGTCCGTGCGGCCGGAGTCGGCATGGGTGCGGTGCAACGCGAATTAAAGAGACTTTCTGAGTCCGGTATTATCATCAAGACAGTACATGGCCAGCAGGTTTATTACACGGCTAATCCAGAATGCCCCATATATGATGAACTAAAAAGTCTGGTGATGAAGACGGTTGGTATTGGTGAAATTTTAAAAGCAGCGCTGGTACCTTTGGCGGATTTAATTAATGTGGCTTTTTTATTCGGTTCTCTGGTTCGTGGAGACGAGCGGTCACTTAGTGATGCAGATGTATTGGTTGTGGGTGATGTCACTTTCTCTGAAGTTGTTACAGCGCTGGGACAAGTTCAGGAAACGATTCGCCGAGAAATTAATCCCATTGTTTATCCTCCTAAAGAGTTTCAGTCCAAATTGGCAGCGGATCATCATTTCCTTAAAACAACTATGAACAGCCCTAGGTTTTTTTTGATCGGAGATGAACATGAGCTTGCGAAACTGGTTGAATAACGGTTGGCTAAAAGAACATCTGACAAGCTCCCAAGAAATCGCTGCATTACTTGCAGTGGCGGACCGTGATCTATCAGATTGCAGAACATCCGGCCTCAGTTCGGACTGGAAATTAAATATCGCCTATAACGCAGCCCTGCAAACAGCCACAGCCGCTCTTGCCGCCTCAGGGTATCGTGCCGTTCGTGAGACACATCATTACAGAGTTATTCATTCTTTTGCCCATACAATCAAAGCAGATGTTGGCTTGGTTTCTTTGTTAGACCAGTTTCGCAAAAAAAGAAATGTCAGCGAATATGATCATGTAGGTATGATATCCGATCAGGAAGCGAAAGAGATGGTGGATTTGGCGATTCAGCTTCGAAAGGCTGTTGAAAACTGGCTCCGTGAAAACCATCCGGATTTATTGGCTGATAAATAGAAAACAACGGTTTGTGCCCTCTGCCTGTCGTAACGTAGTGGACTTGTCCGCCGATCTTTGTGGCGGAGATCCCGATTTTTCGGGGTGGAGTGAAACATAGATCCCGACATCGGGGCCCGTAGGATCCCCGTGAAAATACCGGGACATGGCCGGAAGACCTTACTGGGGTGGCGAATTAAATAGTGCCTGAACGGAAACTGTCTTTTTCGCCAATATCTGTGTCAGACTCAAATTTTAATCCTCGAAATACTACCAGTATTCCTGTGGTTAAAATTTTCGTCTTCCTTGATCTTAACTAAAAATCCTAGTTTTCGTTCGGGCACTAAATAAAGAAAATTAAAGACACGGTACATGAAGGAAGAACAAATTGAAAAATTTTTAGAAAAATGGGGAGCAAAAAAAGAACCAAACCACAAGGATTACCCTCTCCCTGTTTTGGTATCACTCGGTTACAAAATCGGACGACAGTGGGCAAACAATCAAAATAGGGGTGATCTGCTTTCTCGATTTGAAGAATTCTATAATGACTGGACCAATAATCATCTAACAAGTCAAAGATACAAAATGCTGTATGAAGAATTAGACCCTGCTTCCATTATTGCTGAAATGTCTGATATGTTAAATCAAGCACTGGTTGATCCCCAAGTTGCCGCCGCCATGCTGGAGCACTTTCACCTCTTTGAAAAAGGAATTGTCTGGGGCCTTATGTCAGCAATAAAGAACATCCTTACAGAGGTTAAGTCAACATAGTCAACGACGATTTTTAAAAATGGACGAGAGGCCAAAAAGCAAGATTGTATAAGCGTCCATAATTTTTTGATTTCCCAATTCACTACCCATTATCGGCAGCGGGCTAAGTGTGGGCAGGTAATCCCAAGGAAGGATACTGAGACACCCTGCTACGGTAGGTAGAATTTTCGCCATTTACCGGAATAAAATGGCTTTTAAAAATAATATGCAATTCGAAAAATCACCTGTCAGGTCAGTTCCGATGGTTTCGATATCCCAACCTTCATTGTTGCTTTTCCGGTTCCATATACATTGCAGCTATCAGCAATTGAGAGCATTTGCGATAAGTTGGATATATTTGTAAATGTAAAGGGGTGTTTTTACATTAATCCAAAATTGCTGATAGAAACTTTAATGCGCCACTACCTGAATAATTTTTATCAAAAAGCATATGGTAGTTTGTCGTTCTATTAAACTATTTGCCTTCTGCGAGTGCTATTACCTCTTCTGTGGTGTAGCCTTTACCACCTATTCCCCAATCGCCACTTTTTACCTCTTCAACTACAACCCAAGTTACCGGACGCATATTTTCGCCTTCGATAGAGACCATGGTGTCTGTAACTTTTTGAATCATATCCTGTTTCTGCTCTTTATTGAAAACGCCTTCTATTATTTTTATATTGACAAACGGCATGTTGATACCTCCTTTTATTTTAGTAGAATTGAAACGTTGGTAGCCTTATTATCGATAGTAATGCCACAATGTGTTACTGTCAATTTTCTTTATGAAAAAATTTAAATAAAATTAAAAACATAAGTATGAGTGAGGTTCTGGATAGATGGAAGGTAACTTAATCAAAAAGGCAAACCCTGTGGAATGGATTTGCCCTTATTGGAAAACGATATCACCGCTGAAAAATTTATGATCGGTAATGATGCTATATAGGTACGAATCTAACCCTTTTTATCGTTTTTCACTTTTTCAATCTAAAGTTAAAAAAATATGATTCATTCAATAAAAAAAACATATTGTCTTATTGACATTTTGTTTTAGCGCATTAGTATATACCACAATGTAGTACATTGTGGAGGTAAATTAGAAGCCATAGGCTTAAAACTGACTGGTTTTAAATGAAAGGAAGTGAGAAGGTTATGAAGAAATTATCTTATATATTAATATTTTTTAGTCTAATGGTTGCGGCGGTAGTTTGTGCGACACCTAAAGTCGATCATTCTAATGGATTCGATCATATGACAATTACCGATTCTATTGATCCATACCTTATTGGCACATAAAGGATGGCTAACATTTACAAAATGATGAATACCCACACAGGCGGGTGGTGAGTTTATTTAAGGGTAAAACTGTACACAACTCACCTTCCGCCTTACACTTTTATGAAGATGTGCCGAGAACTGATGAATAGTGCAGCGGACTGATTTTAATCTAGAAATATAATAAGGTATTTTCGGGATATGAATTTGTTACCTCAGATATGTTTTACTTTGTGCCAAATTGAGAATATTGCGCAAAAATTGAACTTGTCACAACCTGTGTGATCTTGCCAAAAGGGCAGGTTTAACCACCTAAATTTAAATTGCATATATCGTATTTCTTACGAAATTGCAAAAAAGGCAAAACCCAAAAATGAGATTTGCCTTTCTGATATCCGAAAACACAACTTAACAGTTTTTAGCAAAGGAAAAGATATATTGCAGTAATCACAACCCGCAGAAATAAAAAGGCAGAGCCAAATGACCCTGCCTTCTATCACGATATTTATTTCCTATTGTAACTTAGCCTCATTTCTTGCCTTTCTTCATACCCTTGTCGTGAGGCACAGTTACGGTTACAGAATCAGTTGAGCTGTTTCCAGATGCATCAGTACAATCGACATCGATTGTATAAATACGACCGTTTTCCGATCCAGATCGTTCAGCTCTTAGTTTCACTGTAAGATCGCCAGTAATCTCCCAGTCAGAAGCTGTGTTACCGTCACCGGAACCATTCTCAGGTTCATTACTGCTGACTGAGGTGATCTGACACATTGGTGGTTGTGCATCACAGTTATCCGACGCATCTACATTCACTGTTACTGACACCATCTTATGGTTAGGTGGCCATAAAATATCGGGGTTAGCCGATACATCAATATTGGGAGGTATGTCGTCTATAATTGAAAAGGCATTATCGCTTGCATCGGATGCATCGCTATTCAAATCTGAGATTCTTATCAGGCTTTCAACCGAAATACTACAAGGTACTTCCCAATCGTGAAAACCATCATTCTCTGTGCTTGCTATAATTTCTATCCATTCAGCACCACCGTTAACCGAATATTCGATAATTACATCTTCAATGTCCCCTTCAGATGTCCATGTGATTTCAAAAATTTCGCCTGCTGGCAGAGACTCTCCACCGTTTGGAGAAATTACCATTATTGAGGGTTCGGGGATGGGTGCCATGCTTTCTCTGACTAACCATGATCCGAGATAAATCTGATGTTCATCTAGGTTGTCGAGATAGTGGTTAAGGTCCACTTCCACTAATGCATCGTGAACCCTTGGCTGTCCTTCTTCAAAATCTTGCATTACACCTAATGTTTTCCCTATAACAGCACCTGTATGGTCTACATAATTAGTACCTAACCACCCATAAAGGTTGAATTTAGTTTCTCCACCAGAGTAAATTGTTGTGGTAAGAACTCCAAAAAGTTGGATAATAGGTGTGACCTTTCCATTGTTTGCTGGGTCGTAACCACATAGGACTATATCACCAGGGCAAGAATCACACCCAACAATACCTTGATCTAATAGCATTGACTCTAATTCCCAAGTAGATGCATACCTCCATCCTTCAAATTCTTGCCCAGAACCAAATTTAGATGCAACATCGTTATAACTTCTATCTTGGGTTGCAGTAAGTTTTAACCAATCAAGGCCAGATGTTGTGTCAGTTACATAACCCCCGTTATCAATCAAAGTAGCATTTGCACTGTTTGATATAACTAGAATGATTGTTGCTAATACAAGCATCCTAAGGTTTACTTTCATTTTCTTCCCCTTATATATTTAAGATTTGCTGATAGGAAATCGCTTTTTGCGATTTGGACTGAAACGTCCTTCCCAAGCGCCACAGACTTACCCGAATGGGCCTTCCAAATCCCCCATACTGATTCTTGTTATTCGCTAATCTTTAAAATGAAATGATAAGAACTCGCTTTTTGAGAGCGGGTAAAGTAAAGTAGTGTCGTGTCAATCATTAAGTGTCGGATAAAGACGATCTAATTTTATCCGCGCATCCTTGGTTGTGAACTGCCAATTTACCTTAGCGTCTTTGTTATTTCTGAATTCCTGCCAGGCTGACGACTCACTTCTGACAACTTCAATGTCATCGATTCGCCGATTCAGGCATTGGCCGATGAGAACATTCAACTCTATTTCAGCCATGTTCAGCCAGCTCCCGTGCTTGGGAGTATAAAGAAACTCAAATCTGTCCCACAGTGTTTTTGCCTGATCCGGAGGAAATGTTTCATATAAAGCGCCCGGTGTATGCGTATTATAATTGTCCATTACCAAAGTTATTTTTTCTGCCTCTCGGTAGTGGCTTGCAATCTCTTCCAGAAAAACAGCCCAATCTTTCTTGGTTTTTCTTTCAGTGATCTTTACCATACGCTTGCCCGCTAAAGGCTCACAAGCCATAAATATGTTGCACACACCGCAACGCTTATATTCATAGTCATGTCTTTCCGGTTGGCCCGGCGATCCTGAAATTGGCGTCTTGGTCTCGGCAATCAGCTGCTTTGGTGACTCATCCATGCATACTACCGGGTAACTTGAGTCAAAAGCACGTTTGTAAACGTCCAGAACCATTTCCATGTGTGCCACAAAACGGCCATTTTCTGTCGGTGGAATTACCCATCCTTTGCGCTGCCAAGGTTTAAGTTCGTTTTTTTTAACACACGACGTATCGTCTCGTGAGAAATGCTGTCAATGTAGTCAAGCTCAACAACCTTGTCCGCCAACAATCTTAAACTCCACCTCGCAAAACCCTCAGGCGGCATACTGCAACTTAATGCAATCAGATGGGCTTCAAAATCGCCATCAGCCTTTTTGGCATAAACTCGGCTTCCTTTCTTGCCATGCAAAGCAACATCAAGCCCGTCTACCACGAACCGTTTCTTTACACGGTCAATCTTTCTCATACTTGTGTTCAGCACCCGGGCGATTTCCTCGTTTTTAGAACGTTTGCGTTGGTATTCCCCTTCATCGCAGGCTAATAAGGTGAGTGCATTGAGAATCTTCTGGCTTCGATGTTTTCCTTTGGATGTGAGTTGTTTTAAAAAGTTGCGTTCCTCCTCCGTCAGGGTTACAATAAATTTCTTCATAGACGATCCTCCGTGATAGAGGTTGATTATGAAGGAATAATATTATACATTTTACGACATTTCAAGTGTGACATGACAGTAGATTGAAAAATTATGATTATGTATGGAACTCATACAAACCTCAACATATGGAAGCCCATTTTTTGCGGTGACAATCAAAATTCTTATACCGAAGGCAAGGCCGGTTGTAATTTAACCTCGGATTAAATCGCCCCATTTGGGGCGAGGTAGGCAGTATTTAAGGATTTCCTTCATTTCTGTATCCGCCAAAATCGGAAAAGCTAAACATCAGAATCGGATTAATTTTCGAAATTATTACTTCAGAGATATGCAAAAATCATACAAAATTAATGGGTTGTAACATATTCATATGGAGAACAATTGGTTATATAAATTTTCGGGTAAAAACATGTGAGATAATTTATCAAAAAACTATGTAATTGTGGGGTAGATTACATAAAATTTATTACATTGTTTTCATAATATTTTTAAATAATTCAAATATTTGAATATTACATTATGGGAGTTGTGGGCCAGAAAAATAGATAGGCGAAGTGAATTTAATAAAAGATTACGTATTGGAACTTTCAATCTCCGAAAATTCAAGATTTCTAATCGAAATCGACCATGACATATCTTGCCATAAGAGCAACCCAAGGTTGATCACCTTAGATTGCATATATCGTAAAATTCGAAAAAAATCAAAAAGGCAAATCAGGAAAAGCTCATCCTTATAAACAAGAATAAATATACCTTTTGTGGAAAAATTGAGTTATAATTAGATGACATTCTGAATTAT
>Ga0315537_1001358_pt1 | contig 19277 bp, 14 predicted proteins | sample SalMarSW160270MG_FD_203091 | JGI IMG/M metagenome (GOLD analysis project Ga0315537, IMG submission 203091) | Salt marsh sediment microbial communities from the Plum Island Ecosystem LTER, Massachusetts, United States - Salt Marsh Sediment SW1602-70 ...
TCTGAAAATGCTGTATCTCTTGACCGTAGCCGATGCCATGGCTACCGGTCCTAAAGCCTGGAACGAATGGACCGCGGCACTTTTGAAAGATCTTTTTTTTAAAGTTCTGAATATTCTGGAACATGGAGAACTTGCAACCCGTGAGGCCGTCAAAGGCGTTGAAGAAAAGAAAAAAAAGGTGTTATCCTCAGGATTCGAACTCCACCCCAAACAGGAGTTGGAAACCTTGTTTAACTTCATGTCCTTGCGATACCTCCTTTATACACCGGCCGAAGATATCCTGGAGCATATCAAACTTTACCAGAATATGGGTGCGGATGATTTTGTCTGGAGAGTGGTTCAGGCACCGGATTCCAACACCCGGACGGTCACCATCTGCGCCAAAGACCGCCCGGGATTAATCTCAAATATTGCAGGAACATTTACCCTGAATAGTCTCGATATTCTCAACGTTCAGGTCTTCACATGGCGGAATAATATCGCCCTAGACATTTTTGAAGTTAAACCCCCTCCGGACCGGATTTTTGAATCCAAAACCTGGGAACGTGCGGCAAGGCAGCTTCAATCGGCTCTGGCCGGCGAATTGGATCTTACATCAGCGTTAAGGGAAAAGATGGATGTGTATCGATCCGGCAAACCCCGCCCGGGGTATAGACCGCATAAAATTGTTCTGGACAACAACAGCTCGAGTTTTTTTACCCTTGTTGAAGTATTTACTTACGACTTTCCGGGGCTGCTTTACAGCATAACAGACGCTCTGTTTAGATGCAGACTGGATGTATGGGTAGCAAAAATCTCTACCAAGGTCGATCAGGTGGTGGATGTTTTTTATGTCAGGGATTTTGACGGGCAGAAGGTCGATTCGCCGGATCAGGTGGCGGCAGTTAAAGCGGCTATCGAGGATGTTTTACCTTGAACCGAACGTAAAGGGGATTGAGTATCCATTAGGGGTTAAAAAAATCCGCTTTGGAGCGGATTTAAATAAAGGAGGAAAAACTACCAATGAAATTAATCGGTTTTACGATTGCTGTTCTGTGTCTGTTTTTTCCGTGTTCTTCAGCGGTTGCCGCAGATGTTTTAAATACCGGGGACACGGCCTGGATGATCGTTGCCACGGCCTTGGTCATGGTGATGACCCCGGCCGGTCTGGCCCTGTTTTACGGCGGCATGTCCAGGTATAAGAACCTGTTGAATACCTATGCCATGACGTTTGTGGCCTATTGTTTGGGCAGTGTAATCTGGATGATGTGGGGCTATACCCTTGCCTTTGGACCGGACCAGGCCGGTCTGGTCGGCGGTTTGGGAAATATGTTTTTAAAGGGAATCGGTGTAAACAGTCTATCCGGGACCATACCCACCTATGTTTTTGTTGTCTTTCAGATGACCTTTGCCGGGATCACGGTGGCCCTGGTTCTCGGCTCCGTGGTGGACCGAATGAAATTTTCTTCATGGATCGTGTTTACAGTATTGTGGCTCACGGTTGTCTATTCTCCGATTTGTCACTGGGTGTGGGGTGGGGGCTGGATGTCGAAAATGGGCGCCCTTGATTTTGCCGGCGGTACTGTGGTTCACATCAATGCCGGTGTTGCCGGTTTGGTACTGGCCCTGGTCATCGGGAAACGCATCGGGTACGGCAAAGAAGCCATGTTTCCGTCCAGTATTTCCCTGACCGCCCTGGGCGCCGCGCTCTTGTGGTTCGGGTGGTTCGGGTTCAACGCCGGTAGCGAACTGGCCGCGGACGGCGTTGCCGCTTCCGCCTTTTTGGTAACCAACACATCGGCGGCCATGGGTGCCCTGGCGTGGATGTTCACCGAGTGGCTCGTTAAGAAAAAACCGACCGTATTGGGAATTGCCTCGGGGGTTGTGGCCGGACTGGTTGCCATTACGCCTGCGGCAGGATTTGTCGGCATGTCGGCTTCGCTGATTATCGGGCTGGTTGCCGGTGTGCTGGGGTTTTACAGTGTTGCCGTGCTAAAACAAAAAATGGGGTATGACGATTCTCTGGATGCATTCGGGGTACACGGCATGTGCGGTGTGTGGGGCGCCCTGGCAACAGGGGTCTTTGCCAACCCGGCCATTACCGATGGCGCCAAAGGGTTGGTTTTTGGAAACCCGAAACAACTTTGGATTCAGGCCATATCCATTATTGGCACGGCCGGTTATACGGCCATTGCAACGTTCATTGTTATTCAGATAACCCGGTTCATAACCGGCGGGCTTAGGGTGGATGAAGAAAATGAGATTTTAGGATTAGACAATACCCTCCATGGTGAAAGAGCGTTTGAAATCGACTAATCATTGAAAGGAGTGAGATCATGAAGAAAATCGAAGCTATCATCAAGCCCTTTAAGTTGGATGATGTCAAGGAAGCACTCAATGAAATCGGCATCCAGGGCATGACCATATCGGAAGTAAAAGGGTATGGACGGCAAAAAGGGCATAAGGAGATCTATCGGGGTGCCGAATATGTCGTGGACTTTATCCCCAAGGTCAAGATCGAAATCGTTGTAGAAGCCTCCCGGGTTGATGAAGTCGTCAGCAAAATTCAGGATGCCGCCAATACGGGCAAAATCGGGGATGGAAAAATATTTGTATTTCCCGTTGAGCAGGCAATTCGGGTTCGGACCGGGGAAAAAGGCAAGGATGCAATATAATATAAACAGTAAGGAGGAATAGTATTATGACACCAAAACAAGTATTAGAGTTTGCAAAAGAAAATGAGGCAAAGGTCGTTGATCTAAGGTTTATGGATTTTCCGGGGGTATGGCAGCACTTTACGGTTCCTTTGAGTGAGCTGGAGGAGTCGAGTTTTGAAGATGGCTTCGGTTTTGACGGATCGAGCATCCGGGGATGGCAGCCCATACACGCCAGTGATATGCTCGTGGTGCCGGACGCCGCCACCGCCAAAATGGATCCTTTCTTTGAAGTGCCGACTTTGGTGCTCATCGGCAACATTGTCGACCCGATTACCCGTGAGTCCTACACCAGAGACCCTCGCAATATTGCCATAAAGGCGGAAGCCTATCTCAAAAGCACCGGAATTGGGGATACCGCCTTCTTCGGGCCTGAAGCCGAATTTTTCATCTTTGACGATATTCGATTTGAATCATCCAGCAATCGTGCGTTTTACGAGATCGATTCAGTTGAAGGGATTTGGAACAGCGGAAGAGAGGAATGCCCCAACCTGGGTTACAAACCGCGACACAAAGAGGGGTATTTCCCGGTTCCGCCCATGGACAAGTTTCAGGATATCCGGACTGAAATGCTTTTGACGTTACAAGATCTGGGAATAGATGTTGAATGTCAGCACCATGAGGTTGCGACTGCCGGACAGGCAGAGATCGACATGCGGTTTAAACCGCTGATCCAAATGGGTGACCAGTTGGTGTGGTTCAAGTATGTGCTCAAGAATGTGGCTTACAAACATAACCGCGTCGTAACGTTTATGCCCAAGCCTCTTTTTCAAGATAACGGTACCGGAATGCACACGCATTGCAGTATCTGGAAAGACGGGAACCCTCTGTTTGCAGGGGATAAGTATGCCGGGGTTTCACAGGAAGCTCTTTATGCCATTGGTGGAATACTAAAACATTGCAGCGCACTGTGTGCCATTACCAATCCGACCACCAATTCTTACAAACGCCTGGTACCGGGCTTCGAAGCGCCGGTAAACCTGGCGTACTCCAGCCGGAACCGCAGTGCGGCCATCCGGATTCCCATGTACTCGGCGTCGCCTAAGGCTAAGCGGATTGAATTCAGAACACCGGATCCCTCCTGCAACGGTTACCTGGCCTTTTCCGCCATACTTATGGCCATCATAGACGGCATTGAAAACAAGATGGATCCGGGCGAACCATTGGACAAAGACATTTACGGACTGCCCCCCGAGGAACTGGCGGGAATACCTTCCGCACCCGGATCTCTGGATGAAGCACTTGCCGCTTTGCAGGAAGATCACGAGTTTCTATTGAAAGGGGATGTCTTTACCAAAGATGTTATCGAGAAATGGATTGAATACAAGATTGAAAACGAGGTGAATGAAGTAAAACTTCGTCCGCATCCGCACGAATTTTTCCTTTATTTCGACATATAACACCCGCCCCTTCTTAACCACCCACAGCCCGTTGAGAGCTCACTCAGCGGGCTGTGCCGTTGGTAAACGCTGATGCTTGCCTATTGACAAACCGTGGCTCCGAAGCCCTATTTTTATGTGTCAGGTGTCAGGTTCCAGGTGTCAGGGTTAAGAAAGGGTACATCACGGAAAAGGTGTATTTAGAAATTTGGGGTCGTTACAAAGAATGCATTCGTATGTTGAATGGATTGGAGAAAACATTGGAGCGGAAAGTCTTGGAGCGAGAACGCCGCTGGCGGTTCGCTGAGGAAACGGCAGTGTATGGCGTAAATGATGAATCGTTCCCTCAGGGCAGTATGCCTCCTGAAACCTGAAACCTGAAACCTGTAGGCTGACAACTGAAACCTGAAACCAAACCGCCATGGCAATCTTAGCAAACAACAGTCTTGATTTACACCCCCCAGACTCCTGGAACGGTCAACATGTTTTTGTCTTTGTCCGGGAAAACTCTTTCATGAGAAGATAGAAAAAACCCACCAAAATCAAGTTGATCACCGCTGTAATAAAGAATCCGTGTTCAAAGCCGATTTTCCGAATAATCGCTCCCATGGAAGCAGAACTTAGCATCATTCCAAAATAGATGCAGGTATTATAGCCGCCCATTGCCAGTCCTCGGGATTCAAGAGGAACCACTTCAGCAATCAGGGCGCCCACGGAAGTAAAGGCCAACCCCATACTGATTCCGAATGCAACGGCAAATGTCACAAAATGAATCGTATTCTTGGATATTGCAAAACCCGCCATGGATGCGGAAAATCCGATAAGTCCTATAACAACGAGCGTGCTGCGATTTGCAACCTTATCGCTCAGATACCCAAAGGGAATCCGGGATAACGCGTTGGAAAGTCCCTGGGCGGCAAAAACAAGACCGATTTGCCATACGCTCAGGCTCTGGTTTTGAGCGTGGAGAGGAAGAAAGGTAATAAACATTCCCAGAGCGAAACATCCCCCAAGAGTAACCAGCCAGCAACTCAAAAGCGGGCGATTTTTCAAAAGCTCTTTCACAATAATCGAGGGGTTTCGCTTTTCGGGTCTGTGGGCAATAATAAGATGGGTCGGGGGCAAGAAAAGCACGGCAACCCAAAAAGTTAAGAAAATGATGGCACCGGAAATGAGAAAAACCTGGAGGAATCCCCTTTGTTGAGCCACGAATCCTCCAATTGCGGGACCCAAACTCATCGAGGTGTAAAGGGCCGTTGTATACCAGCCATATGAGCGACCAAGATGAGTGCTCGGGGAAAAATCAGCCACAAAGGACATCATGGTCGGACCGAATGCGGCCAGTCCGGCGCCGAAAAAAAGATAGATCCACATGAGTTGCATGGGGGTTTTGCTAAAATAGAGTAAAAATGAAGTCACGGACAGCACAATAAGACCCAGAGACACAAAAAGTTTACGTCCAAAACGGTCGGAGAGTATGCCCATGGGCAAAGACAGTATTCCTGCCATGAGTAAGAAAGCGGAATTGATTATTCCAACTTGAACCGTATCCGCACCGATAGATCGGGCATAAAGGGGTACGACGGGAAGGCGCATGTTTGATCCCAAATAACCGCTGAAGGCGACCCCGCAGCAAATAAACATCAAGGACACATAAGACAGGGAACGCCACTTCCTTTGCGCAAAGGTGGTCATTTTAACCTCTGAAAGAAAAAACTTAAATCCGAATGTTAGCAAAAACTACGCGTTTACCATGAAATTCTTTTTCAAAATTTGGAAAAGATACGTTTGTTTAGCTCGATTATCAAGTAAAATTGCTATAACATTATAATTTTTCTTAAAATAATGAGCTTCTACTGTTCGGAAAAGCGGGTGGAAGAGGGAGTGACAGACAGGATATCCATGTGCAGACCGTTCATTCGTGAGCCGAGGCTTGTCGCAAGGTGGAAAAGCGACGACACCGAGAAGGCAAGCGGCATCCCCTGTGATCAGTGCCGGGCCAACCGGGCCCACCGATCCCTCAGGCGGCTATGTAAATGAGCCGTTGCAAGGGGATGATTGAGTTAGCGTTAGTCCCAGCCGTTTACCGTATAATTTGATGTGTTTTTTATGCAGCGGTAGGGTTAGTCAGGCTTTGAAGCTGATAATAATTCTTTTGATTCTAATATTAGCGCCTCAGCTTTATTTTGTATCATTTCTAATCCAAGTTTTACATGTTCTTCGAGTCCATGCCATTTTTTAAAGAGTTGTCCTGATGTTTTAGATCCAAAATAGACATCTTTTTCTTCAGAAATTTCAAGTTCAGAACCATTAATTTTAATTATCATCGGATACTCTCCAGTTAAAAATGTTATTTTTGTTTAATGTCTTATAGTTCCTGTGTGGCGAAAAAATACAAACCCTGACGCAAAAAGCGTGCACAAAGGATCAAGCGATATTAAATTAATAAAATAAGATAGTTAGCTAACAGCCAAATTATAAATCAATAAGATTGTGAAATAGATTTCACAGTTAATATGAAACCATTTATATACTTTTGAAAATTCTTCTCATATAAAATCAATGTCCTAATCCTTTGGCAGAGGCATTTTGCTGTTTTCTTTTTCTCGCTTTCTGATTTTCTGTGAATTCCAAAAATCAATAGGGGGCGCATAGATGTTTATGAAGAACACGGGCGACAGAGTCATTTCTCTGAGATATACACTCTGCTTGTTTTTGCCGGAACATATGAAGTTCCGAAGAGGATTGGGCGAAGAAGGGTAAGGGTGAAAAAAACTTCGGCTCGTTCAAAATTGATAAACCCGTAAAAAGTCCGACTTTTTACGGAACCGTCAAAATTCAGGTATTAAAATTCCAATTTCCTCTAAGATGTTTTCGGCTTCCTGTGCGCCTTTGGCGCGGTAAGCCATCATTCCAACGGATCTTGCGCCTTTAACATTTATTTCATTATCATCTAAGAAAAGAATCGCTGACGGATCACAATTAAGGCTTTGAAGAACATACTCAAAAGATTCAAGATCCGGTTTTAGTTTTCCGGTCAAATGTGATGGGAAATGTTGATCAAACATCCTATGGATACCCATTTCATGGGTAAGTCTCTGCCAGTGCAGCGCATTGGTGTTGCTCAAACTCGCGGTGAAGTAGCGTTCTCGACACCGTTGTATCAGTCTGCCGGCATCAGGATACAGACCTTTCGGCAATTGGGTGAATGCGTTGAGAAAGTCATTGCGTTTTATTGGTAAATTCATTTCTTCAATGTATTTGTCTGCGAATTGCTCTTTGGTGGAAATACCCATTTCAAAATCACGTGCGGCCGGAGAGGAGAGCCAATCCGACCCAAGCGTGTCCATAGGCATTTCGTCGCCGTTCAAATGTAGCACTGTCGATATATCGTTCAATTCAACGAGAACACCTCCTAAATCAAACAAAAGGACACGATTTTGTTTTGACATTGTTTCAATTTTTTTAAAAGTCATAATTTCTGTTCTTTCTTTACAAGCCCTTATGGTTGAGTTTGTATGATGTCGTCGCTGATTATTCACGGAGCGATTGAATCGAAAAAACTTCCCGACCCGTCATGTAATCGCAGAGCTTAGAAACCTCCGATACAATAAATTAGGATTCATCTAATTTGACAAAAACCAGTCCTAAACAATATTCGATTCAAAACGTATAACAAAAAATAGTTTTTATCAAGTTTCAAAAAAAAACCGTCGATGGCACAACAGTACCATTTTATTCCTATTTTTTGGACCGATATTTCTAGCACTTTAGAATTAGATGAAGGGAAGGGTACTAGGTAATTTCTAATACCCTTGAGGATAAACAGAATGGGATTCTGTCTTAAATTCACATCTCACTAATAGAATAGCTCTCTTATTTTATTTACGATCGGTTCCCCCGAATATTTCATGAAAATCTTCTTTGCTTTTCGTTGTCAGGTGACAGTTTGAACCGAAAGTTTTTTTCAATTTCGCAAAAATTTTATCCGCCTCGGGAGGATTTCACCCTTATTTTTAAAAGAAAAGTTTTTTTCATAAATTTTACATATTGTAAAAATTATAGACACACCCGAAATCTATTCATGAGAGTTTTTTATTATAACTGTCTGTAAAAGCGAATAATTTTACAAATTACTATCATGGTACATTTTTTGCCTCTTTAAGATGTTTATTGGAGGTAAACTTCACACATAAAGAAGCCTGGTTATAAATAGTGCCTGAACGAAAACTGTCTTTTCCGCCAATATCTGCGTCAGACTCAAATTTTAATCCTCGAAATACTACCCGTATTCCTGTGGTTAAAATTTTCGTGTTGACTCGGGGCATCCATGCCCCTCGCCCTGGCGGGCAGCTTGACAGATGTCCAAATCTGCTATCCTGCAGATTTGCCTTGATCTTAACGAAAAATCCTAGTTTTCGTTTGGGCACTAAATAGAGAAAAAAACCACCATTGCAATCCTGACAACTGGCGGAGATATTTTTGAACTGAATCTCTTAATCAAGACATTCGTTTTCAGTGGTATTGATGAAATAATGAGCGTGTTGGGAATGCCAAGGGAATGGGATAGCTGTGATCTTAATATATTTATAGGAAATCAATGAGTATTATAAATGTATTGATTCAAACCATGGGTGGCTTGGGCCTCTTTATCCTTGGGATGAGGATGATGACCGACGGCCTCCGGATGTCGGCCGGAAAACGAATTAAAAAAATATTATGCGCTGTTTCATCGAACCGGATCATCGGTTGCCTCACGGGGGCCGGAGTTACGGCCATGGTGCAATCCTCTTCAGCTACCACCGTTATGCTGATCGGATTTGTAAGTGCCGGATTAATAAATTTACAACAGGCCGTGGGGGTTATCTTGGGAGCAAATATCGGGACAACCGTGACTGCCCAGCTAATCGCTTTTAAACTGACCAAAGCGGCTCTGCCGGCCGTCGCCATCGGCGTATCTATGAAATTTTTCACCCAACAAAAAAAATACCGATACGCCGGTGAGATAATCTTGGGATTCGGCCTGCTTTTCTTCGGTATGGCGGTCATGAAAAACGGGCTGACCCCGATTAAAAACGATCCTTCTTTTAACGAGTTTTTTACCAAATTCGACCCCAGCAGTGCCGGCGGTCTTATTCTCTGTGTATTTACCGGCGCTGTTCTGACATTCTTGGTTCAATCTTCATCCGCCACCGTTGGATTGACAATGACCCTGGCCACTCAGGGGTTGCTGACGTTTCCGGGAGCAATGGCACTGGTTCTGGGTCAAAATATCGGGACTACTATCACGGGCGAACTGGCGACCATCGGCTCCGGCAATATCAACGCTCACAGAGCCGCCAGAGCCAACACGATGTTCAATGTCATCGGTGTAGCCTTTATGCTGCTTATCTTTCCGTACTTCGTCGGTTTCATAGAGTTTGTAAGCATGCAGTTGGGAGCAGGACCGGTTGCTGAAATGGTTGACGGTGACGTGGTCAATATCGCCCGCTATATCGCCAACGGCCATATGTTGTTCAATGTCATCAACGCGATAATATTTCTGTTCTTCCTGCCGGTGCTGATAAAAGTGGCAATTTTATTATCCCCCGGAGAAGGTGAGCCGGAAGATATTTACCGGTTACCGGATTTCGGAACCCAGTTTGATGATACTCCCATTGCTGCTTTGGCCAAAGCCCGCAGTGAAATTGTCAGGATGTCCAAAACTGCTATGCGTACACTCAAAGATACTATCCAGCGGATTGAAGACAGAGATTATAAAAAGTTAAGCTGTTGGGAACGTATTGAAAACCATTTGGATGACATGCAAAAAGAGATCACTTCTTATTTAACCAGAATTTACCAGAGTGATGTGAACGAATCCGAAGCCAGAGAAATATCCAGTTTAATGAGAATGACGAACAATATCGAAAGAATCGGTGATTCCGTGGAAAATATTGCTCACCTTACAGAAAAAATCATTGAAGACAATTTGCACTTTGCACAATTTGCTAAAGCTGAATTGAAAACAATTTCGGAAAAGGTCGTCGCATTTATTGATTTTGTTACTTCAGGCATCAGTAAACCTACTGAAAATTTTTTAAAACAAGCCGAGGAAATGGGAAACATGATCGACGGAACGATCGAAGAGATGCGACAGGATAACATTTCAAGGCTGCGCAGCGGTGAATGTAGTCTTGACCCCGGCTTGGTGTTCATCGACCTTTTGTCGATTTTCGAAAAGATTGGCGACTACTGTTTCAATATTGCGCAAGCGGTTGTGGGCATTAAATGAAGCTCCCTTCTATCCCTCCGAAATGCAATGTTCGCTTTGCTTCGACAATCGGTTTCCCAAAGTCGTCAATTACTCCTCCTACTGCCGCTGTGTCAGTATTAAAATACTTTCAAATGTAAGAATAAAGGAGAAAATAACAAGAAGAACGGCAATAAGTATTTAGCCTAAGCCTATGTTGAAGCAGATCACTTTGCCACAAGTTACATAACCATGGCCCATAAGTTTTATCAGTAAAAAAGGCTAAAACCAACAGCGTGGTTGCAACCAAGGCTCTTGCCAACAAGTATGCCTGTGCCCCCTATTTTATCATGCGGGATCGAGTGCCGTTTGATGAAGACATGCTTTTTAGATAATAGGTTTGTGTTTTAGAGTGAAACAACTTTGGTGTTGGTATAACCACAAGCTTTGATTGGTAACTTCAACGCCCACCAACAGATGGCAATCCTTTTGACATCCAAATTCGGGCTTTTTGCGAATCCACCAAGGGCCAAGCGGAAAAAGTATATTTTTTTGCATAGGGGAGGTGCTTTTTCTCTTGACCCGCCTTTTAATAGGCGATATTATTTTTTTTATGGTTGAAATATGAACAGAAAGGGGTCCATTATCGGATAGATGGAAAAACCTTATTGAGGTCAGCTAGTTAACTATTTTTGCTGGAGCCTTGAGTCTGATTTTATACACTATCCCCCAATTTTTTTTTGAAACTAACACTGGCCGCAACCCGGTTGCCCCACTATTTTTCACCGACTAACCATTTGATATTTAATAGGAATAAGCCAAGGCATCTTAAGTCTCCGTGATTTATTGGTTTTCTGGCAAGGATTTTGTAACAAATTCTCAATCAAAAGCTCAAAAATGATTTTGCTATTAACGGTTAAATAATCTTCTGGCTTAGAAATAAAAATCCATAAAATTCTGTTGTGTAATCATTCAAGGAGTTCAAACACGCGGGGTCGTTTATTTTGTAGGGTGATAATTTCCAAAGGGTTATGCAATTGATTTTTCGTTTTAACCGGTATTAACCAAGGGGATGATGATTTTGCCAAGAGCTTCCACATCAGGCATGACTGCGTTTTTCAGCAAATCATTATATCCTATCATTTAAGACAATTTACACTTTACACAATTTGTTAAAGCCAACTTGAAAACAAATTCTGAAAAAGTCGTCGCATTTATCGCTTTTGTCACTTTAGGCATCAGTCAAACTGCCACCCTGGAGTCCGTAACCGCATGATAAAACCCGATGTGAGGTGGAGTCCGTATCCATGATTTGTCCCCAGCCAAAAGGTGTCAGTTTTTTTTACAGTTTGTAAACATTCATAATCAAAACTCTGTGCAAACCGGAGCCGTAATATTTCCTCTATATCAAGATATCTTAAAGGCATTATAAAAAATCAGTAAGTTATCATTATTTATGAAGATTGGCATACCTGATGCATAAAAAATAAAAACACTTGTTATCGGACGGAACTTTTCAGCGACCCTTTCTATTTTTTTAATTCCAAAACCCGCTTTCAACAAGGAGGTGTAAAGATGTCTACATTAAAGAAACTCAGCGAATATGTTGAAAAAGGAAAAAGCAAAGAAGCCAGAGCGTTAACCCAAAAACTTTTGGGTGACAACATTAGCGCCGACAAAATTGTTCACGAAGGAATTATCGCAGGGCTGGATGCCATCGGAGAAAAATTTGCGGCCTTTGCGGCGTTTGTCCCGGAATTGATGGTTGCGGCCATAGCAGCCCAGGAATCACTTGAGGTGTTGCGCCCCAAGATGACCCAAGGAACTCTTCACAAAACCCTCGGAACCGTTGTCATCGGTACGGTTGAAGGGGATGTCCACGACGTTGGGAAAAATATTGTCGCCATGATGCTGACGGGAGGCGGCTTTAATGTCATTGATCTGGGGGTGGACGTTCCTCCGGCCAAATTTTTGAAAGAAGTTCAGTACCATGAGGCCGAAATCCTGGCCCTCTCCTCTCTCTACACCCCGACGCGTTTGGCAATGAGAGATATTATGGAGGCGCTTAAAACCGAGGGACTCCGCAATAAAATTAAGGTAATGGTCGGCGGTGCACCCATTGATCAGGCCTTTTGCGATCTGATTGGTGCTGACGGGTACGCGCCGGATGCTCCGCAGGCAGTTAAGCTGGCCAGGAGCTTGCTGGCCTAGTTTTTACAAAAACAGGATTGAAACCGGCTGGACGCAAAGGAGAACAAAAATGAAAGATGACGAAATCTATAAAGATAGAAGGTATCGAATCAATGAGCTTCGGGAAAAAAATGAAAAGATGACTTCCCGCGAGCGCGCCCTAAAGGCAATCAATTTTGAAGAACCCGATCGGATCCCCATCGACAACTGGATGGTGCCGGAAATCAAAAAGCGCTGTATGGACTACTGGGGATGCGAGAACGAGGAGGAATTGCTGGCCTTTCTGGGTGTGGATGTCCGGGACAATTACGGGCCGAGTTATGTGGGGCAGGAATTCAAAAAGTTTGATGACGGCACGGTTGCCGATCTTTGGGGGGTGAGAAGAAAAATCGTCACCTATGGGAAAGGAACCTTTCATGAAGGAACGTTTAAGGAAGTGGCATGGTCTCCCCTGGAACATATGACGGGCGTGGAAGAAATCAATGCCTATGAGGCATGGCCCACACCGGATTGGTGGGATTATTCAAAGGTGAAAGAGGAGTGTGCCTACTGGCATCCGGAATATTTTGTCCTCAACAAGGGCGATCGACTGGATCGAACCGCCCAGCTTAAACCCATGATGTATCTTAGGGGAATTCAGCAGACATTCATTGACCTGGCCGTGAATCCCGACATTGTCGAATGTATTCGTGATCACGTGGTCAACTATTTTCTCGAATACAACCCCAAAGTCTTCGAGGCCGGCGGTGACGAGATTGACATGTTCATGATGGGCGATGACATGGGCGGACAGCGGGGTCCTTTGATCAGTGTGGAGATGTGGCGGAGGTATTTCAGAGACGCGTTCAGAAAATACTGTGATATCGCTCATAAATACGGTCTCAAAGTGATGTATCACACCTGCGGAGACGTGTATCAATTGATACCGGAATTCATTGAAAACGGACTGGACTGCCTGCAGTCGCTGCAACCCCAGGCGACAAATATGGATATTAAACGATTGAAGCAAAAATTTGGCAAGGACCTTTCCTTTCAGGGCGGTATGGACATCCAGCAGGTGTTGCCCCTTGGAACCCCCGAAGATGTCAGGAAGATGGTTAAGTATGCTGCGGAAAACGCCAAACGTGGCGGCGGGTATATTTTCGGCACCGCCCACAATATCCAGGCGGACACACACATTGAGAATGTGGCAGCCCTATTTGAAGCCTACCATGAGTATGGCGTGTATTGAGTATGGAGTTCATATGGAAATTATCGGAGAAAAAATCAATACAACCCTTAAGGCCGTGGCAAAGGCGGTTCGAGAACGGGATGCCGCTTTCATCCAGGATCTGGCGAGCAGACAGGCCGAATGCGGCGCCACTTATCTGGATGTCAATTCGGGTTTGGCGCTGTATCCCGAAGAAGAGGCGCAAGATTTTGCCTGGCTGGTTCCGGTCATTCAGGCAGCAGTTGATCTTCCCCTGTGCATCGATTCCGGCCGTTCCCAAGCCGTCGAGTCGGCGCTGAAGCACCACAAAGGACAGGCCATGATCAATTCGGTCAATGGAGACCCCCCTCATATGCAGGCCATCTTTCCGCTTGTCAAAGAATACGGGTGCAAAGTTATCGCTCTGACGTCAAACAAGGAGAAAGGGATTCCCAAGCTCAGCATCGAACGGCTGAAGATCGCTGAAACCATCGTCGCTGAAGCCTTAAAATACGGCATTTCGGTGGAAGATATCTATTTTGATCCCCTTGTTCTTCCCATTTCCACGGATCAGAACAACGGCCTGGTGTTTCTGGAAACGGTAAAGGAAATCAAAAGGAACATACACGCTAAAACCATTTCCGGGTTGAGCAACATATCCTACGGCCTGCCCCGTCGCCGGTTGATTAATCAGGCTTTTCTCGTACTGGCTTCAGGATGTGGAATGGATGCGGCAATCCTCGACCCAACGGACAAGGCGATGATGGGAATGGTTCATACCATTGAAACCCTTATGGGTAAAGACCCTTACTGTATGGGGTATTTGAAGGCATTTAGAGGAGGGGCCTTGGATTTTTAAACCAAACAACGGAAATCAAAACAGGATCCAATATGGATTCCGTCAGCCCTTACTATAAATATGGTAAGTACAAAAAAGGAGGTGTTCCAATGAAAAAAACATTTTTTCTGATGGTGTGTTCAAGTATGGTATGGGTGCTTTTATTGGGCTGCGGCCCTAAACAGCAACTTCCGGAGAAACTTGAAATTCCCCTTGTACCTTCCAAAGGCTATACCGGGGACGCAAAGGGGATGGCGGTGATCAATACCAAAACAGGGACCGACATCAGCATCACGATCAATGGTCTTGATCCAAAGGGCCTGTACACGGCATTTTTCATCAACGTGAAAAGCCAAATGTTTGAGGGGATTGATAAGAAGCCTCACGTTTTAAATGTGAGTCCCAACGGGGAGGTGAACCTTCAGACAACTATGGAGAAGGATATTTTCAAAAAGTTCATCCGGGTGGGGATATTTTTAAATCCCGGCGACACGCCGATTGGGAATCCACTGGGGGTAAAAGCCAAGTTAGGCGCTTTTATAAAACATAAAAAGCCAACACTGATTCTTGAAGGAAAACTCAGATAATGCCGGCTTAACACTCCTAAATAAAAAGATGCGAAAGGAGGGTTTAATCATGACGACCCAAACAACATACAATGTATCACAGATGAACGATGCAGACATTACGTCCGCGTGGAAAAGCTGGCAGTTAAGGATTTTTATCACCATCTGGATCACATACGGCAGCTTTTATCTGTGCCGTGCCAACATGTCCTTTGCGCTGCCCGGTCTGGCAGCGGAGTTCGGCTACTCCAAAACGATGCTCGGCCTGTTGGGCACGGCCCTGTTTATCATGTACTCCATCGGTCAGTTCGTCAACGGCCAGTTGGGAGATAAATTCGGCGCCAGAAAGCTTGTGTTTGTGGGGATGATCTGTTCCGCGTTGCTAAATATCGCGTTCAGTTTTACCACCGCTTTTACGTTTATGCTCATCGTATGGGGCTTGAACGGCTATTTTCAATCCATGGGTTGGGCGCCCCAGGTAAAGACCATGGCCAACTGGTTCACCGTTAAACAACGGGGCAAGTGGATGGGACTCATGGGGTCCTGCTATCAGATTGGAAACGCGTATTCCTGGCTGCTGGCCTCCTATCTGGCGGCATCCTACGGTTGGCGCACCATTTTTTGGGTACCCGCCGTCATTTTCCTGGCGTCTTCCATTCACTTTGTCACCCGTCTTCGGAATGCACCCGAGGAGGTCGGCCTTCCCCCCATTGAACATCTGAGAAAGATAATGGAGGGTGAGGGCGTTACGCCCGGTACCGTGCCGGCCGCAGCCAAAGATGAACACATGGGCTTTGCCTATACCATCAAGATATGCGTCACCAATCCCCGAATTTGGGGTGTGGCCGTAGCCTTCTTTTGCCTGGATATCATTCGCTATGGATTTTTCTACTGGGCTCCGGTGTACTTGATTGAGGCCCAGGGCGCGACCATAAGCTCAGCCGGACTCAAGGTGGCTATTCTGCCGTTGGCCGGATCCGCCGGCGCCATTGTTACGGGCTGGGCTACGGGCAAATTTTTCCAGAATCGCCGTGCTCCGGTCATCTGTATCTGTCTTTTTGGTCTGGCTATCTTCTCCTATCTTTTCTACAATGCACCTCCAGGTGCCTGGGTTTGGAGCCTGATCTGTCTGGCCGTGGTGGGTTTCTGCACCTATGGCCCCCATGTACTGATGGTCGGACATGCGGCTCAGGATTTTGCAGGAAGGAAGGCGGCTGCTTCGGCCGCAGGGTTCATTGACGGATTCGGCTATATTGGTGCTGCCATGACCGGGGTTTTCACCGGTTGGCTGGTGGATAATTATGGCTGGTATGCCGGGTTTTACTACTGGATCATCGCGGCTGTGGTGGCTGGGTGCGTTATGCTGGCTCTCTGGAAAGTTCCCGTGGAGGAGGTCGAGTACGATTAAAGAAAAACGCCGCTTTTTCTGAGTTCCGTGTCGGTGAAGGGGGGAATTGAAACTTTTATCGGCAAGCCGTTGAGGTTAACGGTTCGCCCTTGTAGATCAATTCCGTCCTTTTGCCGGGATGCTTTTAGGATTTCAGATCTGATATTTCATGACAATTACCGAACGGTGTACTATACTTAACCCGGATATTCCGGATTCGAGTCTGTTTTAGCGTGCAAGGGATAAAACATTGAGACCTTTGGAAAATGTTCAATTTTGTTCACGACCAAGGACAATTCTGCAGGATAGCAGAATTGGACAGCTGTTAAGCTGCCCGCAAGGGCGAGGGGCATGGACGCCCCGAGTCAACGCGATAATTTTAACCACAGGAATACATGGAGTATTTTGAGGATTAAAATTTGAGTCTGACGCCGGTATTGGGCAAAAGGGGGCGTTTTGCAAAGGTCTCACATTTGGTTTGAGGTTGCTGTTCCGAAAGTTCCATAACCCGGCATATGCGGTGAAAAAGTGAAAATCATTTTCAAACCCCTCAACCAGGAAGCCGAGGTAGAGTGCGGCACGTCTCTTTTAAAAGCTGCTCGGATAGCCGGTGTGAGTATACCGTCCGAATGCGGCGGTATGGGCCGATGCGGTAAATGCAAGGTGTCTGTGCAAAAGGGAGTTACGCCCCTTACTCCCCGGGAGAGAGAGTATCTCACACCGGAGGAAATCCGCCGGAAGATTCGTCTGGCCTGTCAGGCAATCGTTAAGAGACCGGCAGTGGTTTCCCTGCTGTCACTACCTTCGGGAAAGGAACACATTCTTGAAGAGGGAATCCGTCGCTCCGTTGCGTTTCAGCCGTTTATCAAAAAATATTTTCTCGACATTTGCCCAAATGATTTGAAACAAGAAAAATCTCTTGATGAAATTGTGGTGGAATTTCTTCTTGAGCAAGGGTTAAACATACCGGCAATCGCTTTTTCCTGTCTGAAAACCTTACCCGCTTTGCTCCACAAAAATTGCAAAGGAATAACTGCTCTGGTAAAGGACCGTCAGGTTCTGGGGTTTGAGTCCGGGGATACCTCCCGGAAAATTTTTGGCGTAGCGATCGACATTGGAACCACCACTGTGGTGGGGTATCTTTTTGATTTGTATCAAGGGACTTTGGTAGCGGTTGATTCGGCGCTCAACGATCAGTCGAGCCTTGGCAGCGACGTGGTGTCAAGAATCGAGTATGCTTTGAACACACCGGATGGTTTGGATCGGCTGCAGAGCATGGCGGCAGACACCATCAATCATATTATAGAGAATCTATGTTATGCCGGCGGCATTTCGGGTGCGAACATCTATGGACTTGTGACGGTCGGCAATACCGCAATGCATCATCTGTTTTTGGGAATATCTCCGCAGTTTCTGGCCCGATATCCTTATAATCCACTTACCGGCCATGCCTTATCGGTTCCTGCGAACACTGTGAAATTGAAGGTAAGCCCGATGGCGAGGGTCATATCTTTGCCCCTTGTTTCAGGGTTCATGGGCTCCGACACGGTGGGTGTGGTGATGGCGACCGGTCTTCATAGAAGCAGGATTCCCAAAATGGCCATTGATATCGGAACCAACGGAGAGATTGTGCTCACCGACGGTTCGGACATGGTTGCCTGCTCCTGCGCCGCCGGACCGGCCTTTGAGGGTGCACAGATTCAATGCGGAATGCGCGGCGTGAGCGGCGCCATAGATCGAGTGGAATTTTCCGAAAACGGTTTCCCGTGTCATGTCATTGATGAACTGCCGCCCAAGGGAATCTGCGGGTCGGGGTTGGTGGATGCGGTAGCGGCCATGAGAAAGGCGGGTCTCATCTCAGAGAACGGCAGGTTGTTGAGCAAAGAACAAGCGCCGCAGGCCTATTATTCCCGGTTGTCGACCCGCGAAAATTATGGACAATTCGTGCTGAGCCCCAAAGGGCGCTCCGGCGGGGCCGAGGAAGTGGTCATCACCCAGAAAGACATCAGGGAACTTCAACTGGCCAAGGGGGCTATGATGGCAGGCATAAGAATTCTGATGGATACCCTGGGGCTGCAAGAGGAAGATATCAGAGAAGTCTACCTGGCCGGCGCATTCGGCAATTACCTTCGTGCTGACAGTGCCACGGCCATCGGACTTTTGCCGGCTTTCAAAAACGCCAGAATAACACAGGTGGGAAATGCGGCCGGCACCGGTGCCAAGATGTCCCTTCTTTCAACCCGGGCGCTAAACCAGGCGGAAAGAATCGCTCGGCAAATAAAATATGTGGATCTTGCAAAAGTTCCGGATTTTCAACAGCAATTTATGAAAGGAATGTTTTTGCCATCATGAACTTCAGACAGCTTTTACCCCATGGAAAATTTTCCGAAGAAACGTTTAAATTCTTAAGCCCAGTAATAGAAGGGGAATCCCTGGTTAAGAAAGAACGATACGGGGAAGCGGAGGCCAAGTATTTGGAAGCTCTGAGAGGTTTTCCCAAAGGCAGCGGAGGACGCTTCCTGGTTTACAACAAACTGGGAATTCTTTATGAAAAGCTAAATCAGATCGACCAGGCCATAAAAATATACGAAAAAGGAGTGGATGAGGGATCCATCACGCCGTTCTTGTATCAGCGTCTCAGCTGTCTTCATCTGGACGCGGGCCGTCTGGAAAAGGCTTTGGATTACTGCCAGAGGGGTATAAAATCCCTTAAAAAGTCCCACACCAGTTTCTTCCAGGAAATTTATTTCCGCTTTCTCTTTTACCGGTTAAATCGCAGGGGCAAACGGTTGTCCCTCTCTGG
>Ga0315537_1001362_pt1 | contig 19246 bp, 19 predicted proteins | sample SalMarSW160270MG_FD_203091 | JGI IMG/M metagenome (GOLD analysis project Ga0315537, IMG submission 203091) | Salt marsh sediment microbial communities from the Plum Island Ecosystem LTER, Massachusetts, United States - Salt Marsh Sediment SW1602-70 ...
GTTCAGAAATCCACCGGATGTAGGTACCGGTGAATATGGGGACGACCTGTTCGCCGATGACTTCTACTGGGCTGCAGCAGAGCTTTTTATCTCAACAAAGAAGAAAGAATACCTGGATCATCTCGCATCGAACGAGCAGGAATACACCCTCCAGCTGACGAACAGCTGGAAATTCTTTGTCAGGAATAACGGTTTTCATTCGCTGCTGGAAAACCGGCACCTGCTGGATCCGGAATTGGCTGCATCCCTGAAATCGGGACATCTTGCCCTGGCTGATGAAATCCTGGCAATTATTGAAATTCATCCATACCGCATTGCATTGGACCGGTTTGAATGGGGCTCCAACAGCGATATTCTGAACCAGGCAATGATTCTATGTATCGCCCACCGTTTAACGGATGAAGAGAAATACCTGGCAGGAGCAGAACAGATTACCGATTACCTGTTCGGGAAAAATGCCACCGGTTATTGCTTTCTGACCGGGTTTGGCACGAAAAAAGTGATGTTCCCGCATCACCGCCCGAGTGGAGCGGACGGAATCGAGGAACCTGTGCCTGGATTTATCGTGGGAGGTACGAACGGAGGAAGGCAGGATCGCTTTGCCGTAAATTATATATCGAAGTACCCTGCAAAAAGCTATATGGATGTGCAGGAGAGTTATGCCTCAAATGAAGTGTGCATCAACTGGAATGCCCCGGCTGTTTTTGTACTGGGTTATCTACAGCAGGTACGATAGAATTAGTGCGATTTAGTGTCTTTGTGATTTTGTGGCTGTTCAACCTGGGTCACCGAAGCGCATGAGGCGTATCACTAAAAACTAATAACACTCAAAATAAACATCTGAATTGTACAACGGATAAAAGCCTTACTACATTAGCATAACAAAAACACTTTATGAAGTATTTCCATTCTCCACTGCAAAGCAAGCCATGGGTCTTTATATGTATTGCAATACTCTTCTTCTTTCTATCCTGCCGGAGCAAAACGGGCAAAAAAGCGGAGTATCCAGAATTTAAGCCGGATCCGATAAAACTTGAACAGCAGGATGTCAAAACATTGAATATTGGCGACCGGGCACCCGGCTTCAACCTGCCCGATATCTCAGGAAGGTATTATTCATTGAAGGATTTCAGCAAATCCGATGTTCTCGTGGTGATCTTCACCTGCAATCACTGTCCCACAGCACAGGCCTATGAGGATCGGGTCATCCGGTTTACTGACGAATACAAACACAAAAGTGTTGAGGTTGTAGCAATTAATCCTACGAGCCCCTATGGACTTTTACTGGAAGAGTGCGGGTATTCGGACCTGGATGACAGCTACCAAAGCATGCAGATAAGAGCACGGGATAAAGGATTCAATTTCCCCTACCTGTATGACGGGGATGACCAGGCTGTGTCCATTGAGTATGGACCCACCGCTACACCACACGCTTTTGTTTTTGACGGGGAGAGGAAATTGCAGTATGTCGGAAGGATCGATTCATCCGAAAAACCTGGTACGGCAAATGCAGAAGAGCTGAGGGCTGCCGTGGATGCTGTCCTGAATAATGAAACCATTGAGAATCCGGTCACCAAATCGTTTGGCTGCTCCATCAAATGGTCCTGGAAGACCGAATGGACAGACAGGGTCAATAAGGAATGGAACGAAAGTGAGATCGGGCTCAAAAACCTGGATGTTCCCGGGATTGAACAGCTGAAAGAGAACAGCTCGGACAAACTCAGGCTGATCAATGTCTGGGCTACCTGGTGTGGTCCCTGCATTATCGAATACCCGGAACTGGTTAAGCTACAGCGCATGTATGGAGCCAGGTCTTTTGAATTCATTTCCCTCGCAGCGGATGATCCGGCTAACCGGGAGGATGTGCTGGCATTTCTTGAATCAAAACATTCCGCCATAACCAATTATTTGTTTATGGGAGGTGATAAATATGCTTTGATCGAGGCGGTTGATCCGGAATGGACCGGTGCCCTCCCCTACACCCTGCTGATTGAACCCGGGGGAAAGATCATCTATTCCAGCCCGGGGGCAGTCGACCTGCTGGAACTGAAAAAAACAATCGTCGAACATCCCCTGATGGGAAGGTATTATTAAACCAAAATGTTCACTGAACCGTTAATGTGACGATTCATTAAAAACAATTTGTCTAGAAGAAACAGAAATATGCTAATAAAAAATTAAACCGATTATGAAAATCTTATTACTTGGTGCAACAGGAAGAACAGGAAAACTGATCATTGCAGAAGCAATAAAAAGAGGGCATCAAATATCTGCAATTGCCCGCCAATCTGAAAAACTTAAAGAGTATGAAATAGATATTACTGAGGGTACCCCATACGATTATGAAACCGTCGAAAAGGCTTTATCCGGATGTGAGGCAGTAATTGATACATTGAACGTCTCCAGAAAATCCGACAATCCCTGGTCATCCCTGGCAGCACCAAAAGATCTGATATCCAAATCAGCATCCAATGCCGTTAAAGCCATGGAGAAAGTTGGTATTAAAAGATTTATTGCGTTGAGTACGATGGGAGCTGGACGTTCCTGGCAAAACATACCCGCTTTGTTGAAATTTATCGTTTCCATCAGTAATTTACGACATGCTTTTCGGGATCACGGGAAGCAGGAGGAAATTCTTGAGAATTCATCCCTGGATTACACCATCTGCAGAGCACCGATGCTTTCATCTGAAATGAATCCTCGTGGGGCAATATCCACAAAAGAAGGAGAAAAACCACCAAGTATGGCGCTGAGCAGACAGGCTGCTGCAGAGTTTTTCATAACCATAATCGAAAACAACGAACACATCAGGGAAACGGTAAACCTGTCAAATAAACCTGAATAAAATAAGAAATAGAAACCTAATGTACTCAACATGAGAGTAAACGATCCCATATCCATTGTTCAGGCGTTTAATCAATGCATTAACAATCAGGACATTGACGGACTGTCCGCGTTAATGACAGAAAACCACCGGTTTATAGACCGGGATGGGAATTCCCATGGTCCGAAATCCTTCATGGTTGATGGCTGGAAAGGATTTTTTCAAATGTTTCCTAAATACAAAAACACTTTTAACGAAATTTATGCAATGGATAACCAGGTATTTGTTTTGGGTTTTGCCTATTGGTCCGAGAAAGAGCCCTACGATCCCGTCATCTGGACTGCTGTCATTGAACACAACCTGGTAGATGAATGGCGTGTCTATGCAGATACACCGGAAAACAGAAAGAGGTTCAGGTTTGACCCTGTTCGTTAGACCCTATTAACATTAAATGTCCCTTGGTTTGTTTATCAAAATACAGTATTTTTATCTTATTGAGAACCAACAATTACTTTTTGAAAAATTATCCGCCGATAACCATCAATTATCTTTTAATTTGACTGCAGTAATGGGTATTAATCACTTGATTGCTCAATATTCAACAAATTAAGAATATAAACCAAAAACCTAAATTATGAAAAAGATAATCATTGGACTATTTCTCACCTGTATCCTTTTTGTCTCATGTGAGAAAGAAAAAAAAGACTATGACCTTCGGGAAGATACGATTGCCTGCCTGTTTTCTCCTTTGAATGATGCAATGGATGGAACCTTTGATAATTAACTTTTCCCGTAAGCGTTTAATCAGGAACTACAAAAACCATGATAAGAAAAACAAGCAAATAATTTTTAGTATTTCTTCAGTATTTATGATCCTCTGTTCCTGCATCAGCCCCAGCGAAGAAGGCATGAACATTCCGGAGTTATCAACTCCCGGTAAAGGAGCCTGGCTGACCGGTGAGTTGATCTATCCCCTGGATCAAAAATCCACCCCCCAGTGTCATGCCTCCACGATAGCGAAAATATCAAATGGCTTGATTGCTGCCTGGTTTGGTGGAACGCACGAAGGGAACCAGGATGTCGGTATATGGATTTCTCACTATATCAATGGTTCCTGGTCCAAACCGGTGGAGGTGGTTAACGGTATCATGAACGATACCCTGTGTTATCCATGCTGGAATCCGGTTCTTTTCCATCCGGAAGGTGGACAACTTATGTTGTTTTACAAAGCAGGACCAAGTCCCAGGGAATGGTGGGGCATGGTTGTCACATCGGATAATGAGGGAGAATCCTGGTCCCATCCCCAAAAGCTCGGCAACAGTAAAAAAATTGGACACCTGATCGGACCTGTAAAAAATAAACCGGTGCAGCTGGCTGACGGTACCATCATTTGCCCGTCAAGCAGGGAGGAAGAAAAGGATGGCGATATCCGGTGGAGGGTACATTTTGAGGTCTCCCGTGACCTGGGGAAAACCTGGAAGGTAACCGGTCCCGTTAACGATGGCCTTGAGTTTGATGCCATACAGCCCAGCATCCTGACCCACAGAGATGGAACATTGCAGATCCTCTGTAGAACAATGCAAGGTGTTATATCGCAGAGCTGGAGCAGGGATAATGGTAAAACCTGGAGCAAAATGACTGCCACCGGGCTCCCCAATCCCAACTCCGGAATTGATGCAGTGACATTATCCGATGGAAGACATCTTCTCGTGTATAACCATACTCAAACAAACGGAGATTTTCCTGAAGGCCGTGAAATGTTGAACGTTGCTATTTCAGTAGATGGTATTAACTGGAAACCGGTCATGACCCTGGAGAAGCAGGTGGGTGAATACTCCTACCCTTCGGTTATCCAATCCACCGATGGAATGGTGCACATAACCTATACCTATAGAAGAGAATCTGTAAAACACGTTGTTCTGGATCCGGAAAAACTAAACCACAAATAAAACAGGGGTAACAAAATAATTGTGCCAGCTTACCATGTAAGTGAGCTCGTTGGTTTTTTGGTCCAGGATTTTCAATAAGGTGGGTATCCTGTATTCGCCGTTTATAAAATGCACCCGGCTGATCAATCCTCATAAATACTGCATTCACAGGTACCCCCCAGTTCCATTATTTCAGCAAAACTTTCAGCCCTGTCGTAGCTGTTGTAGCATTTATCCCTGGTCAGGCAATCGCATTCAACACAATACCGGGTTGGTTTCTCGCAGGTAAGAAACAGGGGCAGAACAAAAAGCAGGAGCAAGGCGGATTTGAGTAAAATTTTCCTTCTCATATGATTTGGATTTATGAACAGGTCGAATTAAATTACCAAATTATACAAAATTTCTTTATAAAGTATAGAAAATGCCACAACTGGTAAAAGGAGGCAAATATGTATTTGGGTGGACCGCAGTACAAAACGATGGACGCATCCGGATACCGGATGAGGCTTTTGATGAATACCATTTCCATGAAACCGGCAGGATCATCTTGCTATCAGGCAGTAAGACCTCTGGAGGATTTAGTGTCCATAAACCGGATCTCCTGGCTGAAACAGCACCAGGCAGCCGCATAACCGGTCTGATTGGATATAACAAAGAATCCGGCTTGTTTACTTCCAGGAAATTCGAAGTACTTAAATCAGGGAGTCGATTGCTTGGCTGGACAATCCTGGATCGTGAAAAATATTTCAATCTCTCCAATGAATGGCTTGATATGCTGGCATTACAAACCGGTACCAGATTACTGGTTGGCAGGGGTAGTGGATTGGGACCGGCATTTATTGCCAGAGGGCCCATTTATCATGAGGCGTTGAAGCATAATGGATTGCCTGTTTTTTGAACCGATCGGTTCAGTAATTACTCACCGCTTTTCAGCGGGTTCGTGAGCTCGCCCGCCTGCCGGACGGGCAGGCTACGCTCGGTTCGATAGTCATCCAATAGTAGCTCAATGGTAATTCACTCACTGCGTTCGCGTAACTCGGTAGTAATTCCATAGTTTTGTAATCGTATTACAATGAATTACAGCAATCCCGCCAAAGGGGGGGAGCGCCTGCCACGTCAGGCAGGAGTTACATTGATCCGCCGTCAGGCCATGTGAAACAGGATTAAATCAGCCGTAGTTCAATAAATCAGTGAACTTTCCCATCTGCTCACATCCATCAAGCACCTGCACACCATATAGATAACTTCCCTGTCACTCATTTCTGACAAGAACCAGTTCGGCTTTATCCGCATTTACCATAATTTTATAAAATGCTATGAAATCCTCATACCGTTCAGCAGGGAACCGGCCCTCATTCATTTTTCGCATCCGGACATAGATGATTTTGTCATCAGAAAGGTGGATTATTGAACTGTACTCGCCGAAATCGCAGGAGTAGCTTGTATTTTCAGGTTTTGATTCTATGTTGTACTCCCGGGGAAGCTGAAACACAACTGTGTCAATATCTACAAATGGCAATCTCAACACCACTTCGGTTTTTCGCTCTTTTGTTTTTGGTGGAATATAATCCGTTCGGTTCATCAGGTTCAACGGAACAAATAAACGTTTACCCAGTACAGATGCATATTTGTTTAATGTTAATTTCAACTTTTCAGTTGCAACGGGTATAACATCACCATCCGTAGTATATCCGAACTCGATGATATCAAAATTCGCAATATCGATATTCCTGTATAGCCATTTCTCCTGTTCTTCATAAGATTCCTCTATCACACGGGAAACATTATCAAACTGGAGTCCTGCGTAGGATGTTGAAATGGCTGCATTTCCTGATCCATCAGTGGCAAGAATAACTTCGGCTTTCCGGTACTGGCGATTATCCTCCTGCCGGTACACTGTCGTATGAACGATTTCACCACCCTGATCGGTAATCGCCAGTACATCCCGGTCATCCGTGAAATTTCCTATATATCCGAAAGGATCTGTCTGGCTGGTACACTCAAGCCATATCGTATCCCTTTCAAAAGGAACGGTAAGGATCACATGATTGGATTGATTACTAACGAAATCTCTATTCATTTCAGGGGCATTACTGCCGGCTCTGACTTTTGTATAAAACGACTGGATACCAACACTTTTCAACAAAGCCATAGTATAATTTGATAGTGCTTTGCAATCGCCGTACCCAGTCTGATCCACATCTGCAGCAGCGAAGGGTTGCCAGCCTCCGATACCCTCCTGGATACTCACGTACCGTGTTCTTGATTGAACAAACTCATATACCTTTTTTGTGATCTCACGTTCATTGTTCAATCCTTCAATTAAATGATCAAGCTCATTTTTTGTTTCCTCCGGGATGATATCTCTTCCTTTTAGCAGGTTACTTGTCCAAAGGCCAAATTGCTGCCAGGAACTCATGTTCCCATCATACTCATCCATTTCAAATTCATCCGGAGCTGTAATAACGGACGGGCAGATCTCTGTGAAATAGGGACTATGGGCTTCGCTTTCCATAGCAGGAATATTGGAAACCTCCCAGCAATATACAGTACAGTCCTCAAGATCTTCAACGGTTGGTTTGGTGTCAAGATTTTTCTCCAGAAACCGGAAGCTCATATCCTGCGGTATGATCAATTCAAAAGATGATTTTTCCACCGACACATCGTATCCCGGAACGGGATGCCATCCTGGATATTCAAGTAGTCCGCAGTATTCAACTTCATATTCGTATTCAACCGTGAAGGGATAATCCTTAATCTGAGGTTCATAATATTTTTGCCGGTTATCACTATACAGTGAGAAGCTTCCGAAATCGCTATAATCCTTGATATCAGTATTCTTCACCTTTTCAATACGTTCCCCCCACTGATCATAAATGGTTGCCTTAATGTTGGTGATTTTCCTGAACTTGTCATAGTATGGATTGAATTCCACGTATCGATCTCCATTTTTATCAAAAACAGTTATTGCGTATTTGATGGACATTACTGCCCTGGCTTTGGATGTAATTTCGAATGAACCTGAATATGACCGTACCACGGCAAAGGCATCTTCTCTCAGCTCAGGGGGTATATTTTCAACACTATAGTCTGGTTCATCTGGTAAAAAAGCAGAGGTGAACGGAGACAACATAACCCACAACAGGAGAAAAACTATACTTCTCATAGAGATTAATTTACAGGTTTAATCAATAATTTTTTTCAGGACGACTTGTTCGGCATGTTTTTCCACCATTTTGTCATAAAACTCTTTTAACACCAGATATTCCGAGAAAAGGAAGACGCTCTTGTTTATTGAAAAATCACTTTCCAGATGGATTTTATTCTCCTCAACGCTGATTTTGTATTTGAACACGGCCGATTTGTCCGGGAGGGTCAGGTGTATAGGATCCGGGGCCTCTTCCACCTGGTAATCCTGAGGAATGTTTATCGTCACCTTATACTTTTCATGTCTTGCGTAGGAATAATCTACCGGGTATTTGCGCTCCTGAAGTTTGAACGGATTGGCCTCAATCTTTTCGTAGAGTAATGGATTAAAATAAATAAAATCCGATGTGACTCGTGCATTGTCTTCGATAGTAACATTGTATTCTTCCCTTACCGGATAGTAAATACTGTCAATATTTACATGTGAATAACTTTCAATGGTTAATCCATTATGTGCATTTTCAAGACTTTCAATATACTTTTCCATACTTTTTTCCGATTCAAGGTTCTTTCTCAGCCGGTATGCTGCGTAATCATCCCGGTCAATGACCATTGTTCCTGTCATTAGCCCTTTCGGATCAAGGTTCAGGTTAGCCGTGCAGGCATAATCATATGATTTATTGGGTTTCAGACTAACCCAATCCGTGCCTTTTTCGCAAATCAGACGGCCGCTGCCATTCAGACACCTTACAGGCAGCAGGTCTAACGGGCACAACGGATCCGTTGCATCCAGCAGGTAAATTTTCCCATCAATAGTTACCTGAGCAATTACATAATTAAACTGTGTTTGCATGGGATACGCCGGATTAACAATGCCGTTTGACCGGATACTCAGAATAACCGGATTTGCATTTAACCCAACTTTCCTGAGCATGAGTGTAAGGAGGAGATTAACATCCGCTACATTTCCGCCTTTATCATTGTAGGCATTTCTTAATGAGGTGCTCGCATATTTACCGTTGGAATTATTCCATTTCATATGATTCTGAACAAAATGATAAACAGCATGCATTCTGTCAAACGGCTCTTCGTAATTTAATGTGATTCTTTCAACTTCATCATTGAGGAAGATACCACCGGATAACTGACCACCAAAATTTTCATGGTCCAGTAACGATTTATTGATGGATTCCCAGGTAGCGGTAAAGTTCCTCATCACACTATTGGGCATTTGCAAAATGGAGAGTTCAAAATCGATGGAAGCTTTGTAGCTATCTGCTGTTGTAAGCATGGGTTCTTCAATGAATGCAGGCATATCCTTCGCAACAAACCTGTAAATTTCAGTCCTGAACTCAATGTTATTCTGAGCATATTGTGATTGAACCCCACTTCTGTCGTAGGTCCTATCAACATCAGTTAACATAATCCTGCCATTTCCGGTTGTTTTTTCATTGACCGCCAATGGTTCATACCCTTTCATGAGCTGTTTATAGATAAAATATTCCGGTATTGTTACATTGTATTCGCTCCAGGCTACAGGGATTGAATACTGAAATTGCCACGAAGGCAACTGGAACAGGTAATCCGATTTAATCGTATAATTGTATTCGATGATCGATCCCTCACGTATGTTTGGCATAGTAAATTTCAAAGCATTGTAGTATTCACTTACCTCCTCTCTGAACTGTGATTTCTTAGTCAGCTTTTCCTTTTCTATCTTTCCATCCACCAGGTTATACGTGAATCCTTTCAGTGCAGATACACTTTCTGATATGTTGCCTTTGTCATACAGCAAGATCTGGTGGTTAGCCCACTCATAACCACTCTTTTTCAATATTTTAATTCGCCTGTGGCGGGTAAAGTTTATATACCAGTTTCCATCTGCCTGGAGATAATGGAAAGTAACATCTCCATAATCGCCCAACACGACAGCAGAAGCACTGGTATCCTTGTCGTAAACAGTCATGGCTAAATTCTCTTTATCAATTTGGCCAAATTTCATATCGTTTTTCTGGCAAAAGGATTTTAAAGAGCCAGAAAAAGCCAGGAATAAAACCATAAAAAAATAATGTACCATTGTTTTCATTTGTGGTATCGTTTTATTTTATACAGATTTATTTTATACAGAAATCACCTTGCATGAATTTACGACCTTAAAACTCTGACCAAAGCAGGCAGGTAATAAAATACGGCAGAGATAAGGTTAGTTTTAGTTGTTGTCAGGAATAAAAATAATCAATCCTTTTGAGATATCCAATCCATTTTCAATTCAATCGAAATATAGCGTAAGCAATACTAATAAGATACATCAACGGATCACCCTTTTATTTCCGCAACAGGAATCCATCGACACCCACAAGATAACCACCGGAATAGCCTGCTGACCGTACATCTTTTCCAACAAGCTCCAGTAGCAGCTCATTTATTCCTTTTTTCAATGGATGGTGTCCGCTTATGGCCAACGTACGCGTAGTGTTCAGCCAGGTGAGTCTTTATCTCCTCGATAATTTCCGGGTGTTTTGAAGCAATGTCAAATCGTTCGGAGGGATCCTGGTCAAGCTGGTATAACACGGGTGGATCATGTGGAACAGGCAGGCCATCCGGGTAAGCTGTTTGAGTGATAAAGTGTGCTTTCCAGGGACCGAGCCGGGCTGCATAAACGCGGTCGCCACGGTAGAAGACAAAAAAATCACGCGGTGATTGTGCTTCTCCCTTCAGCAGGGGAAGGATGTTGAACCCATCAAGCTCCCGGTCCGGTGGAGAGACTCCAGCCAAGGCCGCTGCTGTAGGTAACAGGTCCAGCGAGCTGATGATCTCATGGGATGTAACTCCCGAGGGGATTGTACCCGGCCACCAGGCGATCATGGGTTCACGCATACCTCCCTCCCAGGTCGTGCCTTTCCCTTCCCGCAATAATCCGGCTGACCCTCCATTAATCCCCTGTACAAGCCAGGGTCCGTTGTCGCTGGTGAATATAACCAGTGTGTTTTCTGCAATCCCCGTTTCACGCAATGCCTTCAGGACTTCTCCAACACTCCAGTCGATCTCTTCCACAACATCCCCGTACAACCCGCGTGTACTGGTTCCGGCAAAGCCGGTTGATGCGAACAACGGCACATGGGGCATGGTGTGCGCAAGGTAGAGAAAGAAAGGCCTGCCTGTATTTTCACGAATAAACCGAATCGCTTCCTCTGTATAGCGTTTCGTAAGTGTAGTCTGCTCCGCCGGCCGTTCGATAATCAATGTATCCCGGATCAGGGGAACATTCCAGTATCCCGGTTTTCCATCCCGGGCAGTAATGTAATCCATGTCGTTCGAATAGGGCAGTCCGAAATAGCCATCAAATCCCTGGCTTGTCGGCAGGTATTCGGGCAGATGCCCGAGATGCCACTTCCCGATCGCCATGGTAGCATAATCCCGTTGTTTGAGGACTTCCGCTATAGTTACTTCCTCCCGGGGCAATCCAACCCGGTCGCTCGGAAAGAGTACCCGACCTGGCAATATCCCCTCAACAAGCCCGGTACGGACCGGATACCGACCGGTCATAAGTGCTGCACGGCTTGGAGTACAAACCGATGCTGCCACATAGAACTGCGTGAACCGCATGCCTTCCTGAGCCATCTGGTCAAGGCTTGGAGTCCGGATGGTCGGGTGTCCGTAAACTCCAAGATCCCCATAGCCCAGGTCATCAGCGAATATGATCACCAGGTTTGGGGGTTGATCTCCGCGTCTGTCCTGACCGTTTGATGCGAAGCTGAAAATACCGGAAAGGAGGATCAGGATGGTGCGATAAAATAAATACGAATATTTCATGGCTTATCAATTAAGTAGGACCATTGCCTTAGCTGTACCTTAAAGATAACGTTTTTATCCCTGAATACGACCCTATTCTTAATAAGATTACCTACCTTTATGGATAACCCACCCAAACAAATACAACATGTTAAAAATTAACGAAAAACGCATCAAGAGAGCCCAGGAGCTAATGAAAAAAGAGGGCATGCTTGGAATAATGATTATGAACCACGACGATTTCATCTATTTCTTCAATGATCTTCGTGTGCAGCCCCGGGCAATCATTCCCGCATCCGGTCCGCCAATCCTGATCGGTTTCAGTGCGGAGGAAGAAGAACTCAGGGACCAGATAGGTGATAATGAGATCAAGGTGTTCAGCCATATCGGAGAACAGATATCCAATGTGCGGGAAGTATTTCAGGCATTGTTTGAAGGCCCTCCCCCGGGAATGAGCCACCGGGAGCGGCCAAAGGTTGGAATGCAGATGTGGTTCCACACACCGGCATTCCTGGTCGATCTGTTTCGTAAAGTAAACAAACAGGTCGAACTGGTACCATCCGATCCTGTAATGGATGAACTGAGAATGATAAAAGATGATGAGGAGATTGAAAAGATGACAACCGCCCAGTCCATTGCCGCAAAGGGTATGGACACTGCTAAAAGATTACTGAAACCAGGTATAACCGGTCATGAACTGGCAACGGAAATCACTTACACTATGATGAAAGCAGGATCAGAAGGAACCAGTACGCCCATTCATGTCAATTCCGGTAAGCGAAGTTGCTGGATCCATGGCACCGTTAGCAATGAACCGATTCAAAAAGGAGAATTTACGGTTATCGATTTAACTCCCCAGTTTGAAGGGTACTGCTCCAATCTCGCCAGAACATTTATTATCGGGAAACCGGATAACATGCAAAAAAAACTGGCTGAAGCATACCTGGAAATCCATGAATCGACGAAAAAAGAATTGAAACCAGGCAACACGGTTTCCAACCTCGATAAAATGGGGAAAGAGATTTGCATGAAATATGGATTGGAAGAGTATCACATTAAAGGCATATCCCACGGTATCGGATTGCGGTTTGAGGAAAACCCCGCTTCCACGATCATCCCACCCCACAGCAAAACAAAGCTCCGGAAAAACATGACACTAACCGTCGGGCATACCATACTGGCTGTTCCAGGAGTCGGCGGCGTTCGCTTTGAAGATGTTTACCGCGTTACGGACAACGGAGGGGAAGTCCTGTATCCTTACCCGTTCGATTATCTGCTTTGATTTGTTCATGTTGCTACAGATTACAATCTTTGAAAGAATGTAAAGAAATTTTAACATTTTAGATAAAAAGGTCTTTATATATTAATTAAATTATTATGTTTGCAAAAAATAAGAGCGTATGGATACCGTAAATTCGGTCAGGTTGTATTACACTTACCGGTTAAGAATGATCCCGGCGAGTTTCATTAATAGACTATACTATGAATTTCTTTTTGCCGTTATCCATCGTAGTATTCTTACTAATACTGGAATTTGTGTTACTGCTTCTCAGGAGAAAAAGAGAATGCAAACCGAAAGAGCGATCTAAACTCAATCAACTGGATAACCGATTCACATGCATGGAAGTTGAGGATTGCTGGTGCTGCGAATACAACCTTCCCAAAGAGAAAAAGGAGGAGATCCTGAAGGAATTCAGTGATCTGTGTTGTGGCAAGAGTATTGAGTCGATGTTAAGAAACAAGTAATACCGGATTCGCTCAATAGATAAGCCATGAAATCGACCAATTGACCAGATGGGTTGATATTCATTAGCGATGCATCGATAAATTTTTCCCTGCACCTGAAACGCTGGTTCGTATTACCAACTATTCCATTCGTATATTTTGTTTTTTTCTTTTCCTGGGAAACCCTATTTTGAACCGTTCGTTTTATTGTCTGCTAATTCCAATACCGCTAACCATGGCATTACTTTTATCAATCATACGATGCTGTTCCTGTTTCCTCCTTCTGAATGTTATCCTGAGCACTCCAGTTAACGGTCAGCATCCAGCTGATTCAGGCCCGTTTTCCACGGAACAGGAAAAGATACAGCAACTGAAAGCAGAAAATACACGGCTAATTTTTCCCAGGGATCAGGATGGTCAGATAACCGGATTTACCGCAGAATATGAAGGTTTAAGTTATACAACTACTAAAATCGAATAGCATGAAAACAAAACCGAACTTCTATCTTTTCTTTGCAATAGCAATGACCATAGGTTCCATTTTACAAATTTATGGAACAATCAGGTATCTCACCAGGCATCCGGACGATATGGTCGGGAAAGTCTTATTCATAACCACAGGCATTATATTTGTTTTTATTACATGCGGATATTATTTACAATGGCGAAATGCTAAACTCGATCAATAGCCGGCAAATCTGAATGGCAAGCCTGGTGGTAGTTAAATGGTTTCGCTGCTCAGACATTTCATTTACGCAACCGTTTGTTTTCAGGAAACAAATCATTGACAAAGGGATGAATAGACTAACCTTAATTTGTGGCGTAATAGCAGTGTATATATTCATTATGCTATCCCTGTTGTATGCTCAAAGAAAAGCAAAGAGAATAAATGACCTTAACTTCAAAGAGCTAAAAAAAGAAGTTCCATATGGTATTCTGCTACGGGGCATTCTTTCTATACCGGTTTACTTTTGCCTGGTTGATTGGGTAGGAAATCTGAATTTAGTATCCTGGTCATATCTCCGTTTACCGTATTGGATTAATTTGATTGGATTAGTGCTCCTACTGCTGGTTGTTCTATTCTTCTGTTGGATACAGGTTACACTTGGAGAAAACTATCATGGGCCACTCCATCTGCATAAGAATCATAGGTTAATAACCACCGGACCATTTTCTTTTATGAGACATCCTACATATATTGCTAACAGGAGACACAATAAGAAAAGATATCCCTGCAAAGACCAATAAGGAGAGATTGATTAACAAAGAGGGAACAGGAGAAGGCATTGTCATGGAAATTAATGAAGATGGTTCAGCCTATTTGGGATTACCGACATTCTTTACAAAGGCATTAAAGGCAAACCATATCCATTACAAATCCTTCATTAAGGATTTCTTTGCGGAAACGAATAAAAAGAAGTGTAAAGAGATAACCATCGATATTCGCGGAAACCGGGGAGGAAGTGTTCACATGGCTGGATATCTTGCCTCATTTATCATCGATTCAACCTTTACTTTTTTTGAATCTGTTGAATTGAGAAACACGAAAAAAGCAACATACGATCATTACATTCAAAAGGATCCGTTCTACCGGTTTCGGAAAATAATTACCCGGAACGGAAAAACAAAGCGGTATTACACTCTTCATCGTGAACTTAAAACCCGGAAACCGCATCGTTTCAGCCCCCAGGAAGAAGTCCAAGTTACTGTTTTAATCGACCATGATACGTTCTCTGCTGCAACCATGTTTGCTGCAATGGTAAAAGCAAAATCGGATGCTGTTTATATAGGAGAAGAGACCGGAGGAACTTGTGTTGGTAGTGGTTTGAGTCCGATAAAACTTGCACTCCCCCACAGCGGGATTATTGTAGAAATACCGTTGGCTTATATTCGTTTATCAGTTAAAGGTTTGCATAAGGATGAACTTTACCGGGGTGTACAACCGGATATGGTCAACCGGTCGTATAACAATCCTCCGGATCGATGAAACGAGCCGGCCTGCCCGAATGACCTTCGGTCAGGTGGAGAGGTTCTTTTTACTGTAGCAATATGTATATTTTATTTTAATCCAGGAACAGGTGAATATCGGGGCACACTCCGGCAATACGCTTCACATGATTTCCCAAATGTTCTTCAAAGGTTTTCTTCTTCGGATGGATTTCCATATCTGAGTTTCTGAATTATTCGTATCGAAGAGATTCCACAGGATTTGTCAAAGCAATTTTCAAGGAATGATAGCTAATCGTAGCTATTGCTATCAAAAAAGTAATGGCAAAAGAGGCCAGAAAGATCCAGATTGTGAATGCAGTGCGGTACTCAAAATTTTGAAGCCATCGGTTCAGGAAATAGTAGCCAACCGGCCAGGCTATTAGCATGGCCAGGAGGATCCACCGGGTATATTCTTTATATAGTAGCAGCAGTATGTTTGAGGCCACCGCTCCGTAAGTTTTCCTGATACCCATTTCCCTTGTTCGCTGTTCCGTGGCAAAAGAAATCAATCCCAGTAATCCCAGGCAGGAAAGCACAACAGAGAGGATAGTGAAAATTCCAATAACCTTCCCTGCTGTAAATTCTGTATGATAAAGTTTTTCAAATTCCTGGTCAATAAAAGCGTATTCAAAGGGAAGATCAGGATATACCTCATTCCAGGTATTCTCTAAAAAGGTAACGATTGAGCCACGCTCTTCAGCACTATACTTCACTGTAAGCTGTTTGTACTCTCCCGGAAGAACTTTAAAGGCACATGGTTCAATGGCATGGTGTAATGATCTGAAATTAAAATCCTTTGCAACTCCAATCACCGTACCCATGTTTTCTGATCCCAGCATTGAAAGTTTCTTGCCAATGGGATGCTCCCAACCTAATTCCCTGGTAGCAGATTTATTGAGGATATACCCAAGGGTTAAATCTGCCGGAAATTCCGGTGAAAAATCACGCCCTTCCACAATGTCGATTCCATAGGTGTTGAAAAAATTCTCGTCTACTCCCATAAACCAGAAGCTGTTCCATTCGCCTTCCTGCTGTCCTTCCCAATAAACCGTCTGATGCCATGGATCCGAGTTTGGCAGGAAGGTATTTGCACTGACGGAAAGGATATCAGGATTTTTCCTGAATTCGTATGTAATAACCTCAGTATTCCTTTTTAATTCATCCTTGTATAAAGGAATGGAGATAAGGTGTTCTTTTTCAAATCCGGTTTTCCTGTACTGCAACAAATGAAGCTGCTTATAAACCAATATGGCAGAAAGAATCAACGAGATTGAAATAAAAAACTGGAAAACGACAAATATTTTCCGAAGGTTGACACTCCCCCTGTTCCTGGCAGCTTTTGGGCTGAAAATTTCTATTGGATTAAACCTTCCAGCATAAAGGGCAGGTAAACTTCCGGAAATAAGTCCCACCATAACGATAACAAGCAATACTTTTGTTATATCCATAAGGTCTGTTACATTGTAAGAGACCATTGAATGGGTTACCCGACTGACACCAGGAAGAAGAGCCTCCATCAGCAGAAATCCTATGACAACAGAAATAAGGGTAACCAGGATCGATTCACTCAGAAACTGAAGTACAATGTTCTTCCGGAACGCCCCCGTAACCATGCGAACACCAATTTCCTTTTTACGCGAGAGGGATTTGGCAACTGAAAGATTCATGAAATTTACACATGCTATAAGCAGAACAAGGAAAGCAACTATGATATAGAGGATCATGTATTTATAATCAAGACCCTGTTCCAGGTTCCCGCGGATTATTTCAAGGTGTATTTTATGAATGGGTTGAAAATAAATATTTTCATTGAACCCAAAATTAACATCATCCTGGTAGTTAGCATCAGCATACTGGATTAGTTTCTTTTCAAACGCCTTTATATCAACTCCTTTGTTTAAAACAAAATAGGTATAATAATTATAAGAGCCCCATCCCCGTGTTTTATTCCCAGGATTCATCCAGGGCTCGAACAGGTCATACGGTGCCAGGAATTTGAAATGAAAATGTGAGTTGTGAGGAACATCCTCAGCAATACCTGTAATTACCAGATCATGCTGATTATCATAGTTTATGATTTCACCCAGGACATCCAGGGTGCCAAAATATTGCCTGGCAACGGTTTCGGTTATTACAACAGAATTCGGTTGCACGAGAACTTCTGACGGGTCACCGGCAATCAGTGAATAATTGAAAACATTAAAGAAACCGGTGTCTGCAAGAAAAAAACCATCCGCAAAGTGATTCTTCTCCCTGGCAGAAAGTGTCACTTTTTCAGACCATGTTGCTTTCCCGATCCTTACATAATTCTCTATTTCAGGAAAATCATCAAACAACAACGGAGCGAGTGGAGGTGGTGAACCTGAATATTCACGATCCGGACAAAACCTGAATATCCGTTCATGATCTCCCTGGAATTTCTCGTAGCTGAATTCATAATCCACGTACTGCAATATGATGAGGAAACATGCAATTCCTGTGGCTAATCCAAGGATATTAATCAATGAATAGATCTTATTCTTTAACAGAAAGCGAATGGTTATTTTCAAATAATTGGTAAACATTTTCACTGGTTTGTTGTTTTTGATGCATGAATATTCTATACCTGTCTATTTCATTTTATTTACCGTAACCTTGCGACGTAAAAAAAAGAGCTCAACGCGGTCAACAGCACCTGACTGGTCTCTGTAAAATTTAAGGGTCCAGGGATCCTGGCTGCAATAGAAGAGGTCTTCTCCTATGGGGTATAGTTCATCAAGGCCATAATCATCAAGCATCAATCTATCGCCTTCCATAAAAATTCTGATTCCCAGTCCTTCCGGAGCCCCTTCCCAGGTATACCGGCCTATATAATCCTCAGACAGTTTCTGATCGAATGGAATCGGATCGGGTCTGTGGAAGTCATATTCCATCGGGGTTTTACCCTCAAAGTCTTTCACGTCCAACGACACACCTTTAGCGATGAGCATACCATAGAGATGGCGGTGACCGCATTTCGCTGCAATGTGTAATGCATTCCAACCTTCCCTGGTCGATTCATCCGGACTTGAACCGTTTTCGAGAAGGTATGCGATCACATCGTTACACCCCCGCTGAACTGCCCGCAACATAGGTGTGTACTCCCCATAAACATCTCTGATCTTCAGGCAGGGATATCCCCCTTTTTGAAGTAGAAGTTCCATCATATCAGGCCTGTTGTGCTGGCAGACAGAATGTGCTACAGTACTGTTTGATTTGGTTATGATATGTACGTTTGCTCCTGTTTCCAGAAGGTATTGAAATATATCCCAACGAGCATAAGTAGCTGATAAGCTTAATGGAGTATGCCCAATAATATCCGGAGTATCTATCAGATTCGGGTCAGCAGTTAGTATCCGTTTCACCCTGTCTAAATTTCCCGTCTTAACGGCATCATGGATTTCAGCTGCATTAATGGGACCATGGCAGCAAAGAGAAATCTGGATGATGACCAGTAAGACCCAAAGGATTTTCCCTGGGAAACCTTTACCCTGATATTCATTTTTCATTGCCATGATGAGAAGAATTATTCTGTTTGTTTCTGATCATCTCAAAAAATCCATCCCGGTAAGCATTACCGATCGGGATCCTTTTATTTTGAATGATCACTGCCTTTGATTCTACCCTGTCAATGCAATCCAAATGAATTATGAAGGTACGGTGGATCCGGATGAATCGCTCTTTTGGCAAAAGATTTAGCATATCGCGGAAATTCATCAGGGTCATGATCCTTCCGTCCTCAGTGTGAATTGAAAGGTAATCCTTCATCCCTTCAATGTAACAGATGGATTGCAGATCAATTTTTTTCAGATGCCCTTCGGTC
>Ga0315537_1001365_pt1 | contig 19215 bp, 11 predicted proteins | sample SalMarSW160270MG_FD_203091 | JGI IMG/M metagenome (GOLD analysis project Ga0315537, IMG submission 203091) | Salt marsh sediment microbial communities from the Plum Island Ecosystem LTER, Massachusetts, United States - Salt Marsh Sediment SW1602-70 ...
GTCAGTTTATTTATAACTTGTTGTTTTTATATGAAATTTGACTTTCCGTGTGTCAGGTAAAATACTATAACAATGTTAAGTGGTTAGGTATACTCACAACATAAATTCTCTTATCGCAATTTTCCTCGGACTTGAGATATCACCTTGATCTCAGATGTTATTGACGATTTTTAAGGCCATTCAAGGATAGCATAAATATAAGTTGTTTTAGAGCCTACGTTCCCTTTTCCAAATACCTCTCCATTCTTTCTGCTGCTGTTATGAAAAACCAACGAGTTATTGGGGGTTCAATAATCGGATAATAAAACGCTCGTCATCCTCTATAAGTTCCGGCAAAGTCCCATTATGGGCCTGCATGCTCTTTACTATCTTTCGAGGAATACCCATACCCATGTGTTCAAGATATCCATAATCGCGCATAATATCTTTAAGCAGTTGGTTGCGCGCCGAACGGCAACCGGAAAGCATTCGTTGAGGCGTGATGCCGTTGGGCAGTCGGCCGGGGGAACCGACTTCCAAGCGGTTTTCAAAGATAGCCAATTCAATGTCTGATCCTGACAAGAGATAGTCTCTGTGCACCAATGCGTTAACGATGGTTTCGCGAATCGCTTCTTCAGGGTAGGTCCATCGGTCCTCACGGCGCACCCCGTCTTTAAGCACGGTCTCAACCCCGGTATTCCGCTTGATAAATTCCACGGCTTGTTCCACCAGACCGTTTTCCACTAAACCTTGGGAACCTGCCAAAGGAACCATAGGACCACGTATTGTCAGACGCTCTTTAGCTGTGTAATCCTTCTCTTTGCCGATATAAGCAACGGCATCGATACCGGCTTGCGGCAGAAACCGATTTGGATTTTTGCCGAAAAGCAAAAGGCCTGCAATTGTAGCAGGATATCCGGCTTCATCCGATAGGAGTTCGGTATTTACTAAAAGCATTTGCCAATATAGTTCCGATCCTTCAATCCATTTCTTTTCTAATTCAGCAAAAATATCCTTGTAAAATCTCTCCCATTGTTTCTCGTCATCATACTCTTTGACATTTGTTCGCGCTTGTTGTTCAGCACTTTTTTTTATCTCATCTGTTGGCATAGGAGGAGGGACTTCTTGTTGTCTTACTCTTGTGAAATAATCTGTAAGTCTTCGCCTATCCAAATCTTGGATCGAAGAGCCGGACACAGGCCGCGTTTCCAACCGGAAAGCGCCTCTTTGCTGGAACAGCCTTTCCAACTCTTCGGGACTGGCTTCCCGGCTTTGGCTGCCCACTCGAATATAATAAGTCCGATGGTTGGCATGCCACACATGGTGAACCGTCCATCCACGATCCACCCGCACTATCGCCACGTGCTTTCCGGGTTCTACATCGCGGATCTCCCCATAATAAGGAATAATTTCGGGACGGATTTTATCCCTACAAGCAGTCATTACCCATTCCTCTAAATCCGGTCGGGTGATCCCGGCGATGCTGCCGTCATCATCCACCCCGAGCAAAATACATCCCCCCTGAAGATTGGCAAAGGCCACAACCTCTTTGGATAGGGAGCGGTTGTCCAGCGTATCCCTTTTAAACTCGGTTCCTGAGTTTTCACCGTTTTTTATTAGTTCTAATAATTCAGTTTTTGTCATCTGATCACCTCTAAAAACCGTACTTTAAACGTCGCATCTCAAAAGCATCTTTTCCCCCTTCCAGGACCTCTTCCACAAGTTCACGGACAAGGGGTACATCGATAGATCCCATATGTTCCCGAGGAAGCTTCGCCTTGCCTTGTCCTGCCTCTCCAAAAGCTGTTAGTCCTACTATCAGTTCGGCATCGCCCAGTACAGGGATATTAGCGTTATGTGTAGCAAAAATAAACTGACGTCTGCGTTTCTCCTCCCTCATCTTTGGCACTATACCATCAGTAATGAAGCGATTATCCAGATCATCTTCCGGTTGATCCACAACAAGAGGAGCATCTGACTCAAGTAACAGGAGGAGAAGTACTGCCGTAGCCTTTTGTCCGGTAGAAAGGTCTTCTAATGCCTGCCACGTGGGAGGTTGATTCTCAGCGGCTACGTTGAGTTTGATTGCAGTGGTAGGCGGCAAATCCAATTCTTCAATCTGCATGATCACATCGGGTTTTGCTTGTGTAATACGCTCTGACTGGCTGGAAGGAATGTTGAACTTCATAGAGAGCGTTTCACGACTATCTCTACATGCAGCCGCGAATAACGGCAGAGAAAATTCCGTGCTTTGAGTTAAAGAATCAATTGTTTCGGATAACCTTCCTCCGATTTGATCACGCAAGAGCTGAACCAGTGGTTCCCTATTGCCGCCAGCAGTAACATCAACGAGAACTCGTCCTTCAAGCTTTCGGCTTACCTTTTTGGCAGCACGTTCTAGATTTCGGAATTCCTCGGCCTTCACATCTTCCCATTCAGACAAGAGGTTTCGCCTTTCAGTTTCATGTTCTTTCAGATTGCGCTGCAATATAGCTTGCCTTTCCTTCAGAGGGCGGAGTTCTTCAATTTGTCTCCTCAAGCGGATGAATTCTTCACCATCAATCTTAGATTTCTGTAGTTCACGCAAAATAGCTTCATATGATGCCATTACTACTTTTTTTCTCTCTTCCCATCGGCCCCGGATTCCTTGCAACCCAGTCTGTGCTTTTTCTATAGCCTTTTTTATTTCAGCAGCAATATTCTTCATATCTCCGGTAAATTGGTTCAGGATAGCGTCCGTGTCAGCTAAAATTTCTTTTCCGGGAAGATTCTCCAGCGCTTTTGTTGAAACAAATGCACGATCTATGGGGAGAGCACCCTCTAATTGAGCCAGCAAATCCTTGAAGGGATCAAGGCGTTCTTCAGAGGTTTTAAGCACCCGCTCTTCACGCACAAGAAGACTCTGTTCTTTTAGCTTATCTTCAAGACCGGCCTCTTGAAAACGTCGTAATGTTTCTTCAAGAGCCGGTAGGGTAGAGAGACGGTCTTCAATCTGAGAGAGTTCTCTATGTGTTTCGAGTAAACGCGACCGTGAGCGTTCCAGAAGCAGGTAGACCCCTCTTTTCCGCTTTAGGATGTCAGCATCCCGCTCGACAAAACGGTCCAACAGGCGAGTGAGTTTTTCTCTGCTCTTAGTAAGTTCTGATATCTCATGTTGCCCGAAAACTTCGGTCTGAGGGACAACATCGGTCGGAGTTAGATTGAGGACTTTGCCGGTCTCGTCTTTGACAACAGGAGGATTTGGGATGGTTCGTTCTATTAGGTATTGGCGCTTATCTGGATGGTAAGATCGGACAAACAATGAAATCTTTGTTCCACTGCGAAGCACCTGACGGATGATCCCCCCATGAACCTTGAGGGCTTCTTCGCCAAGCGGTTCCAAGCCCAGGACATAGCGCACACTCTCAACAACAGTAGATTTTCCGGTTCCCCTTCCGCCAATCAGTACATTCAGGTTTTCATTGAAGTGAATTGCCGCGCCATCAAGAAACCCACCCTGCCAAGACAAGGCAATGAATTCGGTGTGTTCCTCCGGTGCAGGATCGCTATCCAGGCGAATCCTGGATAAAGGATCAAGAAACGCCTGACGCAAGCCTTCTAAAGTCACATTAGACATCTTTATCCAACAAGATGAGCCTGCCTTTGAGAAATCCTCAGAACTCGACACGTCCTGTGCATTGATTGCGGCTACAGGTCGATCGCGGAGATACTCAGGGTTTTTGTTCTCAATAATTGGTCGTATGTTATCTGGTGCATCACTGACTGGTCCCGGCAGTGCGCAAGCCATTAAATGTGGCCATTTCCAAGCATTTATCCGTGGTTGGCCGGAAAGCTTATTTAGAAGTCCACCGTCACTAGCGACATGCGCAGCAACACAAACACTCCCCCAATTACTATGTGATTCCTTCAAGAATTCGGTAACATCATATTTGCCTGTAGGAGATGTTGTCTCTTCTCCATGGATGCCGCAATCGCCCAAAATCCGTTCCAAACTCTGCAAATCTTTCGATGGATCAAACAAACAAAGCAAGTGAACACCATCCTTGCTAACAGCTTCAAACCCCGGAAAAACAAATATTCCGGCATCTTGGGCAGTTTGAATGAGTGATTGTGACGTTCGCACACGGTAATGGTCGGTAACACCGATAACCTCAATACCAATTTTCTGGCACGCTTCCACCATCGCAGAATTATAATCCGATTCGTTGCTGTACAGCGTTTCTTTTTTGTGCCTTACAACGTAATCGAACGGGTTCACTTGAAGAGCGCAACGATAGAAACGGGCACCGTTGGGCAACTCAAGGGCATTTGTTATGGATTCCGTTTTATTCATTTTATTTCCTCGCCCATTTTAAGTCTCTCTTAGTTGTTTTCCGTTCACACTCGTGTATAGGTAATCGTTGTCGACTTACATTTCCGCTTTCTTTGATCTATAAATCCCAAGGTAAATTTGTCATCTGGCTTTTGGAAAATATCCAATCCACGACCTAAAATAATCCTCCATCCAGTGTCCGTTTCTATCCAACGATCATGAAGATTGTTGTCGAAGACATAATTAAAGTCAATACTATCACTGCCGAGTCCTGTTTTCACATCATCAAGTTTACCTTTAAGTTCTGCTTCCTGATAGGCATCACATCCTGTCACCAAGTTGAGGCTCAACGTGTTGTCTATTGGCTCCAGAATTTCACAGAAATTCATAAGGTTGTAAATTTGGTATTGCAAACGGATATACGGATCATATATCTTGATTGACTTAGCGCCCCGCATATAGGGAAGGAAGAGTTTTTCGTAAGAGATTCCCTTTTGCCCCTCAATGATATCCAATGTTTTTTCTTCGGGATTCCGTTCCGGCGATAAGGGATCAGTTTTTTTGGCTTCTTCTTCCGGGTCCGGTCGTTCGTCTGGATGGGAAAGCTGGAATTCATCAGGGATCTGGCTCTTTATCGTAATCCATTTATATTCTTGATCGATTTTGGACAATTCATCACGGATCTGTTGGCGCATACGAACTGCAGGATTTACGCAGTATGAAATAAATTCATCTTCAGTTAGATTGAGGTCAGGAAACAGCAATTTTAAAAATCCCTCGGCTAACCTTGAGATAGCCTTGTTATCTCTCATGTCTTCACTTTGAGGCAAGTGCAGGCTTTGTGATATATAGTCCGCGTATTTCAGATCGACACGAAGTTCATGCATAACTTCGCTAAAAAAGTCCCCCTTGAAACCAAGTGTCTTGGAAGGGGTGTTCCTCGAAACGCGCGGCATAAACCACCCCTCAATCAGTCCGTGAATTCGATCGATAAATGCTGATTCCTGAATGGCAGTCGGCAGTTCTTTGAATATCCCATCGCTTTCATACAATGGTAGTCGGTTAATGCCCAGTGTGATATTTCCAAGCATGACAAAGCCAGACTCTGCTGTCCCTAAATTGCCTGTTGCTCTGCGGTATCTACCGCTTTCAAGATACATCTTTAATGCTGCCATGGCCTCGCCAGAGGCATCGGTGTGAATCTTTTGTATTTCATCAACTACGACAACATCATATCGTGGAATAAGGCCAATTTGCTTCGTGTTGCTATTAAAAAACAGAGCGGGGGCGGAAAGTTTGCCGCCTGGTATTACCGCTGCGTAACGGCTAATATTGTCAAACACAAACGACTTGCCGGTTCCTTTTGGTGCCAATTCCGCCAGGTTAACTCTCGGCTCAACCAGGGGGATGATTCTACTCAAGAGCAAGAGCTTCTGTGACAGACGGTGCACATCGGGATTGAACTGACAGCTTGAGACCAAAAGGTCTATCCATTCGTCTATGTCGAAGTGTTTGCGGGAATCTCGAAAGTAGTCCAGATCAATGCCGGGGGTTTGAAATGCTTTAAATTCAACCATCCATACTTGACCTTTTTTTATGTCTTCACCGTCAGGGGGCACATATCGCAAGGTCCCAAGTCCCCACATGCCTGTTTTTAGCAGCATGGGGTTATTGTCGATGATATCCCTTTGCACCATACCGTTGTTAACGTCCAGCAATGGGATGCTGAGATCGTGAGTGTTTTGTACCAAATTGACATTGACTCGGAAATCATCCAGAATACGGACCTCTTCCTGCTCTATCAGACGATTCAGGATCATGTTTTTATCCGCTTTTTGCGGGAGAAACCTTGAAACGGTATTGACGATTTCGTTTCTGCCGTCCTCTGTGAGTTCGTCTCCATCCATAAATTGGCTGACGATCCATTCACCGACATAGACGGGAATCGCCCGAGCACCGAAACCAGCTTTACTCATAAGTCCTTTATTGATGACGACCTCGCCGTAATAATCTTTTGCTTTTCGTTCAAATGATTTCATGTAATTCCTGCCTCCATTAAAGATTTCTCAAATTGAGGCCCACCGACACGGCTGATTTGAACTCGCTATCAAGAGTTAGGGGGAGCGTGCGCTGCTCGCCGGCAATCTCATAGGCAATCTCTATCTCCAGGCTCTTTTTATCCAAGGCTGCCTTCTTGAAATAGCAGTTCATTCGAAGGGTATTAACACTCCCGGCCGGTATAGTCACAATTTCACAACTTTTAAGGTCAGTTTCAGGCGATATAACGCTTGCTCGATGAATACGAATTTCAGTCGAGTTCAAGTTTTGTATCTCAATTTCTAGCGTGACAACTCGCTGAATGTAAAATTTAGCAACGCCGGTCTCTTTCACAAGATCCAGGTTAAGGTAACGCGCAGAAGGGGTTTTCCAAGACGCTTTTACCATTTTGTATGAAGCTGTGGGAACGATAACCTCTTCAGGGGTGGCACCACCGTGCATGTAACCTTTTGCAATGCGGGTTTGGCGAACCGTATTGTGCCCCCGGGGTAAGAAATAGATCATATTTTCATCGGAAAATGGCCGCTTAAAACGATGTCCTATTGCCCACAAATTCTCTGGGATGTCATTAAGCTGATCTTCGGTTACTATCGAAAACCGGTGTTTTTCATTGACGAAAAGTTTGTTGACGACTGCCGAGTCAAATGAACGCTTCTCTTCGTCAAGAATGCAGCAAGCTCCGTGGTCAGTCACCACGTAAACATTGAAATTTTCCTTTGATCCCGCCCACTCTTGTGACAATCTGCTTACCGATTCAGCCATGCGTGAAAAAATACGATGCAGTTCATCCTCATGCGTGGTGTTTTTGGCTTCCACGTCGGAGTGCAGGATCTCATCTCCGTCCACGAAGTTCAGAACGGCAATGGTAGTCTCTTGCGGAGCCTCCATTTCCGATAGTGATTTCAGGTTGCTCAGGTATACAACATTTTTCCCGCTCCAATCGGATGCAGATCGGTTTTTAAGAACAACCTCGTAGTTTCCTGCTTTGTTTTGCCACTTTCCACTCAGGAGCGCAGTCTTGTTGTATTCCGTGATAGTCGGCAGCCCGGCGAATCTGTAGTGAAGGTCATGGCGGCTGAATCCCACATTGCGTAATGCTTGGTCCAGGAGTTCCATAAAGGCGATAGGAAGACAGTCGACAAGCAGAATGATCGTAAATTCGCTGCTTGAATCGCTTGATAAGATGTTCCTCAAGCAATGCGTCAAACTGAGGTCGGGGTCTTTGTGGATAGAAGCATATTCACTAATGTACCAATCCGAGAAGCGCGCTACCGTTTTCTCCAGATCCTCATCATATTGACCATTGTGTGTCTGCCAAATGCGGTAGGGTATGTATTCCTCAGCTGTCCACCGAATCCACTCCGCACTACTCCAAACCTCTTCAGGCCCGACCAGAGTCGGTCTGCTGGGCTTTACACAGAAAATAAAGGAGTTCAATTGGCTCTCGCTTACACCTGGACATGATTTGAACTTTTCCCGTACCACTCGAATATCTGCCTCAGTCGGCGCAAATTGTTTCCTTTTAAGAATTCCTGAAATATATCGGTATTCTTGCGAGAGTTTTCCTGTAGTCCATCCCACTACCTTCTGGAACTCGTCGCTTGATGAAACTTGCTCCTGTATTTCTTCAAAGAGAAACTCAATTTGGGTCAGCATCTGTTCACGTGCCGTAGGTTCCAAAGGCAAATCCCTAACTATGCCAGGGGGAATTCCGCGAACAAACAGAATCTGGTCCGGGGCCAATACATATTCCAGCAACTTTTCAGGATAACCGTGTAGGCCGGCCCACAGGCTAAGCCACTGCCAGTTTTCACCAGCATTTTTTGGAAGGCGTTTGCAGACTTCTTTCAACCATGTCTCGCTACTTCTCTCCGCCCACTGACTGCATTTGTTCTCCAAGCAACGTTGCAGCAGCGGATATTTCGCAAATGCTTCCCTTGCGGTATTGCTGACCAACGCTTTGAGTGCCGGGACAATATCTGAAGCGCTGAAAATGTCTTTCTGAAAGGTGCTTCCTAAAAAACAAGTTAAAAACCGCGTTTCAAAAGGAGTACGTTGCTGAGAATCTACATCAATTTCTAAAAGATTCTGTTCGAGCACATCGGCGTCAGTCAACCAGTCCGGCAGGCTTACATTCCACTGCTCGGCCAATACCAAGCGGGCCGTCTTTTCTTCGAACTGGGATGGGCAGCCGATTTGTCCCGTAAAATCCCGCAGCCAGGCGAAGTGGTTCTTTGAACGCACCCACACCCTCTGGCAACCATGTAATTCCCAGTAGGGAGATAATTTTTGGCATGCCTGGACGTAATCTGCGTCGTTTTTTACCAGAAGCACACCATCAAGCGGAGTGTGCGCAAGATCGCCGATATAACTGATGGATGCCTTTTTTTTACTAACCTCGGTCAAACGCTGGCTCCTTGTTTGTCCTTAGCAATATTGCTCATTAGCGCTTCAAGTTCTTTGGCCCTGTCCGTATTCAAAATGTTCTTTTTCACGCCATAGTTAATTACAGATTTTAAGACAGCTACCAAGCCATCTGTGTCGTTAGGGCATTTGAAAGTTGCTTCTCCGAACAAGTTTTCCTGAATTTCATATTTTCGCTCTCTGCTGACCAGTTCCAAATTTGCCACATCGCTGTAGTTACCTTCATTATCCACAGCCCTTATTTTAATTTTGACATTGGAACGATTCTTGAGCAATTCAGCAAGGTCAGTGTCGGTGGTTATCTTTTGTGCGTTATTGGACGACCGAGGATCACTGCCGTCCGTTGTAAAAACCAACGCACTGACCCCATCGGGTATTTTTGCCCACACTTTCTCGGTTTCACGCAGCTCTTTCTTGCCTTCATCAACTATTGGTTTGAACACCACGGGTTTGGCTTTATCGATTTCGGCCTTGGCTTGTTTCAACTTGGATGCATAATCCTTGATGTGAAGTGACGTCCATTCTGAAACCGCACCAAATCCGTAATCCTTGGGCAGGAGCTTGACGATTTTTGTGTTGAAGCTGGCGGACTGATCGGCTAACCGAGTTAAAAAATGGGTGGCATCTTCGTGGTCGCATTTGTGAGGGTCGCGTTGGCTTGGATTCAAATTCCCATACCACTTGGTTACCTCGTTTTCACACTTAATCATGTCGCCCTTTACACCGTAGACTTCACAGATCGCCTTGGCAACCTGACCGTGCGCCGACTGTTCGCCGGAGTTAAGCAATTTAACATCCTTAGCAAAGGCTTCTCCAATGGTTTCGGCTTCCTTCTGTGTTAGGGCATCGCCAACAGGACCATCAGTGTATACAGCAGGCAATTGCTCCAGCATTAAATCAAATCGGTCTACGCTGCCAGTCAGGCCGCTCATCAAATATTTAAGATTATTTAAACGGGTCTGTTGGTCATTATCGTAAAGGCTGATGACCTTGGCCACAGTCGGCAAACCGTTCCACCATTGCTTGATTGTATCAAAGGCTGAGTTGAGGGACCGTGTTTCTCCATGTTTGAGAGGCTGTGCGCCGACTGCTTTGGCAAATAGATCTATAATGCTGATCTGGGCTTGCGAAATATCCCGGACCACAAACGCTGTCTTAGCCGACGGGTCCGAGATAATCTTTACCAGATCGTCATAGGTTTGAAGGGGTTGTTCCACCATTCTGGTGGAATCTTTATACACAATCAACCGTTCGCCATACGCTCGAATGATGTGGGCCAGCGAAAGCATCAGAGGTGTACCTCCAACCCCATAGGGCGCAGTCTGGGCTTCCTCAAGAAAAGCGCCAACCGAGAATGTTTCCCCCGGATTAAGGTTTACCAGCCGATCACAAAGTTCTTTGAAAACCGGAAAATCATCATGAATCTTGGCAGGATCGGTTTCGCAGGAGAAATAAGAAACCACGCCCTCTGAATCAGTTTTCTTTAGGGCTCCAGCACCTTTCAACAAGACTTTTTGAAGGTATCGCTTTTCCCCATGGTTGTCTGGGTTACCGTTGTCAATAAGGACCTTTTCCGCCTGTAACAAAACGCCCACGGCCTGTTTCAGTGCAGTGTTCTTTCCGGTGCGCCACTTTTCGTCGTGACAGAAATTCAAGTCAGGGTGCTTTATACGACACCTTTTCGTAAACAATTCATCGCACAGCATGTCCGCAGGCTTGTGTGACTGTTTGGGTTTGTCCACCAAAACCTTTCCAACCTGCCAATACCAACATGCACCGCTGCCCTCCTCAATATCTCGGAACACCCGCTGGAGGGTCGGCAGATAACCATCGTCGGGATTTTCAAAAATGTCTCGCAGCCTTGACTCGGTCTGGGCACTTATTTTTTCCGCTTCATTGGGGGGCAGGTAATGGCGGCACGCCTTTACCTTCAGAAGGGTCTCCGTAAAGGGCTGCGGTGCATGGGGCACGGCCAAAGCCACGTTGGCATCAGAAATGTATTTGGCAGCCTCACGGGCTACATTGACCTCGGCATCATCCTCACAGAGCGTATAAACAAGAGTTCCTTCAAAACTTTTCGATGGTTTGTTCCGGTTTTCAATGTATTCTGTGCGGATTTCATCCCAAAGCGCATCTCCAAGGTCTTTAGCCCGAACGAAACGCGCACGAAACCGCTTGTCTTCCCCAAAGCGCATGTTGTAACCTTTGGCCTCTGCGAAATCCGAAAGACGCTTCCCTCCGGCTTCTTCCAAAAATGCTGCCACCGTGTCCGTTGGGTGCAGGCTGGTGTCAGCGACATAACGCTCGATTAAATCATAAGGGTCTTCGCCGGTGCTTGCGGCCAACTCGTAGGTTTTTGACTGCTGGCGGAAAAACACCGCGCCTTTTTTAACCAGGTCTTTCAAATATCCTTTGACCTGGTTTTTCTCGGATGAACTCAGACAGTAAAGGCCAAACTGAAGATTCTCCAAGCTCGTCGGGATCTGGCAGAGTTGATAAATTAAAATTGCCCTGAGCGCCTGAACACGCTCGTCTTCCTGAAAACCGAAAAGGTCTTTCTCTGTGGCTTTTCGAAGAGCGTCCAAGCTGGCATAGAAGCCGTTGACAAACTGCCGTTGCCTCTCTCGCAATTCTGGGTTTTTTTGTGAGAGTTCTTTATAAAAAAAGGTGAACAGCTGATCCACTGTGTACAAATTCAGCTTGCCTCCACTTACCGTCATGTTGGCATTTTCAATAAAGTCCGCATACGATCCCTTCTCTCCACCCACATCGCCTGAAAAAAAGGTGAACGTACTGCGTGCATCCGAGCCTATTTCAGAAGATAGCTTCAGTAGACATGCCAGGGCCATGGGGTGCACACCGTAGATGTCTTCCAACACCCGCTGGCGAATGCGGTTCACATCGTCAATCCATGGAAAAAGATCGAGTGATTTGCATGGCGGCACCAACTGATCGAACACGCCTGTTTTAGGAGCGATTTCGCTTTCCCATGTCTCGCACTGCTTGTCTGTTTCCACGATGGCCCCAATGATCTCCTCTATCCCTTCATTGAGCAGGTCCACCTGGGTGATGCGAGCGCTCATGACCGCAGCGTCATCTTTACTGAATCGGTCGGCGTAAGATTTGAAGTCCTTGTGAATACATCCCACAAAAACCACATTCGGTTCGGTTTTGCAGATAGTTTCCATAAACCCTTGCAGGATATCTTTTGAGTAGCCCGCTTTTTCCAGGGTGAAACCGAACTCATCGAAAAAAATAGCCAGCCCCTTGAATCTCTTCTTGAAGGCAGAGCTTTTGACCAGCTTTTTGATAATGGGAATCAAATTACCGGCCCGAGCCTGGAATTCCACTCCACCCATCATCTCCTTGAATGAGGCGCGGAATTTGCTAAGGATAATGGATGTCTGCCCGAGCCCTTTGACCTTGTGAAGCTCATCGGGAGGAGCGGAAAGAACCTGTTCAAGGCTGCCAAAGATCTTAACGAGCTCTTGCGCAAGCGGTTTGACATCCTCACGTCCTATAGCAAATGTGAGAAGCAGCTCCAGTAACATTTCATCAGAGCACTCCTCCAGGCCTCCTTCCAAGAAGCGCTCTCTGAGTCTCTGCCTGTGTCCCACTTTCTCTTTTTCTGCCATAATCCTATTTACCATTATTAACGGTCCGAATCCTTTTAATCGCTTTTATTGTTGGCACCTCCACCTCGCACCCATTCATCGACTTCCTGCTTATTGAATTTCCAGAGCCGACCTATTTTGTGTCCCGGCATTTGCCTTTCGGTAATCCATCTATAGACAGTATCCCGTTTGATGCCGAGATGTTCTGCAATCTCATCCACAGAAAGCCATCTGTCTTCCATCATTTATCTCCATTCACATTTAAACTGTAGGGTGTCTCCTAACGAACTTTTTAATTTAGCTTATATATTGATTTACTACGGTTCAGCCATCAAGGACTTTCACCCCTTTGGATCCCAAAAACAAACAAAATATATCATAGAGAAATCCATTGTCAAACCGTTTATTTGAGTTTTTTACTGGTTTAACCTATTTTAACCGATTGAATCTATTTTAATGCTGTGATCATCCTATCAAATCTGTATGCTTAGGTGAAAGGAGTCCGGGTGGGGCGAACAGCGTTTTCGCTCTGATGATTTCTGAGATATCCATCCAAATGGTGCAAGTATCATCCACCTCAAAAACCTGCAATAAGTCTGACTGACCAGGGAGGTGACTCTAACACAATCATGGAGGTTAAAAAAGCGAAGGAGGTCTCGGGATCAGAATAAGGAAGTTCCGAATATGTGAATATTAGGGCTCGATTTTTGCATCTTCAATCAACCCGTAATACCTATTTATTGCCCGTCTGAATAATTTTTCTCGATGGATTGAGAGATCATCGTATTCTCTATAATCTTCCATATAGGCATCAATGGATTTGTTGTCTTTTTTAAATCCATCCAGGCCATATTTTGCCAAGAATTCCAAATAATCAGATACAATATCAAATTCTGCTTCAAAAAACTTTATCGTGCTTTCATTTTTCAATAATATTGATTTATATTGCCGCAACAGATTCCGATTGTTCTCCCCGGTTTTACCATTAAAATCTACGCCATCAATATCAGCGTCCCAGTTATGGGACTTCAAAAAGCTTCCATGCTTATCTTCAAATAAGGAATACTCGCATGTTTGGTGACAGTTAGGGCAATTGATTTCAAAGCAATTTGACATGGAATCAAAGCTTAACAAAGATCCATCCGTAGAGATCGAAATTAAAATCTCACTACATTCCCAACACCGGATATTCAGTGTTGATTCTTTCCACTCTAAATGATGTTTCATAATCATCCTTTTAAGAAGCTATACCGGCTATATTCGTAGAAAATTGTGATATAAGCAACTAAAAAATCATATTTCACTTAAATCCCAAATTTGAAAATGTTTTTATCCGATCAAATCAAGGGGTCGGCAATATTTTAATGCTTTCTCCAGAGACACGCAGGGCCTCAATCGCAACTCATTAAAACGGATAATCTTTTGACAATTCATTGTAAAGATGGGATGTTACACTGTAATTGAACATGGGAGCCTTGTTCAGAATATTTCGTGAATAACGCACTGTCTCAACAGATTAAAAATCATATATTAATATGAGAAATCAACAGATCCATCGTTCAGGAACAATTATTGAATCCATCCGTGGTATCGTGGACCGGGTTACATACCACAATCCGGATAATGGATGGTCTGTTCTTCGCGTTTTACCCTTCGACAATCCGCACCAGCAGGAAACAGTCACCGTTCATCAGACAAAGGTTTTTGCCGGTGCCACAATGGAATTCCATGGGTCATGGACTGTACATCCGAAATTTGGCCGCCAATTCAAGGCCACAAAAGCGTTTGAAAGAAAACCCGCTACAACTGCCGCACTGGAAAAATATCTTGGATCAGGGCTTATCAAGGGTGTTGGCCCAAAGACCGCAAAAAAGATTGTAAAATACTTTGGGAATGAAACCCTTGAAGTGTTTGAAAATGAGATCGAAAGACTCACTGAGATTACCGGCATCGCTCAGAAAAAATTGACCATGATCACGGATGCCTGGATTGAACATCGTGCGATCAGAGAAGTGATGATGTTCCTTCAGTCCCACGGCATCAGCACCCTTTTTGCCGTACGAATTTACAAAGAATACGGAGACAATGCCATTGAATATGTGAATGAAGATCCGTACCGGTTGGCTCAGGATTTTTATGGCATTGGCTTCTTTTCGGCGGACAAGGTGGCGTTGAGCATCGGTCTTGATAAAAACAGTCCACAAAGAATAAGGTCAGGTATTAATCATGTCCTGGCAGCCAGCAGGGAATTCGGTCATTGTTACCTCACAGAATCGCAAATTACCGAACAGGTGAATGAGCTTTTGGAATTAAAACTTGATGACCGGATGTCTGATTACCTCGGACAAATGAAGCAAGACGGACTTGTGATGGTCCGGGAACTTGTTAATTCAGAGGGGGCAACCGAATCCTGTTATTATTCCAAATCTCTTTATTTTGACGAACTATACGTTGCCAAGAGAATTTCCAATCTCAAAAATCCACAAATTGTTGACAAGAAAAGGGTTGAGAACTGGATCAATCGATACTGCAAAACAAAAAACTTTTTCCTGAGTGATGAACAGGCTGATGCCGTCAAGGATATAGTGTGTGAAAGGTTTTCTGTGCTTACCGGCGGTCCCGGTTGCGGCAAAACCACCACAACCCTGGTATTGGTTAAATTGCTTGAAGCGATGAAACGGAAAATCTTGCTTGCCGCTCCAACCGGACGGGCTGCTCAACGTATGATGGATGTCATTGGGAACGAATCCAAAACAATCCATCGCCTGCTGGGCTGGCAAATTGGCTTGTTCCAAAGGAATGAGGAAAATCCTCTCGATGTGGATTTCATTATCGTTGATGAATGCTCTATGCTGGATATCAGCCTGACTGCTTCATTGCTCAGAGCGATTCCCCCGGAAAGCCAGATCCTTTTTATTGGCGATGCGGATCAATTGCCGTCTGTCGGAGCTGGTAATGTCCTCCGGGATATTATAGCCTCTGGTGTAATCAAATGTTTTGAATTGAAGAAAGTGTTCCGGCAAGCTCAAGAATCTCTGATTATCCGGTATGCGCACGAGATTAACAATGGTGACATGCCTTACATTGATTCGCCGTTCAGAAAACCTGAAATATGGGAGCAAAAATCCGATTGCCTGTTTATGGATTCGGATGAGGCCACTAAGGAACAACTCAATTTCATTACCAGGGTCAAAAGGTTCTATGAAAATGAGCCACATGAACAAGCCAATGCAGCTGGATCAGACACCAATCTGTATGAGTTCAGAATAAATGAACCTGTAGTTCCCTACGAAACGGAATTTAAGATCCCTAAGAAATTTCAACATGTCGATCTGGAAAAGGTATACAAGGCAGAGGGCAAAATTGATGAATTGTTGTCGGTTTTGAAAAAAGTCCATCCATGGTCATCGCTGCATTATGGACTGTCGGCGTTCGATGTTGTGAGAAAGCTTTACCTGGAATGGGTGCCTAAATATCATGGGGAAAAGACAGAAATTCAGATTCTTTCTCCCATGACCAGGGGTAGCTTAGGTACGGTCAGCTTGAATAAGATGATCCAGGAATCGGCCAATCCTGCTCAGAGGGGAAAAGGTCAATTAAGTGTCGGCGAGAGAATTTTCAGGGTTGGTGACCGGGTGATTCACCGCCGGAACAATTATGAACTTAACGTGTTCAATGGCGATATTGGCACTATTCAAGAAATCGACACTGAGGAGTTGACATTATCAGTCTCATTTTTTCCTGATGGCCGGATAGTGGATTACACAAGAGATGCTATCCCGGAACTGGATCTGGCCTATGCCATTACGATTCACAAATCGCAGGGGAGCGAGTTTGAAACGGTTATTATTCCAATCCTGACGCAACACTTCAAAATGCTATTTCGAAATTTGATTTATACCGGTCTGACCAGAGCCAAAAAACTGGCTGTCCTGGTTGGAACGCGAAAAGCATTAGCAATGTCCGTTAAGAATCAAGATACCAGTCAGCGACAGACCTTGCTGAAAGAACTGCTGAAATGACTGCGGCTTTATTTTAAATCCTTTAATAACAAGATGATCTATAAAATTTTTAGGAGCATTTTACTCCCAACAACCGGAAATTTAACAGAATCTCATCCCTTATATCAATTATTTTCAATCCGAATGCAATTATTTTTAGTATCATATCTCGAAATCCCATGTGTTTCCCATAAGTTTGACTAAATTTGGCCCTCCATGCCATCCTTGGTGATCATCTTTTATCTCAATCGAGTCCAATCAATTTCTGCGATTTTACATCCTACCTATTATTATAAGCATAACAGGCGCGATCAAAATAAATAGAAATGGTTATAATCCTGTCCAATCATTGGCCTTAAAAATTTAACCAGGACAAAAGGAGTCAGCATCTTATGGATAAGATAAAACCCACAGAGAATGTGTTTCTCGTGGGAATCGATATCGGTTTTGGTGATGTCAAGGTTGTGGCAACGGGTCCCAACGGAATAGGAGAGCTGAAAACCGAGCATTTGAAGTTTCCTTCGGCAATCGCAAAGGCCAAAAGGCAAAGAATAAGAGGACTTAAAAACGCCTTTAAACAATACGGTTTCAGTAACCAGAGATACCTAGTGGGTAACGAAGCGCTTTTTTCCGAAACGGTTATTTCAAGCAGGGATATATCGTTTCTTCTGGAATACGCTCCTTTGTTTGTTTTCAAGATCATGGAGGAGTTGTCGGTACTCTTCAACAAAAGCCTATCACAAATGCTGCAAGAATCCAAAAAGTTGTGCATCGGCCTGCCGCTGGCATATTATTTTAGCAAAAAGAAAGAACTTACCAATAGAATTCGAAAATTCAACGTATCCGGGACAGCCGTGGACTTCGAAGATACTGAAATCGATGTCTTGCCGCAAGGGCAGGGCATTCAGTTCGATTTTTTGATCAACAACGGGACCATCAGCGGCATCTGGCGGGAAAAGACATACGCGGTGCTGGATATCGGATACAACACCGTTGACGTTCTTGCCGTTAGTGAGGGCAACGCAGACCCACAAACCTCGGATATGACCCGGGGCGCCGGTGTCTGCAGGATATGCAGAGATCTTAAAAAAGAGCTCAAGGCAAAAGACATCGAGCTTTCCGACCAACTGGTTAAAAAAGCCCTTATCGAAAAAAAGGTGTTCTTTTGCGGCGAGATCATAAGACTGGAAGAAATTATCGAGGAGCTTGCAGCCGATTATGCTGAAAGTCTTTTTAATGACCTTACGGCTGATTTAGGGGAATTTCTTTCAAAGACCGAAAAGCTCATCATTGCAGGCGGCGGCGCCTATTACGTGAAAGACTATTTTGTGGAAAAATATAAAAGCAGGTTTGTACATGTGCCCGGAAAGGCGGAGTTCAGTAACGCAAGAGGATGTATGAAATTTTTGGAGATCGAATAAAAAAAATATCAAAAAGGGCGGTCCATGGAAACACAACCTATCAGGATTCCTGTCATAGAATCGAAAACCTATCGCTTAAGTTTCAGCAATGCATCCGTGAAGGATACGCTGGATTCTCTGTCCCCCAAGTTTCGATCATATTTTGTGGAAATGGTCGTAGGGCAATGGATTGAGAATAACCCGGGTGAATCAATAAAACAGCTAAAGATCACCATGCCGGACACAAAGACCAAAAGATACCGCCTTAAATTCAATAACGTGGCGGTAAGAAGCATGATCGATTCTCTGTCGCCTAAATTTCGATCGTACTTTGCGGAAATGGTTATCGATAAGTGGCTGGAAAACAGCCCGGAGACACTGCTGCCCAAGCTGCTGAAAATGCAGGCGACAAAAAGGAACAAAAACCTGGTTGACCGCAAAAAAGGAACAGACAGCGAATCGTCATCGTATCATGGCGGCCATTTTACCAATACACTAAAACAAACCACATCAAACCCTGCAAACCGTATCAAAGATAAACTGATGGGAGGATTTAAAGCATGAAAAGATTGCCATATATCTTATTACTTATTGCCTATGTGTTGGTGATGTCAGCAACACATATTCATGCGGAATTCAATTCCAAAGCGCCCTGCAAAGACATCGATCTCGCCTGGCTGAACCGTCATGCGACCATACCGAATGCCCGGATCGTGTCCAGACAGGCCCTGGATGGGTTGTGCGAGGTCATATTAAAAATCGGGAAAGATTATGTCCCGGTTTATGCAGGGAAAACCTTTATGATAACCGGCGAGATGTTCAAAGGGAAAAAAGCGGTAACAGGGCCGAAAATCAAAGCGTTTAAAAAGGCAGACATTCGAAAAAACATTCAAAAGCTGGATCGCGCAGCGGCATTCGAGTACAACCCCCCGGTCTCCAAAAACCGAACAATTTACATGATTACGGATCCCCTGTGCGGCTACTGCAGTTATGCGGCGGAACATATCAAAGAAATCGCCGACAAATACGGGGCAACCGTAAAGGCGGTTCTTTATCCGATCCACGGCGATCAGGCAAAAGGCGAGGGCAAAGCGTATGACAAGTCCATGGAGACCATATGCCAAAAGTTCGACCTGGACCAATACGCTGCGTCTGACTGGAAGAACGCTCCAGTCTCCGAAAAATACTGGTGCCAAAAAGGCAAGGATCTTTTAGCCGCATCAGCAGATGTAATAGCAAGGCTTAATATCGAAGGCGTGCCGGTTTTTATTTTGGACACCGGTGCAAAGATAACCGGCGCCGACATGCCGGCTTTGGAAAGAGAACTGGAAAAAGCAGCTAAAGAACACACGTAACGAAAATAATAAAAATGAAACGAGCAATTTTTTCAAGCACCATGATGGGAGCGCTTTTCCTGCTTTGTTTTC
>Ga0315537_1001367_pt1 | contig 19194 bp, 16 predicted proteins | sample SalMarSW160270MG_FD_203091 | JGI IMG/M metagenome (GOLD analysis project Ga0315537, IMG submission 203091) | Salt marsh sediment microbial communities from the Plum Island Ecosystem LTER, Massachusetts, United States - Salt Marsh Sediment SW1602-70 ...
CCGAAGTGCGCCGACCACCTCTGCTCCGAATGCGCCGGGCACTTCCAGCAATTAAAGAGATACCTGGAGTTGCTTGGCCTGCCCTTCGTGGTCAATAACCAGCTGGTGCGCGGGCTGGACTACTACACCCGCACCGTTTTCGAGATTCAGCCCCAGGGGGGAGGCGCCCAGAGCACCCTGGCCGGCGGGGGCCGCTACGACGGCCTCATCGAGGAGCTGGGGGGCAAACCGACCCCGGCCCTGGGCTTTGCCGCCGGCATCGAGCGGATAATACTTAATCTCAAGAAGCAAAAAATTGATGCCCCGCCACTGCCCCGGCCGCCGGTATTCATCGCCTATATCGGGGAGGAGGCCAAAGCCGAGGCGGTAAAACTGGCGGCGAGTTTAAGGCGGGGGGGCACCGGGGTAATAACGGCGCTGGGGGACAAGAGCCTGAAGGCACAGCTGCGGCAGGCCAATAACCTGGGCGCCAGCTACGCGGTGATTATCGGGGAGGAGGAGGTAAAGGGGGGCACGGTGATAGTGCGGGATATGACCAGCGCCGAGCAGCAAACTATCCCTCTGGCTAAGCTACCGGGAGAACTGCCTCACTAGCTTCCCCAACTTCACTTCACGGCTAAATTATGCTATAATAAATACATATGGCTGCCTTGCAATCATCGGAAATCACCTGTGGTTTGGTAGCCTCTCCTCTAAATAGAAGCTACTCGGGTCTCAGCATCTCCCCTCTGACGGTTCCGCACGGTTTTTCCCCTCACCACCAATAAGGGAGTAAAGAACGATTATGGCGAAGGACAAACCCGCAGCATCCAAGTCAGTGAATAATAACGATTACCAGGCCAAGGATATCCAGGTCCTGGAGGGACGGCAGGCAGTACGCCGCCGCCCCGGTATGTACATCGGCAGCACCGACCAGCGCGGCCTGCACCACCTGGTCTATGAAATCACCTACAACTGCATCGATGAGGCCATGGCCGGCTGCTGCGACAACGTCCTGGTCACCCTATGCCAGGATAACAGCGTCCGGGTGGAAGATGACGGGCGCGGTATCCCGGTAGATATTCACCCCTCAACCAAAATAACCGCCCTGGAAACGGTAATGACCATCCTGCACGCCGGAGCCAAGTTCGGCGGGCACACCTACCAGGTATCCGGCGGCCTGCACGGGGTGGGCGCTTCGGTGGTTAACGCCCTCTCTTCCTGGCTTAAAGCGGATGTCAGGCGTGACGGCAAGCAGTACCACCAGGAATATAAGCTGGGCATCCCCACCGGCGCCGTGGAGGTGGTCGGTAAAGCCAGCGGCACCGGCACCACCGTCGCCTTCCTGCCCGACACGCAGATATTCGGTGAGGCCAAATGTGAGTTTAACACCATCAGCGATCACCTGCGCGAGCTGGCCTACCTGAACAAGGGACTGGAAATATCCATTGTTGACGAGAGGACGGGCCGGGAAAAAACCTACTACTTCGAGGGGGGCATTACCGGATTTGTCCGCCAGCTTAACCGCAACCGGGTGGTGCGCCACCGCCAGCCTATCTATATCTCCAAAGCGGCCAACGGCACCATGGTAGAGGCAGCGATCCAGTATAACGACGGCTTTTCCGAGTCTTCTTTCAGCTTCGCCAACTGCGTCAACACCATTGACGGCGGCACCCACCTCACCGGCTTCCGCTCGGCGCTGACCCGCGCCCTCAATGACTACGCCCGCAAGAACAAGCTGATTAAGGAGGACGAGCCTAATTTAATCGGGGAGGACGTCCGGGAGGGGCTTACCGCCGTTATCAGCGTCAAGCTGGCCGAGGCCCAGTTTGAGGGGCAGACCAAAGGCAAGCTGGGCAATCCGGAGGTAAAGAGCCACGTGGAGAGCGCCGTGGGGGAGGGATTGTCCCTCTACTTTGAAGAGCACCCCGACGACGCCCGCAGAATCGTGGAGAAGTGCCTCCTCGCCGCCAAGGGTAGAGAGGCCGCCCGCAAGGCCAGGGACCTTATCGTCAAGCGGGGCAGCCTGGAAGCGGCCACCCTGCCCGGCAAGCTGGCTGATTGTTCGGAAAGAGACCCCAGCCACAGCGAGCTGTACCTGGTGGAGGGGCCTTCCGCGGGAGGCTCGGCTAAAGAGGGGCGCAACCGCCGCTTTCAGGCTATCCTGCCGCTGCGGGGTAAAATACTCAACGTGGAAAAGGCTTCCCCGGACAAGATGCTGTCCCACGAGGAAATCCGGGCCATCATCACCGCCCTGGGCACCAGCATCGATGACGAATTTGATTTATCCAAGCTGCGCTACCACCGGGTTATCCTGATGACTGACGCCGATGTTGACGGCTCCCACATCCGAACCCTGCTGCTCACCTTCTTTTTCCGCCACATGGCCGAGCTAATCAATAACCAGCACCTCTATATCGCCCAGCCGCCCCTCTACCGGGTCAAGGCGGGCAAGCACCAGCAGTGGGTATATTCGGAGCCGGAGAAGGAAGCGGTCCTGGCCCAGCTCAAGGAGAGCCGCAAGGTGGAGGTGCAGCGCTACAAGGGCCTGGGCGAGATGAGCGCCGAGCAGCTCTGGGAGACCACCATGAACCCGGATACCCGCACCCTGCTGGAGGTAACCGTGGAGGATGCCGTCAAGGCCGACCACATCTTTCACGTTTTGATGGGGGATGAGGTACCGCCGCGCAAGGCCTTTATCCAGGCGCACGCCCGGAGTGTTAAGAACCTGGATATTTAGGATGCTTGGCAAGCTCCAGACAAAGCTTCTTCTGAAGTTTAATACCTTTCGCAGCAAACGATTCCAATGCAAGATCTGCCACCAATTGCTCAGAACCTAAGGAGGCAAGCACGTAGTCACGGCGCCTATACTGGGAGTACCCTCTTATCCAACCAGCGGCTGGGTATAGTTTAGATAGCGGCACGGCCGTTTCTTCACTCAACTTTACCATGCTCTGCTCCCCAGTCTTTTCAACACGAGGCCTTGGTGGAAAGTCAACGAAGACCATATCACAACCTGCTTTCCGCGCCAGTTCTAGCTGCATTGCATCCTTTTTACTCCGTTGTTGCCCTAACTCAAAAAACTCTTGCCTAGAGGCTTTGCCTATCAGCGCCTGCGGTGTTATAACAAGAGCACGCTTTAGCAAAATTCGCTCCCGAAGCTTCTTAACTCTCGCTCTTAGCCCCTTGTTCGTCTGCTTCGAGTTTAACAACCCGTATTCATCCAAACGAAGGAAGTCCACAGCAGATTTTAGATAGATATTATTAACAGCCCACTGCCGACTACGCAGCTCCTGAAGCAATGAGGCTACCATCAGAAATGCCCCTCTAACTTTGTGATGGTTATATACAGATGAAAACAGAAGCATCTTGTTAAATAGAATTTGTTCTAGGACAGTGGCGCCGCCAATATCCACACAAATGAATGGCTCGCCTGTACGAGGATTGAATATAGATAGTGATACAAAAAGCCTATCCGTATCAATTGGTGTGATTAACCCGCTAAAATAGCCATCCCGTCCCATATAATCGAGTTTGTCGGCATCAAACGGCCCATTTATTATTTTACTTAGCCACATAGGGTATTTAGGAGACGCTTGCACTCCGATAATCATATTGGCGACACGCTCCAAGTTAACTTTACCCAGGATATCTGGTTTTATTCTCCCTTCCACATCATAGCGACTAATTATTTCTTGCCACAGCTTGCGTAACCGTGAACTTCTCACTATGTAAAAGGAAAGAATCTCATGTCCTTTAGCTTCTTTGAACAGTTCCGGTTTGGCACGCCTTAAAGCCCTTATCTCACCAGCCGGATCCCAGTCGTCATAGACGATTTCAGAAGCATGGCTGAATACGGCGTGACCACAGTCGTGAAGCAAAGCAGCAAGTCGCAACTCAGTAGCCTGCACCTCATCAATGACTTCCCCGCTTGAACTACTATTTAGCGCATCAATCATTTTCTGGGCATAAGTAACGACTCCTAATGAATGCTCAAATCTAGTATGAGTCGCGGCGGGGTAGGTTAAATATGCCAGTGCTGTCTGGTGAACTCGCCTCAAGCGCTGCATGAGAGGACTATCTATGAGGTTAACTTCATGCCGGTAGAAAACATTATGCCCTAAAATGGCGTCACGGATTATCTTATCACCACGGATTTTGAGCGGCACATACCCTTCGAGCAGACCCTGAAGAAAATCCTCTATGCGGTTCTCAAAATCACTTGTGGCATTATTAGGCACTATCCCTTCCTTAGGGCTTTGCTATACAGCTGGTCAAATTCATCGGCAAGGCTTCTCAGTTGACTTTGCTCAGATTTATTCCGCCGTTTGCTTATGGCTTTCCTAAAGAGATCTAACTTTGATGCTGGAATTTTTAGATACCTATACCAAGGATTTTCTACTGCCATAATCCCACTCGCCCCAAGGTCAAAAAGGATATCCTCGAGCACCCCAGAAACTGGCACAGTATCTGCCGGGCCATGGGTAAAACTCATATCCTGCAACCAAGTAGGATATTTTTCACGTAATTCAGCAAACGCTCGATATAATGCCTGAACCCTCAATCGCCTAGCATACCGTTTTTCTCTTTCACTTTGGAAGCAAAATGCAGCTAACACTGCATCCACCAAGCGGAGTTCATCCTCAGTAGATTCTTCCGTCTCCCCCTTCTTCAAACGTGAAGAAACCATCTGCTGCCTCCTTTTCGACTTACTTCCTCTTCCCAATACCGATTATAGCACATTTGTTCTAATATGTAAAGAGAGCTACCGCCAGCAATCCTACCACATTTTGTTTTACCCTACTACCCCCCCACTCTGTTCCTTGTCCCGCTTATACTTGTCGACCTCTTTGGACACCTGCTTCAGCAGTATCATCCCAGCTATATCAGCTTCACTACGACCATAATAGGGACTATCCTCCAGCGTCTTCAACTCACGTATTTGCTCTTTTAAATCGGGAGCGCCGTTCTTGACTTTATATGAGTAGCTTCCTCTTTCCCGATTGTTTTTACCACTTTGTAATGCATTACTTTGCTTCATTTTACATCAATGTACATCATTTTGATGCATTTTATCACAAATAATACTGGTTGTCAATACAGAGCGAATTTTTACTTTATATACAGCCCATGCTCAATGATATATCGCTCCACCGCCTCGGGGACGAGCTGGTGAACGGACAGACCCCGGGCCACCCGGGCCCTGATTTCGGAAGCGCTGATTTCTATCTGCGGCGTGTCCAGCATCACCAGGCTCTTAGCCAGGCCGGGGATAGCCGCTTCCAGGGAGTCCAGGTCGGGGGAGGCAACGCCCACCCGGCGGAGGGGTACCAAGCGGCACAGCTTGACCAGCCGTGACGGCTGGTGCCACCGGGGAAGCTGGTTTAAATTGTCCCAGCCCAGAATGAAGAACAGCTTATCATCAGCCCCAATTTGATTGCGGAGTTCGGCCATGGTGTCCACCGTGTAGGAAGGGCCGGGTCTATCTATCTCCATAGTTGACAGCTTGAAAGCAGGCTCATCGGCAATGGCCAGGCGCACCATCTCCACCCGATGCTGGGGCGGCGAGATGGCGTTGGCGTTATTAAGCTTGAGCCAGGGCTGGCCCGCCGGCACGAAGAGGACTTCGGCTAAATCGAGGCGGGCGCGCACCTCCTCGGCGATAATCAGATGCCCCATATGGATGGGGTCAAAGGTTCCCCCCAGCACGCCGATGTTCATTTTTGCCCCCGATAGGGTCTGGGCTGGGGGCGAAAGACCTTCTTCGGCACCTTACCGCCAGCCTTGGTCTGCGGGATTGACTGGAGTAAATCCATTGTTTCGGCCATTAGCTCGGGGAGTCCCCGGCCGCTGGCCGCCGAGACGAAAAAGGCATGAGTGCCGACGGCGCTAAAGCTGGCCGCTATCTCGGCCAGCCGGGCCTCGACCTGGGGCAGGTCAATCTTGTTCACCGCCACCAGCTGCGGCTTCTTACCCAGCGCCGGGTTAAACAGGCTGAGCTCGGTGTTTACCTGAGCCATATCAGCCGCCGGCGACTCTGAGCTGCCGTCGACCAGGTGGATGAGCACCCGGGTGCGCTCAATATGGCGCAGAAAATCGTGCCCCAGCCCCCGGCCCAGGTGGGCGTCCTCAATCAGCCCCGGAATTTCGGCCATGATAAAGCTGCGCGGGCCGACCTCGACCACACCCAAAGCCGGTTCGCGGGTGGTGAAGGGGTAACTGGCTATCTTGGGCCTGGCCGCGGAAACCGCCGACAGCAGAGTTGACTTGCCCACGTTGGGGTAGCCGATAAGGCCGACATCGGCGATGAGTTTGAGCTCCAGGATGATGTCCAGCTCCTCCACCCGCTCCCCCGGCTGGGCAATCTGCGGCGCCCGGTTGGTCGAGGTGGCGAAATGGGTATTACCCTTACCTCCCCGGCCACCCTTAGCCACCACCACTGACTGTCCCGGCCGTTCCAAATCGGCAATAAAGCTATCACCGCCTACCGGCGAACAGCTAACCACCGTCCCCGCCGGCACAGCCAATACCAGGTCTTCCCCTTTTTTCCCATACTTCTTCTTGCCGGCCCCATCCCTGCCCCGGCCGGCTTTATAGTATCTCTTCCGCCGGAAAGACCTCAAGCTGGTAACCTCTTCGCCGGCCAGCACCACTACACTACCGCCATCGCCGCCGTCGCCACCATCGGGGCCGCCAAAGGGAACAAACTTCTCGTGGCGGAAGCTGACCACGCCATTGCCCCCATCGCCGGGCTTAACCGTTATCTCAACCCTATCTATCATTACTTTTCTGCTTTATCAACAATTTTGCTATTCTTTAGTAGTTATTAGGTATTCCATACTTTATACCATAGGTTTGTACTAACAGCACTAATTATAATACCTTTAGCTACCTGGTGGCTAGGCGGACCGTCCGATTGGGGTAAAAGGGGCTAAATACCAAGCTGTTTTGTTTTGACTTATCCACAAAAAGGGGCGGTTTTGTAACGTCATTGACGTTGGCCCTGTTAGCTGCTTGTTTATAGACGGTGGTTTGTGGTGGAAAGGTCCGGTTTAGCTAACGGCGGGATCTGGGCGGGCGCTGAAGCTTTTTTTGAATGTCCAGCACCTGGCGCCGCAGGTAGGGGTCGTTGGCCATGTCGCGGGATATCTTGCGGCAGGCGTGGATAACGGTGGCATGGTCGCGGTTGCCGAAATCCAGCCCTATCTGGGCCAGCGAGCAGCTTGAACCTTCTTTGAGCAGGTACATGGCTACCTGCCGGGCTAAAGCGGTAGCCCGGTCTCGCTTGCGGCCGGCTAGGTCGGCCGGGGTGAGCTTAAAGCGTTCGGCGACCACCTTCATCACCAGTTCCGGGTCGAGGGTGGCCTGGTTACTGCTGGGGGTGATGCCCTGCACCGCCCGGGCAGCCAGCTCCGGGGTGAGGATGGCGCCGAAGAGCTTGGCGTAGGCCACCGCCCGGTTCAGCGAGCCTTCCAACTCCCTGATGTTCTGCTGGATGCGCTGGGCGATGAACTCCAGCACCTCCAGGGCTACCTCTACCTCCTGCTGCTTGGCCTTGGCCTTTAAGATGGCCAGACGGGTGTCAAAATCGGGCGGTTGGATATCGGCAATGAGCCCCCACTCGAAGCGGGAGCAGAGGCGGTCGCCCATGTCGGGCAGGGACTTGGGGGGGCGGTCGCTGGCCAGGACAATCTGGCGGTTGGCGTTGTGCAGCTCGTTGAAGGTGTGGAAGAAACTCTCTTCGGTCTGCTCCTTGCCGACCAGGAATTGGATGTCATCTATCAACAACATATCAACATGGCGGTACTTATGGCGGAACTCGGCGGTGCTCTTGGCCTGGAGGGCGCCGACGAACTCGTTGGTGAATTGCTCGGCGCTGACATAGAGCGCCTTGATGTTTCCCTCTTGCGCCAGGTGGTAGATGGCCTGCATGAGGTGGGTCTTGCCCAGGCCCACCCCGCCGTAGATGAAGAGCGGATTGTAGCTGGCGCCCGGCTTTTCGGCGACGCTCCGGGCGGCGGTGTAGGCCAGGCGGCTGCCTTCGCTGACCACGAAGCTTTCGAAGGTATATTTGTCGTTGCCGCCGGGATGGGTGGAGGCCTTGCCCGCCTTTTCCCGTGCCGGGGTTACCTCAAAATGGACCTCGATACCGGGGTGGATAAGCCCGATGAGCGTCTTTTCAATCAGGGAGCGCTGGTTCCGGGATAGATACTCGGCGACGAAGGTATTGGGAACCCCGACCACGAAGCGGTTATCCTCAAAGCTGAAGCCGGTGGTCTTTTCCAGCCAGGTGCGGTAGTTAGTCTTGGTTACCTGAAGTTGCAGTTCGCCCAGGGCGGTTTCCCAGATTTCTTGTGCCGGCCTGGCTTGCATATATTCCTCTTGTTAACTCCTGTCTTTATTTAAGCGGCAAAAACCAGAGCCAAAGTTGACCAGGCGGTCTATTGGGGGAAGAGAATTAGAGGACTGGTTATTAGGATAATGGGTGGTTTGGGGGATGGCAAGCTTTTTGGGGCTGGTTTTGGGGGGTTAGGGGGGGGTGGATGCCCTTATTAGCTCCGTCTGGCTTGTTTTTTTGGCCGATATCGGGAAGACAGATACAAAAAGGAAAACTTGTTGCTAAAAATTTTTGGTGTTAAAATTCTAGTGCCGGGAGGAAAAAATGCGCCTTGTTTTTATGGGTAGCCCCCAGTTTGCCGTCCCCACTCTGGAGCACCTGCTGCTGGATAAATATCAGGTGGCGGCGGTCTATACCCAGCCGGACCGGCCGGCGGGGAGGGGGCGGGGCCTGGTGGCTTCCCCGGTGAAACAGATTGCCCAAGCCCGGGGGCTGATGATAGTGCAGCCGGCCAGCCTGAAGGCAGCCGGGGTGGTGGAGCAGCTTGGGGGCTTTAAGCCCGATGTTATCGTGGTGGCCGCCTTCGGCCAGATTCTGACTAAACCGGTGCTGGGGCTGCCCAGATTGGGCTGCCTAAATGTTCACCCCTCGCTGTTGCCCCGTTTCCGGGGGGCCTCGCCGGTGGCCTCGACCATCCTGGCCGGCGACGATTTTAGCGGCGTCAGTATTATGTTGATGGACGAGGGGCTGGATACCGGGCCGGTACTGGCCAGAGCCCAGATTCCCGTTTCTCCCCAGGATACCACCGGCTCGCTTACCGCCAAGCTCTCTTGGCTGGGAGCTCAGTTGCTGGGGGAGGTTCTGCTGGGCTGGAGCCGGGGAGAGCTCGTCCCTCAGCCCCAGAATGGAGCTGAGGCGACCTACTGCGGCCCAATCACTAAAGAAGAGGGGGAGATTGACTGGCGTCTGCCGGCGGTAGATATCTGGCGGCGGGTGCGGGCCTTTAACCCCTGGCCGGGTTGCTATACGCGGTGGCGGGGTAAGAGCCTCAAGATAATAGAGGCGGGGCTGCTGGAAGAGGGGAGCACCGCTAAAGCGGGGGAGGTGGTAGCAGTGGGCTCAAAAGCTGGCTTTGGCGTTGGCACCGGCGATGGGGTTCTGGCCGTTTCTAAAGTCCAGTTGGAGGGGAAGAAAGCCATGTCTGCTGCCGAATTTTGGCGGGGGCAGCGGGATTTCCTGGGAGCGGTGCTGCCATCCAGTTAAAAAGGAGGCTTGTTTGTCTTCACCTAAGGATTTGAGCCGGTTTTCGGCTTTAGTTGAAATTATCGCCAGATTAAGAGCGCCCGATGGCTGCCCATGGGACCGGAAGCAGACCCACGCCTCCCTGCGAAATAACCTGCTGGCCGAGTGCTATGAAGTTCTGGAAGCACTGGACGAGGGGGATTCGGCCAAGCTCAGGGATGAACTGGGCGACCTGCTGATGCAGATTGTGCTCCACGCCCAGATTGCCGGCGAGGCCGGCGAGTTCGGGTTGGGGGAGGTGGTAGAGAACATCAACACCAAGCTCATCCACCGCCACCCCCATATCTTCGGCTCCAAGAAAGTAAAGGATGCCGAGGAGGTGGCGCTTAACTGGGAGGAGCTTAAAGGGGAGGAGAGGGCGCCCGATGCCTCCATCTTGGAGAGCGTGCCCAAGCCGATGCCGGCCCTGGGCTACAGCCAGGAGATTCAGCGCCGGGCGGCTCATCTTGGTTTTGACTGGGAGGACGACAGCGGCGTTATCGACAAGCTGGCCGAGGAGGTCGGTGAGTTCCGCCGAGCCGGGGCTGAGAAGGAGAAAGCTGAGGAGTTCGGCGACCTGCTCTTTACCCTGGCTAATATCGGCCGCCGGATGGGGATAGACCTGGAAACGGCGCTGCGGGAGGCCAACAGGCGCTTCTATGAGCGCTTTACCTATATGGAGGATGCCTGCCGTAAGCGGGGGCTGAACTTTGGTGAGCTGTCCTTTGACGAGCAGAACGCCCTCTGGGAGGAAGCCAAGAAGAGGGTGGGGAAAACTAAGGATGATTGAAGTAGGGGATTTATTAGGCCCTTGCGCTACGTTATCGGCTGTAGCTCTAGCAGTTTTCGCCTTTGCTTTTCCACGGGCACTTACAGCATATAAAGAAAAGAGGGCAGCTTTGGTTGCAGCAGATGTCCCTGAGCCTGTTAAAAAGCAGAATTTGTTCGTCTTGTTTGTATTCGGAGATAGTTATTTATTACTTGTGACAAGCATTGTATCGTTGGCTATTGGGGTGTCTTTTGTCCTTATTCTATATCGTTCCATAAGGCTTTATTTAGCCTCACCTGTATTCACACTAGATCGTATTCTCGGGGATTTCAGCACCTTACTCTTTATGTTAGTCTTAATTTTAGCGGTTTTTTTAGTGGCTTCTTTAACATTATTTACGACCGAGGTAATCATAGGCGAAGAGAAACTCCCGTTGCTGGCTAGAGTATATGCGCGTAGTGTATTAGGGCGTCGTTATAGTAAAGTGGACGCTGACAGTTTAGTGCCTGAGGCTAGAAAACTATATGAAAAAGAGGCATTTGGGGAATCGGTATTGTATAGCATGGCGTCGCTGGAATTAGCTTTAAGGAACAAGTTAGACCTCCCCGAGGGCGTTGGCTTTGGAAAGCTTCTTGGCAGTGTGAGGGATAAGTTGGGAGAGGTGATTTCGGCTGAGGAACTGATTGAAATTCGAAGAGTGAGAAATATCGCTGCACACCCCTCCCCTGAGCGGCGAGTTACAAAACAAGATGCTGAGCGAGTTCTACATTTGGTTGAAGATATACTTCGGAGATTAGGGCAAGATTATCCGGAAGGGGCAGCATAATACTTTTGTGTTCGGGGTGAGATGATTTTAACCTCCGACCAAGGGGGTTAAGAGGGGCTTTACGCCCCTCTATGCTTAAAGGGGCAAGACCTTCCGGTCGTACATTTCGTTTATCAATATCGCTGCTGAGTCATACCAGGCGATTAGAGCCACCAGAATCCCCAGGTAGCCTCCGGCCAGCTTAAAGCCGGTACTGAATTCGCCCACCGCCAGCAAAAAGAAGGTGATGGTTAGCGCGATGAAGAGGGCCAAGAGCCCCCTGGGCGCCTTTATAGCGGCAAAGGTGGCGTACAGGGTAAACAGACCCCAGGCAACCAGGAAAACAGCCAACCCGGCCGGCGGGACGGTGGCTGTTATACCCGCCGCCTCCAGGACTTTCATCAGTGCCAGCCCCAGCCAGAATGAGCCGAAAGAGGTGAAGCAGGTCGCCCCGAAGATGTTCCCGGTCTTAAATTCCCACATCCCGGCCAGCACCTGAGCCAGTCCCCCGTAGAAGAAGGCCATCGGCAGGACGACGCCGAGGTTGTCCGGGGCGAGAATCCCCGCGTTGATAAAGCTCAGTAGGAACGTGGTCAGGGCGAACGCCCCCAGTCCCAGAGCCCCCGGATTAGCTATCTTTTCAGACATACAGAGTCCCTCCTTCTATTTTCTTTTTGTGCTATAATGAACGTCAATCAGCGGCAAAAAGGCCGCAAGGAAATCGGGGCGAGTGGATTTGAACCACCGACCTCAGCGTCCCGAACGCTGCGCGCTAACCGAACTGCGCTACGCCCCGCGGACACTATTATAGGCAAAATTAGTCTTGATTGCAAAAAAATGAAATACTGCGTTCTGATAATTGACGGCGCCGCCGGCCTGCCAATACCCAGGCGGGGAGGCAAGACCTGCCTGGAGCTGGCCAATACCCCCAACCTCGACGCCATGGCCGAGGAGGGTGAGGTTGGGCTGGTGCGCACCGTGCCGCCGGATATGGAGCCTTCCAGCGCCTGCGCCTGCATGTCGGTGCTGGGCTACGACCCCAAGGTCTATTACAAGGGGCGGAGCGCCATCGAGGCCAAAGCCATGAATATTCCTATCGGGGAGGGGGAGGTCGTTTTCCGCTGTAATCTGGTGGCTATCCGTGACGGCAAGATGTGGAGCTACAGCGCCGGCTACATCAGTACCGAAGAGGCCAGAAAGCTTATCGGCGCCCTGAACGAGAGCCTGGACGAAGATAATATTCGCTTCTATCCCGGCGTCAGCTACCGGCATATCCTAAAGCTAAAAGGCCATGAGGACGCCCTATCGGCTAGCTGCACCCCGCCCCACGATATCCCCGATAAACCCGTAGATAAGTTTCTGCCCGGGGGTAAGGGTAGCCAGATCCTGCGCGACCTGATGGGGCATTCGGAGACGGTGTTTCGCTACCACCCGGTGAACGAGAAGCGGCGGTCGCGCGGCGACATCCCGGCGACCACCATCTGGCTCTTCTGGGGAAGCGGCCGGGTGCCGGAGATGCCCCGTTTCGAGGATGTCTACGGCTTAAGCGCCGCCCTCACCTCCGGGGTTGACCTGCTGAAAGGTCTGGCCAAGATGGTGGATATGGAGGTGCTGGATATAGACGGGGTGACCGACGGGCTGGACAACGACTTTGCCGCTCAGGCCGAGGGTGCTCTGGAGGCGCTTGAGGAGAATGACCTGGCGGTTATTCATATTGAGGCGCCTGATGAGGCGGCCCACGCTGGCTCGGTTGACGATAAGATTGAGGCTATCCACCGGATAGACGGAGAGGTTGTAGGCCGGCTGCGGTCGGCGGGTGACCTGCGGCTGCTGATTATGCCCGACCACCCCACCCCGATAAAGACCCAGACCCACAGCCCGGAGCCGGTGCCCTTTTTGCTGTGGGGAGAGGGTTTTAAGCCCAACGGGGCTAAAAATTTTAGCGAGCTGGAAGCCAAGGGGACTGGTCTTTTTATCGAGGATGGGTATAATATTATGAAAAGGCTGGTGGGTAATAAAAGCTGATGGCGATAGTTGTGCAGAAATACGGCGGCAGTTCGGTGGCCGATGCCGAGAAGATTAAAAACGTGGCCCGGCGCATCGCCGCCGCCAAAGATAAGGGTGACGATGTGGTGGCCGTCGTTTCGGCGATGGGGGACACCACCGACGAACTGGTAGAGCTGGCCTATTTGGTGACCGACCAACCCAGCGAGCGCGAGTTCGACGTGCTGCTCTCCACCGGCGAGATTGTCTCCAGCACCCTGCTGGCTATGGCGCTCAGGACGATGGGCTACGAAGCCATCAGCCTCTCCGGTGCCCAGGCCGGGATAAGGACTGACGCCGTTTACAGCCGGGCCCGCATCGTGGGGGTTGACCCGGTGAGGATAGTCGGGGAGCTGGACAAGGGGCGTATCGTCATCGTGGCCGGCTTCCAGGGGGTTACCGAGGAGATGGATACCACGACCTTAGGTCGCGGTGGTTCGGATACGACGGCGGTGGCTTTAGCCGTAAGCCTGGGGGCTGAGGTCTGCCAGATATACACCGATGTCGAGGGGGTCTATACCGCCGACCCGCGGCTTGTCCCCGAAGCCAAAAAGCTGGCCGAGATTGGCTACGAGGAGATGCTGGAGCTGGCCAGCTACGGGGCCAAGGTGATGCACCCCCGGGCGGTGGAGTTGGGCGAGCTGTTCAACATGCCCATCCTGGTCGCCTCCAGCTTTACCGATAGTCCCGGGACACTAATTCATGGAGGGGAAGCTATGGAAGTGCGCAATAAGGTGACCAGTATCGCTCATGACCTGGATGTGGCCAAGATAACCATAGTCGGCGTGCCCGACCAGCCCGGTGTCGCCGCCGCTATCTTCGAGCCCCTGGCCAAAGCCAATATCAGCGTGGACACCATCGTTCAGAACGCCAGTATCAATAATATCACCGATTTGACCTTCACCGTGGCCAGAAGCCAGCTGCGTAAGGCCATGGAGGTGGTCCAGCCCATCTGCCGGTCAATCGGCGCCGGTGATTGCCTCAGCGACGCCGGGTTGGGTAAGGTCAGCATTATCGGCACGGGAATGCAGAATACCCCCGGTTTTGCCGCCCGGATGTTTTCCGCCCTCAGTGAACAGGGGATTAACATCCAGCTTATCTCCACCTCGGAGATAAGAATCACCTGTATCATCGCTGAGGACAAGGTTAAAGACGCCGTCAAAGCCCTGCACCGTGCCTTCGAGCTGGAAGAATAATTTAGCCATCTGGAGAAATAGTTTTGCCTCGTTCGTGAGATTGCTTGTCTTGCCGCCGCGTCTTGAGTTAAAATACTATATTCTGGGCTAATTTCAGAGGATCCGGATGGCTTATCAGGAAGAGGAACAGGCAAAGCTGAGGCGGCAGCGCAGCAAGCAGGCTATTGCCCTGGCCATGCAGGGGAGGTGGCGGGAGGCGGTGGCGGCCAATCAGGAGATAATAGCCAGCTTTCCCCATGATGTAGATGCCTATAACCGTTTGGGTAGGGCCTACATCGAACTGGGGGATTACGCCCAGGCTAAAGAGGCCTACGAGCGGGCTATTGAGATTGACCCCTATAATGTCATTGCCCAGAAGAATCTGCGCCGTTTGCCCTATCTGGGGGAGGCTGGCTCGGAGGCTGATTCCGACCGGGCCGAGCCCCAGTATTTTATCGAAGAGACCGGCAAGGCAGGTGTGGTTAGCCTCTATCGGCTGGCACCGCCTGGGGTACTGGCCAAGATGGCCGCCGGCAATAAGGCATACCTGAAGGGGGGCGGTTCCGGTTTGACCGTGGAAAACGCCCGCGGTGAGTACCTGGGGCAGGTTGAGACCAGGCATGCCCAGCGGCTGGTCAAGCTGATGGAGGGGGGTAACCAGTACGCCGCCGCTATCGTCAGCGCTGCCGAGGACCGGGTGCTGGTCATTATCCGGGAGGCCTACCAGGACCCCTCTATGGCCGGGCAGCTTTCCTTCCCCCCCAAGGGCGGCGAGAGCCTGCGGCCCTACTTGAGCGACAAGATGCTTAGGCGTGAGCTGGAGAATATTGAAACCCAGGCCGAGGATTCGGCGGAGACCGATAGCGGGGGTGGGGGCAAACAGGATTAGGAGGTTTTAACCAGCTATGGTGTTAGGTAATACCAGACCGGTAAATATAGAAGAGGAGATGAGCAGCTCCTACCTGGATTACGCCATGAGCGTCATCGTTTCCCGCGCCCTGCCCGACGTGCGGGACGGCTTAAAACCGGTACAGCGCCGTATTCTCTACGCCATGCATGAGCTGGGACTGGCGCCGACCAGCCCCCACAAGAAGAGTGCCCGTATCGTCGGTGAGGTGCTGGGTAAGTATCACCCCCACGGCGATGCCCCCGTCTATGAAGCCATGGTGCGCATGGCTCAGGACTTCTCTATGCGCAATGTCCTCATTGACGGGCAGGGCAACTTCGGCAGTATCGATAACGACCCTCCGGCGGCGATGCGCTATACCGAGGCCCGCCTGGCGCCTATTTCCGAGCAGATGCTGGTTGATATTGATAAAGAAACGGTCGGTTTCCGGCCTAACTTTGATGATAGCCTTAAAGAACCGGTGGTGCTGCCCACCAAGCTGCCCAACCTGCTGGTTAACGGCAGCGCTGGCATCGCCGTGGGCATGGCCACCAGCATCCCCCCGCATAACTTAACCGAGGTCTGCGACGCCATCGCTTACCTCATCGATAACCCCGAGGCCACCATTGATGAGCTTACCCGGTTCGTCAAGGGGCCCGATTTCCCCACCGCCGGTATCATGCTGGGGGGGGAGGGTATTAAGAATGCCTACGCTACCGGCCACGGCAAGGTGGTGGTCCGGGCTAAAGTGGTGGTCGGTGACGGCGGCGGGGCGGGGCGGCGCATCGTGGTCACCGAGCTTCCCTATCAGACCAATAAGGCGGCCTTGGTGGAGCGGATTGCCGACCTGGTTAAAGCCCGGAAGGTTGAGGGCATCAGTGGGCTGCGCGATGAGTCCGACCGCCAGGGTATGCGCATCGTTATTGAGCTAAAGCGGGAAGCCCAGCCCAGGCAGGTGCTTAATAATCTCTATAAGTACACCGCCATGCAGTCGGCTTTCTTCGTTAATATGCTGGCCCTGGTTGACGGGCAGCCCCGCGTTATCAGCCTTAAAGAGGCGCTGCAGTATTTTATTGATTTCCGCCGCCAGGTTATCACCCGGCGCTCTAAATTCGAGTTGAAAGTGGCCAGGGCCCGGGCTCACATCCTGGAGGGTTTGAAGATTGCCCTGGATAACATAGACAAGGTTATTGCCACCATCAAGAAGGCGGCCACGGCCGAGGCCGCCCGCCGAGACCTGATGAGCGGCTTTGGCTTATCCCAGGCGCAGGCGCAGGCTATCCTCGATATGCAGCTGCGCCGGCTGGCCAACCTGGAGAGGAAAAAGCTCCTCGATGAGTACGCCGAATTGCTAAAGACTATCTCCTACCTGGAAGGCCTGCTGGCTACCCCCAGGAGGATACTGGCCCTGATAAACGAGGAGGTCGGCGAGCTTAAAACCAAGTTTGGCGACGATAGGCGCACCGAGATAAGCGAGGAGGAGATAACCGAGTTCCGCGAGGAAGACCTTATCCCCCACCAGCGGGTGGTGGTGACCTTAAGCAAGCGCGGCTTCGTCAAACGGGTGCCCTCCCGCAGCTACCGCTCGCAGCACCGCGGCGGCAAGGGCATAATCGGCATGGTTACCCGGGAGGCGGATGCGGTAAGGTTGCTGGTGGTGGCCGATACCCATGATAACCTGTTCTTCTTCACCAACCGGGGGCGGGTTTTTCATCTTAAGTGCTACGAGATTCCCGCCGACAGCACCCGGACGGCTAAGGGCACCGCCCTGGTTAACCTCTTTTCCATAACCGAAAACGAGCGGGTGACGGCTATGGTGGCGCTGCCTAATTTCAAGCCCGGGGCCTACCTGTTGATGGCTACCAGCGGCGGCGAGATTAAAAAGACGATGGTGGAAAGATTCGCCGCCGTGCGCTCAAGCGGGCTTATCGCCATGGATCTGGAGCCGGGAGACGAGCTGGTGGCCGCCCGCCTGGCTACCGACAAGGACGACGTCCTGCTGGCCACCGAGGGGGGGCAATCCATCCGGTTTGCCGTCTCCGAGCTGAGGGCGGTCAGCCGAACCAGCGGTGGGGTGCGCGGCATCCGCCTGGGCGCCGACGACCGGGTGGTGGGTATGGATATTATGCGTCCTGACGGCTACGTTTTGACCGTTACCGGCGGTGGCTACGGCAAGCTGACCCCGGTGGACGACTATCCCCGCCAGCACCGGGCCGGGGGTGGGGTGAGGACCTTTAAGCTTACCGAAAAATCAGATAAAGTTGCCGCCTCCGGGGTGGTATCGCTAAAGCAGCAGGTGATGATTACCACCGCCGAGGGTATAGTTATCCAGACGCCGGTGAAGGAGAAAGACCCCCGCCAGGGCATTACCGTCCAGGGGCGGAGCACCCAGGGGGTAAAGCTGCAGGAGCTCGACGCCGGCGACCGGGTGGTGGCCATCGCCTGCTTTGAGAAGGAGGCTAAATAGTGAACTCTTACTCCCTGTCCGGAAAGGTGGCCGTAGTCACCGGGGGGAGGCGGGGTATCGGCAGGGCTATCGCCCTGGCTCTGGCCAAGGCCGGGGCTGATATTGCCCTCTGCGACCGCACTATTGATGACGGCCAGCTTGAGGCCGTCGCCGATGAAGCCAAAAAGCTGGGGCGGCGTTCTCTGGTGGTTAAAGCCGACATCACCAGGAAGGCTGAGGTAGATAATTTCGTCCGGAAGGTAGCCGATGAGCTGGGCGCTGTTGATATCCTGGTCAATAACGCCGCCACCAATGTCATTGCGCCGCTGCTTGAGCTTGGTGAAGACGGCTGGGACCGGGTTATTGATACCGACCTTAAAGGGTACTACCTCTGCTCCCAGGCGGCAGGCAAACAAATGGTTTCCCAAAAACGGGGTAATATCATCAATATGGCCTCCACGGCGGCGCTGAAGGCGGATGCCGGGATGGGCGCCTACTGCATCGCCAAGGCGGGGGTGGTTATGCTTACCAAGGTGCTGGCGGTGGAGCTGGGGCAGTATAACATCCGGGCTAACGCCGTCGCCCCCGGCATCGTTAAGACCAAGTTCAGCCAGCCGTTGTGGGGCCAGCCCGGAGCCCTAAAGCAGATTGAGTCCGGGATACCAGTGGGGCGGCTGGCTGAGGCCGAGGACATAGTGGGGGCGGTGCTGTTTTTGGCCGCCGACGCCTCCAGCTACATCACCGGGCAGACTATTATCGTTGACGGCGGCTCAACCTTCTAGCTTCTGCTGGCAGTCCTTTTGCCAGCGTTCCAGCCCGCAGGCATTACAGGGTTGTAGGCGGCAGTCCGGAGTTTCCTCGCCTTTGATAGAGCGCTGGTATTCCCGCTTGAGGAAGGCCGGACTTACCCCGACATCAATATGAGACCAGGGCAGAAGCTCGTCCAGAGAGCGCTCGCGGTGGGCGTAAAAGCCGGGTTCCAGCCCGCTGCGGGCAAAGGCGTCCAGCCAGTTCTGGTAGTTGAAGCGTTCGTCCCAGGCGTCAAAAGCCGAGCCCGATTTCCAGGCATCGTAAATAACCCTGCCGATTCTGCGGTCTCCCCGCGATAGGGCCGCCTCCAGCAAGCTGATTCTGGGGTCGGCCCAGGAGAGGTGGCTCCCCTTGCGGCGTAGCCCTGTTTTTAGTAATTCGTGCTTGGCGTTTAGTTGCTCTGCGCTTTCCTGGGCCACCCACTGGAAGGGGGTGTGGGGCTTGGGGATAAAGGTGGACAGGCTGATTCTCACCTGGGGCGGGCCGCCCCTGGTCCCCTTGCCGACGGCCCGGATTTTGGCCACCAGCTCAATAGTAGCTTCAATATCTTCCGTGGTTTCGGTGGGCAGGCCGAGCATGAAGTATAGCTTAAGGCTCCTCCAGCCCCGGGCGAAGGCGGCCGCCGCCGTTTCCAGGATTTGCTCCTCGCTGATGCCCTTGTT
>Ga0315537_1001368_pt1 | contig 19190 bp, 16 predicted proteins | sample SalMarSW160270MG_FD_203091 | JGI IMG/M metagenome (GOLD analysis project Ga0315537, IMG submission 203091) | Salt marsh sediment microbial communities from the Plum Island Ecosystem LTER, Massachusetts, United States - Salt Marsh Sediment SW1602-70 ...
TCCAAAACCTTTAGAAGTACATCTTTTGCGGAAACCCATGGTTTTAGTTTTCCCTTCAAATTTATTTTGGTTACCTTTGGGCACGTAATATGGAATGGCTCGCCTCCCATGGCAACGGCGATATCTAATCCTCCCGCTCCAATAGCGATCATCCCTAATCCGCCTGCAGTTGGCGTATGGCTGTCAGATCCTAACAATGTTTTTCCGGGTTTTCCAAACCGCTCAAGGTGAACTTGATGGCAAATCCCGTTTCCAGCTCTCGATAATAAGATTCCATATTTAGATGCAATTGACTGGAGATAGCGATGGTCGTCTGCATTCTCGAAACCCACTTGGATTGTATTGTGGTCTATGTAGCTCACAGAAAGCTCAGTTTTGACTTTTGACATTCCCATTGCCTCAAATTGAAGATATGCCATGGTTCCAGTTGCGTCCTGCGTCAAAGTCTGATCTATTTTGATTGCGATTTCTTTGCCTGGTTCAAATTTTCCCTCTGCCAGGTGCTCTTCCAATATCTTCTGAGTTATACTCTTTCCCATGCATGTTCTCTCCTTCAAACATTTCTGCTGAATTTTGCGATAGGGTTAGCCCTACCATAAAAGCCTTTTATTTCATCGTATTTCTCATATAAAACATTACCTAATGACGTCCTTTAGCATACTTCCTTGATCGCAACTGTTTTTGCGTGCACTTCCAAAAAGCCGTATACTCGATTTGGCGCACCTTCAAGCCCCATGACTTGTGAATATATGGTTTTTGGATCCATTTGGGTTTTCGAGTCAGAGCGTCTGGCAATTTTGATAACTTCGCGTAGAAAATCGTTACTAAAAAAGAACACTTGCCTTAGTGGCTTATGGGCAGGTGCCCCAGTGGGATCTTGGAATGAAATTGCATCTTCGATGAAGGCATATACAATGTTTTAGAGAATTATGATTCTACGAATCAACGTTTGTATTTCATTTCTCAGATACTTGGCAAACGCATAGCATCTTCGTTAATCAACTCTTAATTGTCTAGGCTTGTTGTTTGGTTGTTTCTTGTCTTGTTTTTTGTTTTTTTACGAAGTCAGGTAGTTTTTTTAGTGCTTTTTTTAGTACTTCTATGCTTTTTAGGTATTCTTGGATGTCTATGTGCTCGTTGGGTGTGTGGTCTAGCCGTGAGTCTCCGGGTCCATAGGTGACCACCGGAATCTTAAGGGCATTACCGAGAACATTCATGTCTCCTGTACCAGTTTTCCGTGAAAAAGAAGCATAATTCAAAGTCGTCTTTCTTATGCCCCAAGCCAAAGCCCTGACAATAACTGATCTGCGGTCAGCCTCGAAAGCTTTGGCAACATCCACCATCTCCACCGCAACCGTAACCTTCGGGTTAGTCGCCTTGTACCTGTTAATCTTTCGTTTAACCTCATCAAACACAACCTCAGGAGTAAGCTGAGGCGGAATCCGCAACTGAATATAAATCTCGCAATGTGAAGGAATAAACGAAGCAGAATTGTTGCCGCCCTTAATCCCAGTTAAACATGAGGTAATCGAGTAGAAGCGGCTCTTCAGCTTCTCCTCCCGCAAATGAAGTTTACGAATCTGCCTCCAAAACTCCATAGCCTTCTCAATCGCATTATCAAACAGCCACGGAGCAGCAGAATGACCCGAAGGCGTCTCAACAGATATTTTAACGGTTACAATTCCCTTATACCCAAAAACAATCTTCTCCAAGCCACTCGGCTCCCCAAAAATGGCATAATCAGGCTGAATCCCCGACTCGACAAAATGCTTAATCCCAGTGCCCCCCTTCTCCTCATCCACCACACCAACAACAAGAATCTTACCCGGAAAACCATCAGCGACAAACTTGGAAGCAGCCACAATCATGGCAGCCAAAGGACCCTTCGCATCCACAGAGCCCCTACCATACAATTGTCCATCCTCAACCCGAACTGGAATCTCCCCCTCAACAGTATCCATGTGCCCACACAACAAAATAACCGGAGAACCCTCACCCACTTCTCCAATCACGTTTCCAACTTCGTTCCTGCGAACACGGAAACCCAACTTTTTCATCTCGTCAGCCAAGAAACGGGAAATCTCCTCCTCCTTACCTGACGGACTGTAAATCTTAACCATACGAGTCAGCAGATCAACCGCATAGTCGTCGCTCATCTGTTCTCCTTCTCCATAACCTCGTCCAGAACCTCAACCACCCTGTCGATTTGCTCCTTCTCGATAACCAACGGCGGCAGAAACCGCACTACATTCCTTCCAGCATCCAGAACAAGAACACCCCGGTCCATGCACCCAAGCAGTATATTGTAAACGTCAAACCGCAACTCCATCCCCAACATAAGACCTAACCCACGAACCTCCCTGACAATCCTGTACTTCTCCTGCAAACCCTCCAGCTTACCCTTAAAGTATCGCCCCAACGTCGCCGCCCTCTCCGGCAACCGCTCCTCAACCAACACATCTATAGCAGCACTCGCCGCAGCACAAACCAAAGGATTACCGCTAAACGTGCTAGAATGCTCTCCCCGCTTAAACGCCGCCATAACATCATGCCTCGCAAAAGTCGCCCCCATGGGAATACCGCCAGCCACTGACTTAGCAAGACACATAATATCAGGAACCACATTCCAATGTTCACAGGCGAAAACTTTTCCGGTGCGACCGAAACCAGTCTGCACCTCATCAAAAATCAAAAGAACATCTTTCTCGTCACAGATTTCCCGCAGTCCAGGAAGAAAATCATCCGAAGGAACCCTGACTCCGCCCTCTCCCCGAACAGGCTCCACTAGAATAGCAGCGGTTTTCTCTGTTATAGCATCCCTCACCTTCTCAAGATTGTTCGGAGGAACATGCTTGAACCCCGGAACCAAAGGCATGAAAGGCGCACGATACTTCTTTTTCCAAGTTGCAGAAAGAGCACCCATAGTCTTACCGTGAAACGCCCCCACCATAGCAATTATTTCTGGTTTACCCGAATATTTTCTAGCCAACTTGATGGCGCACTCAACTGACTCGGCGCCGCTGTTAGAAAGAAAAACTTTGTCTAATCCCTTAGGTGCTATCCCGATAATCTTCTTCAGAAGCTTTGATCTGGCATCATTGTAGAAGGATGCGTGACAGGCGATAAGCGTTTCCACCTGTTTCTGTACCGCCTCCACAACTCTTGGGTGACAGTGACCAACAATACAGACGCCATAGCTGCCTGTGCAGTCTATGTATTCGTTGCCGTTGATGTCCCAAACTAGGGCTCCTTTGCCCCTTGTTATAACACGGTTTCTCTTGGAGAAGGTGTTCGCCATAATTTTCTCTTCAGCATCAACTATTTCCTTTTCATTCACGGCTTATCACCGTACCATTTTTATGCTTCAGAGCCGAGGAAATCGGATTCTCCCGGACACCAGAACAGATCACCACTTCACCAACACCCTGATTCAATGCTTCCTGAGCAGCGTAAACTTTGGTTATCATGCCGCCTCCAATCTTTGGGAGAGCCTTCTCAACCTCAGAAACAGACAACTTCGACACCAACTTATCATCCAAGGTTAATCCTTCCACATCCGTCAACAGAACCAGCTTATCCGCCTTTAATGCCCCAGCAATATATGCTGCCGTCCGATCAGCATCCACGTTAAGGGGTTCAAACTCCTCGCTCACCGCAACTGGAGAAACTAAAGGCACATAACCATTCTCCAATAAGAGCTGCAGCAAAGAAGCGTTGATTTGACTAACCTTTCCTGTGTAGCCTCCATCGATCACCCGCTTCCTTCCCCGCTCATCAACTATAACCAGACGCTTTTTCCGTTTCGCTCGCACAAGAAAACCATCCAAGCCTGAGAGACCCACAACCGGTATCTTCTGCTTCTGAAGAGCCGAAACCAGCTTCTTGTTGATTCTTCCAGCCATAACCATCGTGAAGATTTCCATGGTCTCCTTGTCTGTGTATCTGCTGCGGAAGCCTGTTGGCGAAAACACAAACTCCTGTTTCTTGCCCAGCTTGGAAGCTATTTCTGTGACGCCCTTTCCTCCACCATGAACCAGAACCAACTGGTTGTCCGAAAGAACATTCTTTATATCTGAAACCAGTTCAGGTGGAACCTCTTCGAGGATGCTTCCGCCCACTTTCACTACGATCAGCATCTTTTATCACATCGGATGAAAACCTTGACATTCTATCCCAGTTTTTTCGTCTACACCAAGCATAAGGTTTAGGCACTGGATTCCTTGGCCAGATGCGCCCTTCATGAGGTTGTCAATCGCAGAAAAAATGATTATCCGATTCGCTCGGGGATCCAATTCGAAGCCGATGTCAATATAGTTTGTTCCCATCGTAACTTTCGGATCAGGCAGTTGATAAGGTCCTTTCTTGAATTTAACAAAACGTACGAAAGGTTCCCCTTTATATTGGGAACGGTAGAGCTTCCAGATTTCCCTTGTCGTTAAGGGTTTCTTGAGGAAGGCATGAATTGTCGAGAGAATCCCTCGGATAATGTTGACTGCGTGGGGAGTAAATGAAACGGTGACAGGATCATCTGATAATAGGTTAAGCTCCTGCTCAATCTCGCCTAAATGCCTGTGCCCCACTACTTTGTAGGGTCTCACGCCTCCAGCTCTTTCAGGGTGATGAGAGGCAACGGTGGGCTTTCTGCCTGCACCAGACGAACCGATCTTCACGTCAGCCACTATCCTGTTATTTTCTATTGCCCCTGCCTTCACTAATGGTGCCAATCCCAGAATCGTAGCTGTGGACATGCATCCCGGACATGCAATTAACTGGGCATTCTTGATTTCTTGGCGGTGAAGCTCAGGTAAACCGTAAACGGCTTCCTTCAGCAGTTCTGGATGAGTGTGCTTCCATCCATACCACCGGTCGTAATCATCTGGGTTTTTCAGGCGATAATCTGCGCTCATGTCAATGACTTTTACTCCTGTTTCGAGCAGCTGTGGAACGAGGTTCACTGACTTGCCGTGGGGCATCGCAGCAAAAACTAAGTCACAATTTTCTGTGACGTTAGAAACGTCTGGGGGGCTGAATTTTAGTTGGGTGGCTCCTCTGAGGTTTGGGTGAACTGTAAAAACATATTCGCCAGCGTTTTTGCGGGATGTTACTGTGGTTAATTCAACTTCTGGATGGGGCAGTAACAGTCTTAGTAGTTCTCCGCCTACGTATCCTGATCCGCCAATTACTCCAACTCTCATGTTTTTATTCTCCTCTATTCAGAATCTATTATGCTCTGGGCTCCTTTTAGCAGGGGTTCTGCCAAGTTTAGCCCAGCAGCTAACCTAGTTTGTTCCCAGAATTCAGGGCAGGCATTAGCCTCATGGAACATTACGTTATGCTTGTTCTTTTCCATGCTGTCTTCAATAATGTCCTTGATGTTCAAGTAGGCTTCTTGGCTCTTGTAGTGTTCAAAAGCCGCTTCCAGTTTCTTGTTCCATTCTGGGAAGGCTGTTCTTTTGGTCTTGTCCAGTTTTACTTTTTTTACAGCATCGAAAGAGGGTTCAAGTTTGTCGAACTCTCCCTTAAGATACTCGTCGTCAACGGCTCTGTTTTCGCCCACATCAATCATGGCGTCGAATGCTAAGAGATAGGCTCTGCTGTCCCCTCCCATGGCTCTGCCGCATTTGGCTGAAACCTCTCTGATGTGTTCCGGCAAGTTTACGCCAACTACCATGTTGCCCAAGAACGTGTTTGTCCTAAAGTCTTTGAATCCAGCTCGTGCCAGTGCTGTAGGATAGCAGTATGGCGGCTTCCCATCCTCTTTAGTGACTATTATTCTCAGGTCGTAGAACCATTTCTGGACGAGTTTTTGAGCGAGGACTCCCACCGGATTAATTATCGACGGCTGAATTCCCCTGAGAATCGCTAATAGGTCCTCTCGTTCTTTGGCAAGCTGGACACTCTTTCCATGGGTTCCAGCGTCCGGTTTGATTACGATGTTCTCATGGTCCAGTTCCAGCTGCAGCAGGTCTGCTATGTCTCCTTCGTTATGGATTTCCCTTCCGTCTAGGGTTTTTTCGTTGGAATCAACTGGAACATAAACTGTTTCGGGAGTCTTGATTCCTGCCTGCCAGAAATGGAGCAACGTCCTCAGCTTGCTGAAGCAGGCATATTCTACGCATTGGGGGTTTATCACGTGTTTACCGAACGCCTCCAGAACGTTGGCTGCGAAGAGTCTGCGGTTCTTGCTTTGTGCCCTGTTTAAAACTACTTTGATGTCTTTGAGGACTTTGGTGTAGTCCTTCGCTTTGGTTCGGATGTTGTAACCGTTTCCGCCTAGACGAACAGCAACCTTGCGAAAGGGGATGTAGACCAAGTCTATTCCCATCTGTTCCGCAGTCATTTTGATGCCTTTTTCGTCAGTTTCGGAGCTCTCAAACAAAATTCCGATGCTCATATCTGTTCTTTCATCCTTGTTTCAAACGTTTTATTGTCCATAAATGTTTCTCGGTCTGCTTCTTTTCTGTTTCGTATGTGAACATTAAAGAAATGATGAGGGGAAAATTATTCTCCCCAGTCTTCCCCTTCAATACCTAATTCTTTGAGCTCCACGGAATCTCCCTTGTTCTCAGTCACTTCCAGTTCAAGACCGCAGCTGGGACAGCTGAGAATCTCCCCTTTCATGACATCGTCTGGAACTTCGATTTCCGCGTCGCAATCGGGACAGTTGGCTTTCTTCACAACTTACACCTCTTTGGTTTAGATTGAGCCATTATAGAAAATGTTGCTATTTATAAGAATTTCGGATTTATAACTGGTGGTTTTGCACGTTTTCCAACTTATTATACGAAATTCGTAGGATTGGTATTGTAACGCCTAAAATTGCGGATAACAAGTGTTTTGAGTTCTGGTGGGAAAATAGGAACCGTGATGCGGAAAACGTTACAAATTCGCTGTGATTTGTTCAGAAACCGTTAAATTTTTCCGTATATATATTGTATCAGAAGTGAAGAAAATGGATGACACTGATAAGGCAATAATCGAAATTCTGAAGAAGGACGGTCGAGCCACATACAGTGACATCGGAAAGAGAATTGGCTTGTCTGAGGGGGCTGTTCGGAAGAGAATCAAAGCCCTCAGCAATTCAGGGGCAATAAAGCGATTCACTGTCAAGGTTGGACTTACAGAAGGAGCAGAGGCAATAGGTTTGCTTTCAGTAGATCCCTCTTTGCCGACTTCTGATGTTTCCAAAGCGTTGAAGAAACTCTCTAACGTTGAAACAGTCTACGAGATTACCGGTCAATACGATATCGCAGTTATCATATCGGGCTTTAACATAACAGAGGTCAATGAGTGCCTTGAGAAGATACGGCGATTAAAGGGTGTTGCCAACACAAACACCATGATTATTCTGCGTAGCTGGTAACATACTTGTTTTGACCGAGTTTTGATTCAACTACGATTTCAGAAACTAGGGTAATTTTTTCGTATTCTACACAACCATATTTTACATAAAGTATATATATTTGTGCGTTTTGTATACTTCCGAAACTCAACTCAACAAAACAGTGTGAAAAGGACGGCTCACCATATTGGAAGAAGAATATCTTGATGAACAGGGGCAAAAACTGCTAAAGAGATTAAAAAGAGAAGGAATCCTCCCAAGCCCCTACAACTTCGCCAACTTCAAAGCTCCCTCATTAGACGAATACATTGTTCACGACAGTACATTAAGAGAGGGAGAACAGACCCCCGGCGTAATCTTCAGCATAGAAGACAAACTGAGGATCGCTAAGAAACTGGACGAAGTTGGAATACAGCAGATAGAAGCAGGATTCCCAGTTGCCTCAGAAAAACAAAGAAAATGCATCGAATCCCTAGTTGACCTGAACCTAGACGCTCAGCTTTCCGCCTTCGCCCGAGCAAAAAAGGAAGATATTGATGCTGTAGCGGATGTTGGAGCCGACGGCATCGTAGTATCCCTTTCCATATCTCCTTACCACCGAAAATACAAGTTCCGTGGCATGAGCAAAGAAACGTATCTGGAAAAGCTGGCTGACATGATTAGTTACGCAGAAAGTTATGGTCTCTTCATAATATACAGCGCAGAGGATACAACCAGAGAAAACGACCTGAATTTCCTGAAAAAAGCCTACAAAACCGCAGAAGAAGCAGGAGCAGACCGAGCAAGAGTCGTCGATACCTTGGGGTGTGCAAGCCCCAATGGAATGGCGTTTCTAGTGAAAGAAATCGGAAACGCTATAGACATTCCAATCGAAGTTCACTGCCACAACGACCTTGGATTAGCTTTGGCAAATTCTTTGGCATCAGTAGAAGCCGGTGCGTCAACAGTGTCAACAAGCGTAAACGGTTTAGGAGAAAGAGCCGGAATAACCGTCACAGAAGAAATAATTCCTGCACTACACATAATCTTCGGGACCAGTCCCTTCGAGATGAGCCAACTAACTTCCCTCTCAAAACTCGTCGAGGAAATTTCAGGAATAAGAATGCCTCCTCACAAACCGTTAACTGGAGAAAACGTAACTGCCCACAGCTCCGGGATACACCAGCACGGCGTCCTCGTAAACCCCACAACATACGAGTTTTATCCGCCCAGACTGATGGGTCAGAAACGAAAAGTGTACATAGATGAGCTAGGCGGTAGACATGGGATCATATATGTGGCGAAAGAGCTTGGACTTGACATCTCTGAGGAGACGGCGAGAAAGGTTGTTGAGAGAGTAAAGACAGCGTTTTCCCGTGAGGGAAGGCGAAGTTCCTACACGCCCAATGAAATTAAAGAAATGATAATGGAAATTGAAAAGCGTTGAGATCTATGGGATCTACAATAACTGAAAAAATCTTAGCCAACGCTTCTCACAAAAAAGAAGTGGTTCCCGGAGATTTTGTAGTCGCTGACGTAAGTTATGCAATGGCTCACGATTCCACAGGACCCTTAGCCATCGAAAGCTTCTACAGTATCACAGACAAAGTCTTCGACAAAGACAGGGTCATAATTGTATTTGATCACTTCTTTCCTGCGCCAACCGTGGCAGGAGCAACCCTGCATCAGAAATCAAGAAAATTTGTTATGGACCAGAAACTTTCCGGGTTCTTCACCAACGGAGTCTGTCATCAACTTTTGGTTGAAAAATATGTGTCTCCCGGAGACGTTCTAGTTGGAGCTGACTCTCACACCTGCACTGAGGGAGCTTTGGGAGCTTTTACTACTGGTTTGGGATCAACCGACATTGGGGGAGCCATGGCTACTGGAAAATGCTGGTTCAAGGTTCCTGAAAGCCTGAAATTCAATTTAACTGGTTCAACAAAAAAGGGTGTCTACGCTAAGGACGTTATCCTCAGTATTGTTGGGGATGTTGGAGCGGCTGGAGCCCTCTACAAAGCTTGCGAGTTTACTGGCGACTACGTGAAGAACGCTAGTGTCTCTTCTCGGTTGACGTTATGTAACATGGCTATTGAGATGGGCGGCAAAAACGGCATAATTGAAGCTGACCAAAAAACACTTGATTTTCTGAACGGAAGAACTGGAAAGATATTCAAAAGCGACAAGGACGCAGTCTACGAGGATGAATATGAGATAGAGGTTGAAAATGTTGAGCCTCAAGTTGCGCTTCCTCCAGTAGTAGACAATGTGGAGCCTGTTTCTGCTGTTGAGGGAAGAGCTATAGATCAAGCGTTTCTTGGAACGTGCACGAACGGGCGATTAGAGGACATAGAAGTTGCTACAAGAATAGTGAAAGGAAAGAAGATTGCCAGAAACGTCCGGTTCATAGTGTCTCCCGCTTCCCAAGACATATACTTGGCAGCCTTCGAGAAGGGATACCTGCAGGACTTGGTTAAGGCGGGTGCAACCATCTGCAATCCCAGCTGTGGTCCTTGCATCGGTAGACACGAGGGAGTACTCTGCGAAGGAGAAACTTGTATTTCAAGCCAGAACCGAAACTTCACCGGAAGAATGGGGCACCCAAAAGCAGAAATCATTTTAGCTTCTCCGGCAACGGTTGCGGCATCCGCGTTAGCCGGAAAGATTGTTGATCCGAGGGATTACATGTGAGAGCATGGAAATTTGGAGATGACATAAACACGGATGTTATCACGCCCGGAAGATACACTGTTACAGTTGACAGGAAAAGGTTGGGCGAAATAGCATTCATAGAGTACCGTCCAGAATTCGCTAAAGAGGTCCAAGAGGGAGACGTGATAGTTGCGGGAAACAATTTTGGGTGCGGTTCATCCAGGGAGCATTCTCCGGTTGCGATAAAAGCTGCTGGAGTCAGTGCTGTTATAGCCAAAACATTCGCCCGCATATTCTTCAGAAACTCCATAAACATTGGGCTTCCCCTCTTTGTTTGTGAAGACGCTGACAAAATCGATGACGGCGACACAATTGAATTAAACATAAAAACTGGAGAGGTTCATGACAAAACTAAGGGATTAGTTCTCAAGTCGAAGCCCTTGCCAGAATTCATGCAGAGGATTGTGGAGAAGGGCGGATTAGTAAACTTTCTTCGAAGCGACGGATATGACAACGTATAAAATATCTGTTATTCCAAGGCTTGGAGTTGGCAATGAAACGACGTAGAAAGGTGACTATTGTTACTAAGGCGAATGTTTGACTCCTGATCTCGGAGGAAAATCAACCACCAAGCAGGTCACAGACGCAATAATAGATGCACTATAAAATACAACGAATTTTCGTTGACAAGCCAGTAATACCGTCTTGAAGCTGGCTAGAAACTAGAATAGAGTTAGAAGCTAGTGCGCATGCCTGTTTAGCTTAATAGTTTGTGTATGCTGTTGCAGATTTTTGCGAAAGCTGGAATGGATATTCGTTTCCTAACCGCAATGGTGGATGCTGTGGCAACCAAGAACAGCGGCAGAATAATCCATAACGGAAACTCTGGTAATAGTTCGTATTGATTTGCGTGTCCATACAGTTCCTCGGTTGTAACTGTGTTTCCCGCTTTGTCTTCTGCTATGATTATGTATGTTACGTTTGTACCATGTGGAAACGCTGGTATCGTGCCATTCCAAACGTCTCCTTCCAGATTTGTCATTTCAGCAATCATCCACGTTCCGTTGCCGTCGGTGTAATTCAAGGATACCCGCTCTACCCCGCTTAATCCGTCAGTTACTGTGGCGTTAACTCTAACTCCATCTTCTAACGTTCCATTGATGTCAACTGGCGCCTGAACGACATCTGTTATGTTCGGGGGAGTAGTGTCAACAGTTAACCAAACTGTGGCAGACTCGCCTATGTAGCTGTCCGTGTAGTTAGCATAAACAGTCAACTCATGGGTTCCATCGGCAAGACCAGACAGGGTTGTGTTTTCTGTATCCGTATATAGTTGTCCATCCAAGCTGTAAGCTGTGTAATAGCAAGTTTCATTTTTTGTGTACGTCAATGGGATGTCTGCTGTGTTGTATGTTTTGTTCTCCGGTGACAGAATTGAGATGCCTTGGGTGGCAGAGGCAACTGTGAAGTAGACGATTTCTGAGGAGCTGATGTTTCCGGGTGTATCTTCAATGTAGACTATGATGGTGTGTGGTCCTTCTGATAGTCCAGTCAAAGTTGTGTTGCCCGTGATTGTTACGTTTGTTTGTCCATCCAAGCTGTATGTTGTCCAATAGAAAAATCGGTTTACTGTATATTCTAGGGGAACATCTGTTACAGAGTATGTCCTGTTTTCTGGAGAAAGCACCGAAATTACAAGAGACGTATTTTCTGGAACTATGATTTGTGTCTGCTCTGGAGCCTCTAGGGTGACTGTAAAGGTTGCAGTTGCTCCATTTCCCGTTTTGTCAACAGCTTTCACTGTGTATGTTCCGTCGGTTTGGTTCAGGACACTGATTATGGCTGTGAAGTTTCCGTATCCATCCGTAATTAGTGGACTTGGGACTGTTGGTATCGGGGTGCCATCCCATGTGACAGATATTTTCGAGTTAGGTGCGAACCCGGAACCCACAAGCGTGGTTGCTGCAATTCCTTTTGCGGGAACCAATTCAAGTTTGGGATCTAGGTCAAAAACAGAAAAAACTTTCACGTCATCAAAATATGCTTTGAAGGAACCAAACATCTCAGATGCGAGACCAAAAGCTTCAATGTTATATGGATCATAAGTCTCAACAGCGTCTTCTAACAGCAGAATGTCATCAATCCAAACACTGAAAAGCCTAGTTTCCTTGTTAAGAATCACCCTTATCTTATACCATGTATTCGGAGTGTAGTTTTTCAGAACCTCTCCACTAGCTTTGATAGTGCCTCCACCATAAAAATCAACAAGAGCATAAAATCTGCCAATATTTGACGCCGCTCTACTCCAAAAACCAACTCTGCCAGTAGGCCAATCAACTACATTTATATCCTCAACCATAACCTGAACCTCATAACCGATTATTGGGCAATTAGTATTGAATCGTTTGACTGCATCGCAAGCCCAATTAGTCTGTCCAAGAAGCTGGAGTGATTTTGTTGGAGACGCAGAAACATCATCCACTATAACTTGATACTGGGTTCCTGCACCACTGAATATCATTTCCCACCCTCCACTATAAGGGAAATCTCCAACCTGATAGCTTTCGAAATCGTCTTCGAAAAAAGTTAGTTCTGCTCCCTTGACCTCAGGTATGGGTGTAAAACTAAGGACGGGTATAAGTAATGAAGAAAGAATAAGAAAAAGCGTGAATCTTGCTTTGATTCTCTTCATGTTAGACGCCTCTAACGATTCATTTTATGGCTAAATATTCATAAAAGGATTTTTGTCAAGGTTTCTTGACTAAATAAATGATGCATTCTGGAGGCTTTAGTCAAATTTCTTTGACTAGAAAAATATGTGGTAAAAATTTTGCGTTTGTGTCTCTCAGTTTTACTGAAGCATTAGAAACAATGTAGTAATTATATCTCAGGGACACTAAAAACTCAGTGTCTTCCTTTGTATCTTGAGTTTCGTTCTTGTTTGTTTCGTTTCTTTCTCCAGTCTCTTTTTCTCTGGGTTTCTATGCGTTCTCTCGAGAATTCGTAGTGCTTAGAGCCACGTCTTCTATATTCATCTAATGTTCTGTAGAAGCTTGAGTAGCTCATCTCTTGCTTAGATAGGGATGTCAAAATGCCATTCAATTCAGTTCTTGTGTCTGGTGAAGTTATTTTATCCCACGTCTCAGAATAAGCCAGATACGCCGCGTGGAATTTAAAATCAGATGGTTTGTCAATCAGTAATTTCGTTGCTTCTTCGGTTTGGGTTTCTTCGGTTGAGGTCTTCGTTTCTTCAGTCATAAATCTCTATACCCTGTAACTGGATGGAGATACTACATACACCGATACTATAAATGTTTTACCTAACATGACCCTAAGACCACATTTCTCGCTGTGAGAGAAAACTATTTTATGTTTTTTCCGTTGCAGAAACGTGTTATGTAATCAAGTGCCACGTGGGAGGCGTTTTCCAATGTTTCTTTTGGTATGCCGGGAACTCCGCAAATCACTATTGTAACGTTTTCTGTTTCCTCGGTTACCTTTGTGTTGTCAGCATCTCGGTAAGGATAGACTGCTATCAGCTTCTGATCGTCGGAGACAACTATTTCTCCTCCTTTCAGAATCAAGGGTTTCTCCATTCCAATTCCATAAAACTGCTCGCCCTCTTCTGCAAACCTCATCAGAAGGTCTCCCTCCAGTTTATCTGCATCAAAGGTTGCTAAGGCGATTCTGCTTTTGATGGAGGCTAGATTGTAGGCATCAACAAGAGTGTTTATGGATGGAAGGGTTTTTCCTGCGAGAATTCTTCGAATCAAAGCCTCTGCTGCTGGACGGATTTTTGTTGGATCTATTTTTATGCTCCAGAAAAAGTCTCGGTAAGCCCTGAAAGTCGGGTGATCCTTTACCGAGTCTAGGTTATAATCGTTCCTAACCTGCCTCATTACTTCAACCTTGAAGTTTTCCAGCTTAGCATCCCTTTTCTGAATCTGTACACCCTTAATGCGAAGTGTGAGAACAGTCAGGTCTGGAAAACGAGTTTTAAGTTTAGAATCGATTTTCAGGATCATGGCTCCGTAGTCCCCGTAGCTTGGAATATTTATGCTTTTCTTCTGTTAGATAAGTTTTTCAAAAATCTTCGGGGTAATCTGCGAAATCCCATTCTTCGAAAGTTTCTTGTTCTTCCGATTTTCCACCTCGCGTTGCCAACGTCACTACGAGGAGAACCACCAAAAAGAAGACCAGAATGAATCCAACCATAACCAACTCAGAGGGTATAACTACAAGTCTGAATGTGGTACTGTCTGCACCGCTGTAGTCTTCGTCTCCAGACCAGTTGGCTCTGACAGAATATATACCGCCGGGTGGAGAATGCCAAATGTGGGAATACTGTCCATTAGAGTCTGTTACAACCGTTGCCAGCATAACTAAGGGAGAACCCAACGAACTGACATATAACGTAACTGTTTCTCCTGCCAAGGAAGGCGAAAGTGACCCACTTATCTCCACATCGTTTTGAGAAACAGCGAAATTCGTGGAAAGCGACATGCAAATTGACGAGGAATCGGGGATAGTGTAGCTGGATGAAACCTGCCCCGGAGATGTCCGTTCATAATTTGTTAGGGGTATTATTTTTGCTGCTGATCTTCGAAGAATCTCGGGGCACTCGCCGACGCGCCATCCATTCTCCCAATTACCCCCAGTAGTCTCGGCTACATAGTATTTCTTTCCTTCATGTTTGTACAAATAAACCTGAGACCGAGCGTCCTTTGGGCTTTCTGGCAGATGAACCCCCACCAGCATATGATCTTGGTATTCGAGGAGAAGCAGAACTACATCGAGTCCACCCGCCTTCATTATAGAAGCTGCTACTATGGAGAAAAGGTCGCAGTCGCCCTCGTTTTCAACGATGGTTTCTACTGGATATTTCTGAGGATCGCTCTCTACATATGGAATCTGATGTAATATCATGAGGACACCGTTGGCGAAGTCCTCTTCGTTGCTGTAGATGCTCCATAGGTCATCTGCGACTGGCTTCAGAGCGTCTGGGGTCACGAATTTGGAGAAATCGTAACTGTAGAGGTTGTGGTTTTGGCTGCTGTAATACTCATAAAGAGTTTCAGTTACTGAGACCGTTAAGCGATAAGTTGTGGAGCCGCCTGGGCTGTCTAGAAGTTCGTAGCTGTATTTGTAGGTGGCGGCTAAGCAGCTGTTAGATAGAAGAAGCAGTAACGAAATGAAGAGAGAGGCAACGAGTATCTTCTGATGTCTAGATGGTAAAGACATACAGTTAACCATTCTTCCTTGCACTATTTATTTCTAACCAATATATTAAATATTATGTCACACGAAAATAGACATGTTAGTGGTTGAAACTATTTCACTCTCTAAAACTGCACCCCACTTCTTCTCACATCCATGTTTAACACTCGTTTATTCTTAAGAATAATGTCACGATTCATGTTTTCTGATTATCTAAACGCGTCACATATGTCTAAAGTAGTTGATCTACAAAGGGTGCTCATGAAAAGATGTGAAAAACTGGGACACATGCACAAAGTAACGTTCCCATTCTTGGATAACTGTAGAAACATGCTTAAAGCACAGTATTTAGGCTGCATCTTTGAATGTTGCATTCTGCAAACTGGCTAAACCCAAATATAGTTCTCTGTATGAAAAACCTTTAATAAATAGGACTATATACCGCAACAATTGGATGAAACCAGATGAATCTAAACGATTTATTGTCCAACTTCTTGAATCCACCCAATGCATACCAAGCACTCACAGTCGAGAGGGTATTACTGAGCCTAATTGTCACATTCTTGGTGACCCTGTTCATCTTCTACATGTACCGAAAAACCTTCAAAGGGGTCATCTACACCCGAAACTTCAACGTCGGGCTGGTGTTGACCGGACTTGTGGTATCACTCATCACTTTACCAATCAGCTCCAACATCGCCCTCTCCCTAGGGATGGTGGGGGCTCTAAGCATCGTGCGCTTCCGCACCGCTATCAAAGACCCCGCCGACATCGTGTTCACGTTCTGGGCAATCGCCGTGGGAATCATCAGTGGCGCAGGCCTATACATGGTAGCCATAGTGGGAACCCCCATAATTGGATTCTTTCTGTTCGTGTTGAGTCGAGCAAACTTGCATAGCAACGACCCCTACCTGCTGGTGATCCACTATGCAACTGAAGCTGAAGCAGCCGTCCAAGAAGCCCTTCCAGAAAACAAACTCAGATCTCGAACCGTAACTTCTGCTGGGGTGGAGCTGATGCTTGAGGTTCGAATGAAAGCAAAAGATGCATCAAAAGTGGACGAACTGCTGAAGATTAAAGGTGTAAGCGACGTAGCGCTTGTCAGCTACAACGCTGACGTTGCCTAACTGCTACTGTTCCTTCAGCTGGGTGTGGACGGTAGGTTAGATGGTAAATAAACTGGATGGAAATGATCTGCGCCTAAGGAAATCAAGACTAGCGTTAGTGATTATGTTTTCTACGCTTTTGTTGGCTGGTACACTAGTTGGTGCTGTTCAAACTAGCGGTGCGAACGCGGGTTCTTGGGCTGGTGAGGGCAATATAGTTAATGAGGCGAATGTTTTTTTTGATGACAGTTACATTCATGAGATTCGCCTGTATTTTGATGATCCTGACTGGTATGATACTCTGTATGATGCGCATGATAGTAATCGCAGCACGGCGGATCCCTATTTTCCAGTTCGTTTTGTTTCTCATGGTATTGAAATAGACCCTGTTGGGGCACGTTTCAAGGGCTTATCCACGTTTGGTTTTGGAGGCGGCTTTTTTGGCGGAGGCGGTTGGGGAGGCTGGGGAGGTGAAGATGAGGATATCAAGAAGCCTTTCCGGATTGACTTTAACATGTATGATGAGGGAGATGGTGAAGAAACAACCTTTTTTGGTCTCAAAAAATTGAATCTAAACAATGGTGCGCTTGACCCATCTCTGATACGTGAGAAACTGTTCATGGACTTTGCCAGCAATTATGTGCCTGCGCCCCGTTCGGTCTTCACGCATGTGTACGTTAACGATGAATACTTTGGTCTTTACTTGGCGATGGAACACATTGACAATACTTTTGTTGAAAGCCGTTTTGGGGATGATGAGGATGGCAACCTTTACAAGGTTGAGAGCCTAGGCACTCTTTCATATCTTGGTCAAGACCCTGAATCGTACTACGGATCATACGAGCTCAAGAACAATGAAGAGATAAACGATTGGTCAGACCTGATCTGGTTAACAAATGTTCTGACAAATGCACCAATATCCGAATTGCCCGATAAACTTGAGCCCATCTTTGATGTTGAATCAGCAATGTATTCCATAGCGCTTCTCGACCTCTTCGTCAGTGGTGACTCATACATTGGGAACGCACGCAATTATTACCTCTACGATCGAAGCGATACTGGGCAATTCACTCATCTGTTGTGGGATGCCAACTTAGTATTCGGGAATTTCGGGTTCGGGATGGGTATGGGAGCTGGTACAGACCCAGCAGAATATGATGTGATTCCACCATCCACAATGGCCGGATTTGGATTTGGGGGTGGTGGTGGATTCTTCGGGCCACCTGGTGGAGGTGAAGAATCAGGTAACACTCTAACGTTGATAAAGAACGTTATGGCAGTAGAATCTTACAATAGAACATATCTTCGTGCACTCGCACAGATGCTTAGAGAAGGCTTCGATGCAGATTCTGTAAATGCTAGAATTCAAGAGCTGGTAGACCTTATCCGCGACGAAGTCTACAACGACCCTAACCTATGGACAAACACGACGGATTTCGAGCCTGAACTTGAAGCAATCGTCGATTTTGTGGAGAGACGAGCAACCTATGTTAACACTCAGCTTAACGCGTTTGCGAAAAAAACCGATCTCCAGTTAAACGATTTGATGACCGTGAACCAAGGTACAATCGCCGACAATCAAGGCGACTACGATCCGTGGGTAGAAATCTACAATCTGGGACCCGGCTTGCTGAACACCAGCAACATTTTTCTGACGGATGATCTAGGTGTCCCAAATAAATGGGAACTGCCCGCACAGAATCTTGACGATGGAGAATTCCTGTTGCTGTGGCTCGACAGCGAACCCAGTGAAGGAGCCGATCATGCCCCGTTTAGCCTCAATTCGGGCGGTGGCAATGTGTACTTGTACATGGATGACGGCTCAAGTTATATGCTCGTCGACAGCATTTCTTATCCTGCGCTTGATGCTGGCGTTTCTTTTGGCCGTTTTCCTGATGGTGAAGGTCTATGGCAGATAATGAGTGAAGTTGTAACGCCTGCTAAGCCTAATCAACCCGTAGGCATTCCTGATGGTTTGGTTATTAACGAGTTTATGGCGAACAATGATGCTGCCGTTGCAGGTCCTGACGGCAATTATCCGGATTGGATTGAACTATACAATGGCGGCTCCGAGTCGATCGATCTTGGCGGCATGTATTTAACTGATGACTTGACAAATCCTAAGTGGCAGTTTCCTTCTGGCACGGTCATAGAGGCGGGGGGTTTTCTGGTTGTTTGGGGAGATAATTCTTCTCTGCCAAGACCGGGATATGTGAATTTTAATCTTAACACACAAGGAGAATCTATATGTCTACTGGCGGACGATGCTGAGACGCTGATTGATTCAATCGCCTTTGCTGAGCAGTTTAATGATGTTTCGTATGGTAGACTGACTGACGGTGGCTCAAGCTGGGACTTCCTAACACCGACTCCTAGTTTATCAAATGCCTTGGGTGAGGTTGTGGTGCCTGGTGAGCCTCTCCCTGTCGATATTCCTGATGGTTTGGTTATTAACGAGTTTATGGCTAACAATGATGCTGCTGTTGCGGGTCCTGATGGTGATTATCCTGACTGGATTGAACTATACAATGGCGGCTCCGAGTCGATCGTTCTTAGCGGCATGTACTTGTCCGATGATCTTTTGAATCCTGATGCTTGGCAGTTTCCTTCTGGCACGGTCATAGAGGCGGGAGGTTTTCTGGTTGTTTGGGCTGACAGTTCTCCTGATAGGGGGTTGCTGCATGCAAGCTTCAGCCTTAATGCAACCGGTGAAGCCGTCTGTTTATTCGCAGGCGATGCTGAGACTTTGGTTGATTCAATCGCCTTTGCTGAGCAGTTTAATGATGTTTCGTATGGTAGGGTCTCTGATGGGACTTCAAGCTGGGACTATTTGACGCCGACTTGTGGTTTGTCGAATGGTTTGGGTGAGGTTGTGGTGCCTGGTGAGCCTACTC
>Ga0315537_1001369_pt1 | contig 19178 bp, 15 predicted proteins | sample SalMarSW160270MG_FD_203091 | JGI IMG/M metagenome (GOLD analysis project Ga0315537, IMG submission 203091) | Salt marsh sediment microbial communities from the Plum Island Ecosystem LTER, Massachusetts, United States - Salt Marsh Sediment SW1602-70 ...
TATCTTTGCCATGTACACACAGGATAACAACGGCTACTTCTACAGCGGCCTTTTGCGCAGCTCCTCGGCGGACATGGCCCACGGCGACTGGTGGCGGGAGTGTATGCGGCCGCTATCCAAGGACAAAAAGATGTGGCTGTGCCCCACGGCGAAGAAACACCGTTCATCTGCTTCCCTGACGGCCATGGCAATTGCAACCAATCCGTTCGATGCATGGCGGGTCCCCGCTTCTCATGGCAGCGACGAGGGCAGCTACGCCCCGAACGGCTGGATGTGCAATCCCCCCGCCGGTCTGTCCAGCCTGTGGGGACGCGGGCCGATTGAGGATTACTGGCGAACGCACCAGGTTCGAAGGGCCTACAACATCCCGGTCTTTACAGAGGGCTGGTGGGTGGACGGCTGGCCCAGGCACACCGATGAGCCCCCCGAGTTCGGTGACCGGACGCCGAATATGAGCGGCCACGAAATGCAGCGTCTCTGTGTCAACCGACACGGGGGAGCACAAAATTGCCTGTTTGCGGATTGGTCCGTCAAAAGAGTCGGGCTCAAGGAGTTGTGGACGTTGAAATGGCATCGCGAGTATGATACAAATGGTCCCTGGACGAAGGCCGGCGGCTGCGCCCCGGAAGATTGGCCCCTATGGATGAGAAAGTTTAAGGACTATTGAAAATACTATTGCACAAGAAAGGTCCATCACAATGTGTAAGCGACACGGCTTCACCCCGTTAGAAATAAGTCGAATTCAGAAAGTGCCAAAGTTTCGGGCGGCACTTCTCCGAAAGGAGTCCTTAGGACTAACGGGCTTTACATTAATAGAGCTTTTGGTGGTAATCGCTATCATTGCGCTACTGATATCCATTTTGATGCCGGCACTGCAGCGTGTCAAGAAACAGGCCAAAGCTGTTGTTTGCCAGTCAAACCTCAAGCAATGGGGCACCATTTTTGCCATGTACACGGACGACAACAACGGCAACTTCCCCACACGTACGGACAGTACAGGACGTTGGATGGACTCGCTGCGGGATTACTATGGCAACGAGCCAAAGTTCCGCGTATGCCCGATGGCGACAAAAATCAAAAATCCAGCAGGAGCTGCGGGCGGCGACGTGCTAGTAGGAGGCGACAAGTTTACGTCCTGGGGCAAACTAACAACCGCCGGCGGACGCACAGAAGGCGATTACGGCAGCTATGGGATAAACGGCTGGGTCTACGTATGTGGCCAGTCGACCCTCTACGGAAAGCCTGCTGAGTTTTTCTGGAAGACTATTAACGTTAAGGGCGGATCTAATATACCGATGTTTCTGGATTGCTGGTTCTGGTGCGGCTGGCCGGATGACACCGATACCGTCCCAATGTACGATGGAGACAGATGGGACGGCGATGCAGATTCGATGCAGCGTTTTTGCATCGACCGACACCAGCAGGCAATAAACGGCATCTTTCTTGATTTCTCCGTCAGCAAAATATGGCTCAAGCAACTGTGGCGACTTCGTTGGAATAAGAGGTTTGACATAAACGCTCCCCAGCCCCACTGGAAAACCGAAGCGCCGTGGATGAAAGACTTTAAGGAAAATTAAGAAATAACCGTTGTCCGGGACTAAATACAAGAGCTAAATTCTTGCGAAATCGTGTGCCAAGGTTGTGAAAACCAAACAAATAATTAGATGTGGAGGGATTATTATTGAAAAGCGCAGAGGTTTTACGTTAATAGAGCTTTTGGTGGTAATCGCCATTATTGCGCTATTGATGGGCATCTTGATGCCGGCGCTACAGCGCGTGAGGAAACAGTCGAGGACCGTTGCTTGTTTGACCAAGCTCAAGCAGTGGGCTATTTACTTCTCGATGTACGCCGAGGACTACGATGGTTATTTTATGGAAGGGTTCACAGGCCGTTTGGGTCCTGATGATGATAATCGGTGGGTAAGAGCGATGGGAGCGTACTACAAGTGGGACAGTGACTTTACCTGCTGCCCGGAGGCCACACAACCCTGGTTTCTTGAGAACGGCGCTCCTACGGGTCTGCGAGGAACGTTCCGTGGCTCGACCTCAGCCTGGGGCTACTATGGGCCCGGCACTGCCCACGAACGCATTGGGTGGTTAAAACCTATGCGCGGCAGCTATGGGATAAATGGCTGGTGCAATAATCCGGAGCCGGAGCTGAATGCCAGCGGCACGTTTGAGACAAATCACTGGAGGACTCCCAATGTCAAAGGGGCCGCTTATGTCCCGCTGTTTTTGGGTGGCCAGAGGTATAATTTCTGGCCAGAGCACACCGACCCACCTCCGGATTTTGATGGGCAGGTATGGGAGGGAAATACGAACATGTCCCGCGTCTGTCTCAACCGACACAAGGGATTTGTGAACAGCATTTTTTTGGATTTCTCTGCCAGGAAGATAGGACTTAAGGAGTTGTGGACGCTCAAGTGGCACAGGAAATGCAACACAGCCGGCCCCTGGACACAAGCCGGCCTCGTCCAGTCATCTGACTGGCCTCAATGGATGAGAAACTTTAAAAACTACTGAAAATCCCCGCTCTGAGGAGAAGCTCGTTTCCTCTAAAATCTAATTGAATAACTGAGCAGGGGAGGTTCACGAACCGCCCTCTTCTCTTTCTGAAGCTTCACGAAGGTCATTGAGATATTCTGGGCGAACCTGAGAATCCAGATCCTGTGTCTTGTGCACATCATCCCAGGCTTTATCGTATTCTTGCTTATTGTAGTAGGCATGCCCCCGATTATTGTAGGCATCAGCATACCTTGGATTTATCTCAAGGGCTTTGTTAAAATCCGAGATGGCAAGGTCGTAAAGGCCTTTTGCATTATAGGCATACCCACGATTGTTGTAGGCCGTAGCATATCTTGGCTCTATCTCAAGGGCCTTATTAAAATCTGAGATGGCCAGGTCAAAAAGACCTTTGGCGTTGTAAACATACCCCCGATTACTGTAGGCATCAGCATAACTTGGATTTATCTCAAGGGCCTTGTTAAAGTCCTCTATGGCCAAGTCAAAAAGGCCTTTGGCGCTGTAGGCATTCCCACGATTGTTGTAGGCCATAGTATGTTTTGGATCTATCTCAAGGGCCTTATTGAAATCCGAGATGGCGCGGTCATACAAACCTTTCTTCATGTGGGCATTACCCAGATAGTAGTATCTGTCTCCGCACCCTGCGAGAAATAAACAAACAAGCACCCCCGACCTAAGCAGTGTCTTCTTAAACGTTTCTTTGTTTTGAATACACATCATTGCACCTCGCTTCTCATCAAGATTCTCAGAGACAATGTTAAATCAACAAAACATATATGTCAATTTCTGTATGCCAAGAATATGACTGACTAATGCAATGTATTATGCCCTCCAGGGACGCTGTCTGTCCTTAATGCCTTTGAGCACATCCTTGGCAATAATCGAATCTTCTATAACCTGAAAATCGAACATCCCCACGCAGATAAAATCTGCCCCGCCTTCAAAGGCGTACTTAAAACCGGAGTTGGGATGAATAGCACCCGCCGCCAGAACCTTAAAAGCTATCCAGGGTTTGGTGACTTTTCTCATAAATTCTATGGTCTTTTCCGGCGTCATCGACCAGTAATTGTCCTGACGATTACCAACTACATCCGAATTTTGCCCGGGCCTTCGGGCCGACCAGTACTTGCTGTGATGCAAAGTCTTAACATAGAAGTCGGCGTTATAGCCCCGCTTTTCCGATTCCACAATCACATCCAGCATATGGGCACCAATACCACCCGGAACGCCTTTGGATTTAATCAAATCAACACACTCCCCCAACAGGTCGATATGGCCGCTCCGCAGCCACCTGTCCCCGATAACACCCTGAATATATATCGCCGAAGCCCCGTAATCCAGAGATGTTTTTATGTCCGTTTTAATATCTTTCACGACCGGGTGACCCTCGGCAATCCATTGAATCTTACCCCCCCTTTCGTTCCAGTATTTCGGGAAAATCCTGTAGGGCCTCTCGCTCGGGTCCGCAATAATCGTATTTACACCGTGCTCTTCAAGCACTTCCAGCGTGTCCATAACCTTTTCGTCCGTGTTGTAATATCTCATAAGCTGGTGCACATATATCAGGTCCCTCGCATGCGCCCAGCCGCTAATCAGATTCCCCCCGGAAATTAATCGGCTTATCTTCAGTTTGCCTATTCTGCCCATCGGCATACCGCCGCCGGAAGCGCCCGAATTCTCATTGTCTTTTCTTTCCGCCGCTGCAGCGCTTGATTGTCCTTCACCAAAACCCAGCCCCAACGTTGTCCCGGCCGATACAGCCACCGACTTTTTTATGAAACTGCGACGATCCATTCTTCCTGACATAATTTACACCTCACAAAAGAATTTCTCTAAAAATCCACTTCTAATCAAGCCCGCCAGGGGCGTTCCCTTTCCATTTTACCTGACAATATGTCCTTCGCAATAAGCACATCTTCGATAATCTGAAAATCGAACATCCCCACGCAGAGAAAATCGGCCCCGTTTTCAAAAGCAAACTTAAAACCGTCTCTCGGATGAATGGCCCCTGCCGCTAAAACCTTATAAGCAATCCACGGCTTTTTCACCGTCTTCATAAACTCGACGGTCTTCTTCGGCTCCTTGTCCCAGTAATTATCAACGCTGTAGTTGTCGATTACGTCGAGGTCCTGCCCCGGCCGTCGCTTGGACCAGTACCTGGTGCTGTGGTGGGTTTTCATATAAAAGTCGGCCCTTACTCCCGCCTTCTCGCACGCCATCGGCGTCCCAAGGTTATGTCCGCCGACACCGGCGATGACTCCATTTTTCTTGATAAATTCTACAACTTTTCCGATAAGGTCGGCCCGGCCGTTCCTGGCCCAGTTGTCCCCGATATTACCAATCAGAAAAGCCCCAACAGCTCCATTATCAATTGCCATTTTCACATCACCGGTAAGGTCGTCTGTCTTTGCCGAACACTGCGCGAGCCACTGAATCTGGCCGCCTCTTTCATTCCAATATTTTTTGAGAAGTCCGGCCGAGCCGGGGTTTGTAATAATTGTATTTATACCGTTCTCCTCGCATATCCGGAGGGTCTCGATAATTTTCTCATCAGTAAAATAGTGTTTCAGTAAAGAAGATACATAAATCAAATCTCTGCTGTGCGCAAATCCACCGATAAGATTCCCGCCGCAGATTATCCTGCTAATCTTAACCTTACCAATCCTGCCCGCCGGCAGACCCTTAACAGAATCAGCCGATGGCTTACTCTGTTTATTCATTTGCGCTAATAAAGCCTTCTCTTCGAGACTCAAGGCTGATGTAACAGCCGCAGAAGTTAATAGAGATTTTTTGACAAACTCTCGGCGATTCAAATTCTTAGACACTTTCCCTATTCTCCTTGTATTTTGTCAAACTTGAATATGTGATTTGTCATTCCTGCGAAAGAAGGAATCCAGAAACATCAGTGATATAATGTAACCCAACATCACAAACAAATTCAATCGTGACAGACAACTAATTGTGGTTAAGGATTACGCCCTCCAGGGACGCCGTCTGTTCATTTTACTTGATAACGCATCTTTCGCAATCAGCACATCTTCGATAATCTGAAAATCGAACATCCCCACACAGGCAAAATCAGCACCCTTCTCAAAAACATATTTGAAACTGTCCCTCGGATGAATGGCACCCGCCGCCAAGACCTTAAAAGCAATCCAGGGCATGTCCAATGTCTCCATAAACTTAATTGTCTCCTCCGGAGTTCGGCTCCAGATATTATCATTCTCCGGCTTAATCTTCGCCGACCAGTAATCGTGCGGATGCAGTGTCTTGACCCAGAAATCCGGTTTAAGACCCCCTTTGACACAGGCCGTGACGGTACTGAGCAAATGGGCCCCCATTCCGCCGGGTATGCCCTGCTCTTTGATAAATTCAAGTGCCTCACCCAACAAGTCAACCTGGCCCTTTTTTACCGCGCTATCGGCCAGCCCGCCCTGTATATAAGCTGCATGCACCCCGTTGTCCACCGAACGTTTGATACCGGTCTTCATGTCCGGGCCCGAGGCACAATCTGAAATCCATTGAATCTTACCGCCTCGTTCATTCCAGTATTTATTGATGACCCTGTCGGAAACAGGGTTTGTCAAAATCGTATTGATGCCGTTCTCCTCAGCCAGCTCCAGCGTCTCAAAGACCTTTTCATCCGTATGATATGCCACGACTAACGTAGATACGTAAGTCAGGTCCCTGCTGTGCGCCCAGCCGCCGATGAGATTACCCCCGCAGATTATCCTGCTAATCTTAAGCTTACCAATCATCCCCATCGGCAGGCCTTTCACCGAACCCGCCGGCTTCTTAGCCGCTTTTTTCATCTGCGCCAACAAAGCCTTCTCTTCAAGACTCAATGCCCCCGCAACCGCAGCAGAGGCAAGCATTGATTTTTTAACAAACTCTCGACGATTCATATTCTTTGACATTTTTCTATGCTCCTAAATATTTATTCCATCAAAACCATTATAGCATTCATTTTGTATTCATACTATCAAAAATTTTATCATTCCTTAGCCCCGTGCTTACGCAAAAGTTCAATGATTTCTTTATGCCCTCTTCCCTTCGCCCACGATAGGGGACTCCGGCCTTGGTAGTCTTTTGCGTTAACCTTAGCGCCTTTTGCAATTAAAAGCTCAACAACATCCTCGTGTCCACCTCCAGACGCAAAGTGCAGCGGCGTTTCGCCAAAGTTGCACTTCGCATTTACATTCGCGCCTTTGGTAATAAGGAATTCCGTTAATTCCTTATGGCCATCCAAAGCCACCAAGTGCAGCGGCGTCGCGTCAGACAAATACCTCGAATCGACATTGACGTCGCTTTCTATAAGGGTTTTGAGCCTTTCCAATTCTCTGAGGTACACAACTATATCATCCGAAACATCAGCACCTTTAGCATTCAATAGTTTCTCCAACTGTTCGTGACCTTCAAGGGCCGCCACGAGCAGCGGCGTATTGTCCGACCGCGTCTTTGCATTGACGTCTGCACCGTAATATATAAGAAGTTTTACTACGTCCTTGTGGCACCTACGTGCCGCCACATGTAAAGGCGTCTCGTAGTCCCAGGTATCTTTCGCATTAACCTGGGCTCCTCTGGCCAGGAGCAAGCCAACAACCTCCTTATGGCCGCCCTCGGCTGCATAGTGCAGCGGAGTTTTACTTCGCCAGTCATTTACATTTACATCTTCACCGTTTGAAATAAGCGATTGTACTTCACCGACATCACCCGCTTTGGCAGCCTTGTGCAGTGGTGTTAACTCGGTCCTCAGTAGGCTCTTTATCACATCCTCAACCTTGGCCCCTCTGACAACAAGAAGCTCAGCCACTTCCTTGTCCCGCCGGCGAACCGCCTCGCAAAGCGGGGTATTGCCATTCTTGTCCTTGATGTCGATATCAGCCCCCTTGGACACCAGCAGCTCAATGATATCTTGGTGACCATTTAAGGCCGCTCCGTGCAAAGGCGTCCCGCCGGATTCGCCCTGTGCATTTATGTCCGCACCATTGTCGATAAGCAGTTCAGACATATCTCTATGTCCTATATTAGCTGCGTAGTGCAGTGGTGTACCGCCGGCTTTATTCCTCGCATCGACAAAGGCCCCTTTGCTAATCAACAGTTTAGACAATTCTATATGGCCCCGCATGGCGGTATAGTGCAGTGGTGTCCTGCCGCTTAAGTTCTTGGCGTTAACATCGGCTCCCCACCCAACCAGAAGCTCGACAATATCCTTATGGCCATCCCGAGCCGCCAAATGCAGTGGCGTATTGCCTACGAAGTTCTTTACATTTACACCGACCCCACTCGAAATCAGCGTCTTGACCTGTTCGATGTCGCCTTCCTCGGCAGCCTGGTGCAACGGTGTTATCTCTCCGGTAGATTTCTCGTTATACTCGACGACCAAAAGTATAAACACCAAAACCAGGCAGAGGACTCTTATCGACTTCATCTTCAATTACCTCTCATAAAACAATACCAAAATCGAAGTAACTTGTCAATGAAATCACTCAATAGCAAACCACATCATAAACTTCAAATGAAAAAGGCAGCAATAGTTTTGTGCTTATCGCCGCCTTGTTGTAAATATCAAGTTCTGATTGATTCTTCCGGGACTTTTATCTGCGCCATCTCTTCTTCCGTGAATTTACTATTCGCAAACGCCCCGTCAAGCTAAAGTCTATAGTGATTTCAGTCAATCGACCTCGAACCACTCTTCAACCAGTGAATTATCTTGTAGCCAGTTTTCCTCCAGTAATGCCATATCAGTCTCATCCACCCGGCAGTCCCCATTGAGGTCCCCTATAAGGGGTTCATAGTCCGGCAGTGATTGGGCTGCCTCGCAACTGTCGCTATAGACGTTGATTGTGACCGTATCCGAACCAGTATATTCACCATCGAAGGCCTCCAGCTGCAGGACATACTCACCCGGGATTGTTAGGGTAATGCCCGTATCCTCGGCGGTTGCTGTCTCTATAACAGCGGCCCCTTCACTTGGTTCACTAATCACCGTCCACTGCACAGAACAAGCGTCCTCATCGGTGACGGTCGCATCCAGATTCCCCGTCCTGACAACACCGTCGACCAGCCATGTAACTATATCGGCACTGGCGTCCACTTTGGGAGGCGAATTATCTGCAACAAAACTAAAAATTGGCCCGAAAATCGGATCATTGGGATCGCCTACATAGGTATCGACCGCCCAATAGTACCGCGTCTTTGGTTGGATTTGCACGGCAAGGGAACTCACATTCTGCATGCTTGCAATCCGGAAGGCATCCGGGTTGGTAAACGAATACAGGGCTGCCCAGTCGTCGGTGAAGTAAACGTCAACCAGTACAGGCTGACCAGGCACACACGGATCGGGCAATGTCCAGCTTAGCTCCACCTCGCCGGGGATTACGTTACCACCGTCAATCGGATTTGGTTTAAGCTTGTGAACACCCTTTACCGTGGTTTGGCTTGGATTCGTAACGTCATAATCCAGCTGCACCGTGCCGTTCCCGTCATAGGCGGTAATCCAACCGTTGTCAATGTATCCCTGAACGGTCGAGACCGCGTTGGCGTCAATTATCAGCGTCCCGGCTATGATGTCCATGGTGCCGCCCTCTCCCATCAGTAAGTCGTCATTAACGATGAGCGTTCCCCCATGCAGATCCACGTGCGTTGTCTGCCCATTCCCCTCTTTAGGAAGCTCCACGTCACGCCCAACGATAATCGTACCACCGGTCATATTGAGGACGGCCGGATTATTGTATCCCAATTCCAAATCACGGTGGCAATCTATGATGCCACCCATCATATTAAGTGTGCCGTCACTGTTCCGGCCCAAAACAACATCCTGATCCGTTGTAAGGCTTCCACCGTCTACCACTGTCAGGGCTGACCCTTCGTCATATCCAATGGCAATCTTCAGCACCTCACCGACATCGTTCGAAATTGTCGCGCCGGGAGCTCCTCCTCTGATTTTGGCCCAGTCGCCGACAGTCGGCAGACCGTTATCCCAGTTTCCTGGTGTGCTCCAGAGGCTGTTGCCGGGATCGACATTTCTGAATTGCGTGTCTTTGGCCTGAACATTACCCACCAGACATATAGCCAAAACAAAGAAAATCAGGTAAATCAATCTTCTACTCATAATAATGCTCCTTCATAAAAGGTTACAATAACGACGACAATGCTTTGCCCACCAAAGCGCTCGTTGTTTTCAAAAAAACAACCAAAATTCGCACCTTCACTAAATTCGGTGCCTGCCCGGGACAATTTTTTCAATTTGACCCTGCCTCCATCCCTACAAAAGCCCAATTTGAGCGGTTAATTGAAATGCAGAAATCTTCACTCTGTGGCACAAAGTCCCTGTACAGCTCCGCGCCTCGAATAATGCCTCGGCCTCTATCGAAAAACTACAAAGATTCCGCGTAACCGTTCGAGGGTATTTCGACAGTTACCGGGCAACGCACAAAACATCAAATACCCAACATGTAATCTTCCAATTCTCTTTATAACACACACAAGGCTGGAATTCAAGAAAATAATCTGTATTTTTCAAGCGAAGGGTGGCAGTCTCAAGCGAGTCCCGAAAATACTGGACGCGCTTGGGGATGGCTTATCACGAGTGTCAGCCACTACCAAATATTTAATGTCACAGACTGCTCTATCAAAATTGGTTCTATTCTTCCGGAACCTTTATCTGCGACATCTCTTCTTCTGTGAATTTACTGTTCGCAATCGGCCCGGCCTCCCAGCACTGTTCTAACTTGGTCGGCTTAGGCTTTCGGACTGGTATGACAAAGACCTCCTTGTCCTCGGCGTTCTTGCCCATTTGCCCGCCGGCCCGCTTGACCGCCTGGCGAACAAGCTTCTTGCTCACCTCCACTAACGTCGGGAAATTGTATGGCGTATGGCTGAATTTGCCCTCCGGATTCAAGGCTGATTTGAATTTGTCCGGCAGATTCTTAAACCCGATGGTAGTAAACAGTATGCCGCCTGCATTCGATGGATTACAGTCCGAGTCCTGACCGCACCGTGTCGATATAATTATCGTCTCATCCGGGTCCCCTTCACCGTACAGCAGCCCCATCACAATATATGCCCCGTTAATCTTGGCGTCGATATTGAATTCGCCTTTCGGTCCGCTGCAGGAGAAACGCCGATATGCAGTGTTGAGATGATACTTGTCGTTGATAAGCTGCCAGGTCTTTTCCCAGTCATCGGGATTCTGCCTGTACCACGCCAGCACATCGCGGATACATTCGGCATATTGACTGTCTTTCGCAATACATTTCAGACCCGCCTCGACAATCTTTTCCATATCATTTTCAAAGAATGCCTCGGCATACATCCCACCGACAAACTGGCCTCCGTAGAGGCCGTCTCCGTAGTTCATCAGCCGCCCGAACTTCTCTCCAAGCTTGATAGCCACGTTCGGCAGACCCGGCGCAATCAGGCCAGCGTAATCCGCCTCAATCTGATAATCTATATCGTCGGCGTGTGTGTTAAACTCCGGATGCCCCGAGTCGGGCGGCGCAATGCCTTTCCGCAAATTATCACGACCATTCCTGTTGGCATGCCAGAGCCGGTAGCCGCTGTTGGCAAAATCAATACCCGCCTGGCGGATAGAACAGTCAAAGCCGTGCAGTTCAAGCGTCCGCAGAAAAGTCATCTCGACATAGATGTCATCCTGCCGGAACTGGTTAATCAATTTCGGCTCCCACTGCGGCATCTTGTCCTCAGGTATGATTTGGCCCTTAAACTTGAACTCGGTGGGCCCGCCCCAGCCCACGCCGGCCATTTGCCCGACCCAGCCGGCCTTCATCCTGTCAACATAATCCTCGACCGTTATGCAGCGAACCTCTCCCAGGCCAAGCCTGAAACCGCACTGTTCATCATACTGGCAGCCGACAATAAATGCCACACTCAGGACGACCGCAATTGCCACCAGCATTACCACTAAATCCTTTGCCATGTTACACCTCCATTAGCTTTCCCAAAATACGTTTCATTAGTTTGTCGTTTTATAACCCCCAAAAACACAAAAAACAAGTTTTCTTGCAATTTTAATGAAAAAATCGGAAGATACTATATTTTAAAGTGTAGGTTTGCAATGGCCTCAGGAACAGGTATAATACCGGGCTGTAGCGAAACTATCGAACTACGAAAGCAGTGGTGGGTTTGGGATATGCCAAAACACAGGATACGATTTATAGCGCTGGCAATAGCGGCCGTGCTGCCGGCTTTATCAACGGTCTCTGCGGATATCTGGCGTTTGGAAAAAGGACAGGATTGGAAGCCTGTCTCCGCTGAGGGTAAGGACAAATTCCTGCTGGCGGTTGCCGAAACCAAAAAACTGGTCAACACCGGCCAAACTAAGGCTGCTCGCGAGGCATTCGATAAACTCAAAAAAGACTTTCCCGAAATTGCAGGGCCTGATTTGGACGCCTTTATCAAGGCTGAAATGCTCTTTTGCAAAGGCGACTTCCTCAAAGCAGCCGACACCTACGACAAGCTGCTCACTAAATACCCGGAAAGTAAGCTCCGTGATGCGGCTTTAGACAGGCAGTTTGCAATTGCAACGGCTTTTTTAGGCGGTCAGAAAAAAACTTTCCTGGGCATCTTCCAAGTTAAAGCATTCTCCGAAGGCCTTGAAATTATGGAAAGGGTAAGAGACCGTGCAGGTAACACGCCAATTGGCGCCGAGGCCGCCGTAGCCGTAGCTCAAAAATACGAAGAAAAAGGCCGGCTCACGAAGGCAATCAGGACTTATGATAAGCTCCTTAACGAACAGCCCGAGAGCGAATCTCGTGAGCTGGTTTTGGACAGGCAGTACGCAATAGCAACCGCTTATTTAGGCGGCCGCAAAATGAAGGTGCTTCGTGTCTTCAAGATGAAAGGATACGCCGAGGGTGTCAAAATTATGGAAAAGATTACTGACCGGGCGGGCCTCGACAACCCGACCGGTTTAAAGGCTGCTGTAGCAGTGGCTGAACATTACGAAAAAAGGGAGCTGTTCAACGAAGCATACCTCAAATGGTGGGAAATATCACTGCAATGGCAAACAGGAAAAACCGGCGCCGATGCCCTGCTTGGTATGGCTCGATGCTCACACGCTGCCTACAACAATCACCCTGAGCATAAAAGACCATTTTATGACGCCTCCAACCTGAACACCGCGAAAAGCTGCTACGAAAAATTCAATTTATTATATCCCAAAGATGCCGAAGAAATAGATGTTGATGAAATAATAAAAGAGATAGACGAGCAATTAGCTTACAAACAATTTAGTATCGGCCAATACTACCAAAGAACCGACAAGAGCCAGGCCGCCAATCTCTATTTTGACATGGTAATAGGTGATTGGCCGGGCACTAAAGCCGCTGAAATGGCAAAGGAAATGCTTACCACGAATTTGGGCGACAAAGAGACAAAAAATGAAGAAGCAAAACCTTAATAAAAGCACTAAATACAAAAGCTCCGCGACACTTCTGCTTTTATGCTCTTGTGCTCTTGTGCTCCCTATTTTAGCTATTTCTGGATGCGCCGAACTGAGCGGCTATTCCAACGAATCGCTGTTTCCACAAGACGTGGACAGCATCTGCCTGGAAATGTTTGACAACCAGACCTTTCGGCGAGGAACCGAATACGAGCTTTCCGACGCCCTGTCCAAGCGCATCGAGGTAGAGACGCCCTATAAGATAGTCTCCAGCCGGGACCGAGCCGACACCGTAATAAGCGGCCAAATAGTTTCAATCGCCGAATTTGCCCTAAGCACCGAACGCGAAACAGGCCGGGTTCTCGAAAAAGAAGTGGAGCTCAAAGCCCTCGTAAACTGGAAAAATCTAATGACAGGAGAGCTCCTCATTGATAACCAATCGGTCACCGCCTCAGCAAGCTATTCTGAATACCAACAGCAGGATTTTACATACGCTTCAAGCCTTGCGGCAAACAATCTGGCCAGGAAAATCGTAGAACTAATGGAAAAAAAATGGTAGAATTAAGAATCGAATCACTAAATAGTTCCTGTTGCGGAAGCAGTAATTGTCATTCCCGCGGAAGCGGGAATCCAGCTTTTTCGCTATGGACCCCTGCTTTTGCAGGATATGTGTTTAGCCAGACAACTAAATCAACAGTTTCCTAACGTGGCACGGGCTTCCAGCCCGTGAAAACGAGGATAGTAAGTAAGAATTATGAGCAACAACCAAGACAAAAAGCCAAATCCGCCAAGTCATCGCGGGCCACAAAACAGACCGGGCAAAAAACCGCCGCTGCCTCGTTATAAGAGAGGACCGTTTAGCTACCTTATAATCGCAATTGCGATATTCACAATGATAATGATGCTCAACCAGTGGCAGAAGGTTGATGAAATTAGGTGGGATGAATTTGTCGAGCATGTCCAGAACAAGCACGTCGATAGTGTTACTATAAAGGATATGGAGATAATAGGTAAATTCAATGAGGCAGGCCTTGCCAGTCGCCAAGGCAAGGGTAAGGATTCCTTTGTGGTTTATTATATCCCGGAAGTACAAGGCAAGCGGCTTGAGAGCTTGTTGGCTGAAAACAAAGTAAAAAATGACATTGCCCCGCCTAATACCTGGATTTTTAATTTGATAAGCATGTTCCTGCCAATAATTATTTTAGTGGGTCTTTTCTACTTTCTGTTTGTACGCAACCTTCGCAGCGGGGCCGGCGGAATGCTCATGTCTTTTGGTCGAAGCAAACATCGGCTGCAGGGAAAAGACCGCGCCAAAGTAACCTTTGAGGATGTGGCCGGCGTAGAGGAAGCAAAAGAAGAAGTAGCCGAGATAATCGCGTTCTTGAAAAATCCGAAAAAATTCCAACGCCTGGGAGGCCGTATCCCGCGCGGAGTTCTACTTGTAGGCCCGCCGGGCTGCGGAAAAACCTTACTTGCAAAGGCCATAGCAGGCCAGGCTGATGTGCCGTTCTTTAGCATATCCGGAAGCGATTTCGTAGAGATGTTCGTTGGCGTTGGGGCATCACGAGTACGCGACCTCTTCAAGCAGGCCAAAGAAAATTCGCCCTGCATCATCTTCCTTGACGAGGTTGACGCAATCGGGCGAAAACGCGGTGCAGGCTTTGCCGGCGGCGGACACGATGAACGAGAGCAAACACTAAATGCAATACTCGTTGAGATGGACGGCTTTGATACCAACGACCAGGTGATTGTCATTGCCGCGACAAACCGCCAGGACATCTTAGACCACGCCCTGACCCGACCGGGAAGATTCGACAGGCAAATCTTTGTTCCACTGCCGGACTTAAAAGGACGAGTCGATATCCTGAAAGTTCACGCTAAAAAAGTGAAATTGGGACCCGATATCAGCCTGGAAAGACTCGCACGCGGCACGCCTATGTTCAGCGGAGCCGACCTGGCGGCAATTATCAACGAAGCTGCCCTGGCCGCAACTATGGCCAATAAAAACAATGTCGAAATGGCTGACCTCGAAGAAGCACGCGACAAGGTCCGCTGGGGAAGAGCAAAAAAGAGCAGGGTCATCGACAAAAAGGAAAGAGAAATCACCGCTTATCACGAAGCCGGCCATACTCTCGTGCAATCACTCTTGGAAGATGCCGACCCCCTTCACAAGGTAAGTATCATACCTCGTGGGCCGATGGGCGGGGCCACTTTTGCCCTTCCGGAAAAAGACAGAACGATATTCACAAGAAGATATTGCATGGCTCTTTTGCAGGTGTGCTTCGGTGGCCGAATTGCTGAAGAAATGTTCTGTGATGACATATCCAGCGGCGCACAGAACGACATTCAACAGGCCACCAATATCGCAAAACAGATGGTTTTGACCTGGGGTATGAGCAGTGAGCTTGGTCTCATAAGTTATGGGCCCGATATGGGGGTTAGGGACCAGATATACCTCATGCCGGGCGAGAAAGAGTACTCCGAGAAAACAGCCGAAATAATTGATACCGAGGTAAAAAAGATTACCAGCGAGGGCTATGAAAAAGCAAAAGAGCTAATAGAAGCAAACAAAAATAACCTCGAGCAAATAGCAAAGGCCCTGCTGAAATACGAAACCCTCGACGCTGATGATGTAACATTGATTTTGGAAGGCGGCCGGTTGGACAAGCCAACAGTTGCCGATTTGTTAGCCGCCGAGCAAGCCAGGAACAATAAGAACAAGCAGCCAAAACCCGAACAAAAAGAACAGCAAGACCAGTCGGCTGACTAATATTGTTTTTACTTCAATTACCTCTGAGCTTTTTTGGGGGAAAGAACTGCTGTGATATCGAAATATAGACTTCTTACAGTCGTACTGTGGACGGTTTGTATTTTTACGGCTACCTGTTGCGCCTCAAGCCAAAACTCAACCGAGCCAGGTTCAACAATCAACCCCGATGTTACCACAAGTATCGAGCTGGTAAGATTCGAAAAGGAGTTTTCGTCTGCACGCCTCGAACCTGCTCACATGGACTCAAAAACCGGTATAGCGGTCATATTCGAAGGGACCGATGACCTTCACTATTACGCAAAGGCCAAAACCGCGCCTGCCCCCGGACTCGAGCTGAAGGTCCAAGCCGAATCCGATGATTTTACCTTCGGCGAAATTATCTTCCCGAAATGGCATCTCTTCACAGACCCGCTGAACAACAAAATCGAGGTTTACGAAGGTAATTTCACTATCTTTATACCAATCACAACCGTCAAAACTCCGACAAAAACTGCTGTAATTGATAAGGGCGATATTGAGGTCAAGATTGCCGGTATCGCTTGTACGAGCAAGATATGCCTGCCGCCATTCGAGAAAATCCTACAGACGAAGATTGATTGGTCTGGGCGCAGCTCCTGGAAAAACATAAGCAGCACTGAAACAGGTATTGATAAACCAAAGACAATCAAAGAGCCGGGGTATTCAATCCCCTTTGCCCTGGCTTTGGCTTTTGTGGCGGGCCTGTCTCTGAATATTATGCCTTGTGTCTGGCCGGTGCTGCCTCTTATCGTAATGCGAATCGTTCAGCAGGCAAAGACAGGCAAAAAGCAATCAATAATGATGGGCCTTGCTTTTTGTCTCGGGATATTGTTGTTTTTCGCATCTCTTGCAGGTGCAAATATTATCCTGCAAATCTTCTATGGAACGGTGTTACAATGGGGTGACCAGTTCCGCAATCCTGCCTTCGTTACCGCGATGGTGCTCTTGCTGGTTGTGCTGGCATTGCTGATGTTCGGGGTTGTTAATATTACTGTGCCCTCTTCAATAGCGTCTAAATCAGGTTCAGGCAAAGGCTATTCCGGCGCTGTTGGAACGGGCTTCCTGGCAGCCATCTTAAGCACGCCCTGCGGCTTCGGAATATTGGCGGTTGCTTTCGGATGGGCTCAGGCCCAGCATTGGTCGCTGGCCACTGTCGTTATAATGGCAATAGGTGTGGGAATGGCTGCACCGTATGCAATACTAACTTCAATGCCCGGCTTACTAAATCGCCTGCCTAAGGCCGGACGATGGATGGAATTATTCAAGCAGGGCATCGGATTTGTCCTGTTGATTATAGCCGTGAAGCTTATTGGTGCTTTGCCCCAAATTTACAGAACGAATGTATTATATTTTGCGGTGGTTCTCGGTTTTTGTGTCTGGATGTGGAGCGGCTGGGTCAGCTACAACACGAAAGCAGCACGCAAATGGCTCACCAGAATGGTTGCTATTGTCCTGTTGTTTGCAGCAGGGTGGGTGTTTTTACCAACACCAGCCGTGGAGCAAATCTCCTGGCAGGACTACGACGCCACTGTTATAGACAGTGCCTTAGCAGAAGGAAGACCTGTTTTAATTAAGTTTACTGCCGATTGGTGCCTGAGTTGTCAGGCGGTGGACAAAGTAGTTTACCATCGTAAAGATATCGCGAAACTAATTGAGGAAAAAGGAGTCTTGGCAGTTAAAGCTGATACAACAGCAAAGGATTATCCTGCAACACTTGCATTGAAAAACAAGTATAATGAACCCGGTGTGCCGGTAACCATATTGTTTATACCCGGGGCCGAAGAGCCTGTGAAATTCCATGAGATATTTTTTGCCGGAAAGCTGAAAGAGCTTTTGCAGGAGCTCCCTTAAAAATAATATTGTGTTAAACTCGAATAAGTAACTTGTCATTCCTGCGGAAGCAGGAATCCAGAAACGTCGGTGATATAATGTAATCCAACATTATAAACAAATTCAATCGTGACAGACTAATAGTACCTATGCCAAAAAAGACAACAGTAAAAAAAAGTAAAACCTGCCCTGAGCGAAGTCGAAGGGTCAACAAGGCCGAAGCCGCCGAAAGGGTCCGGAAAATCTTCCCGATATTGAGAAAGACATATCCTCAGGCCAAGATCGCACTTAAGTTTGTAAATCCTCTTGAGCTGTTAATTTCGACAATCCTCTCGGCCCAGTGCACGGACGTACAGGTCAATAAAGTTACCAGGGACTTGTTCAAAAAATACACCTCGGCCAAAGATTGGGCAAAAGCTGACATAAAACAAATCGAGTCGGACATAAAAAGCACAGGCTTTTATCACAACAAGGCGGTCAATATCAAGGGGGCCTGCAAAAAGATAACAGAGCAATTCGACGGCAAAATCCCCGGTACAATGGAAGAGCTTTTGACGCTGTCCGGCGTCGGCAGAAAGACCGCAAATGTCGTATTAGGCAACGCCTTCGGCATACCGGGAGTAGTCTGCGATACGCATGTTATTCGCCTGTCACGCCGATTGGGACTTTCCGATAAAAAAGATGCGGTTAAGTTGGAATTCGATTTAGCCGAAATAGTACCGAAGAAGAACTGGATGTTATTCAGTGATTTGTTGATTTTTCATGGACGAAATATTTGTAAGGCTCGTAAGCCGGATTGTGGAAATTGCCCCATTGAAAAATTCTGCCCCGCCGCTTACAAACCGGCTTTATGGTAGTGAAAAACGTAAAATAGAAAATGCAATGTTTGATACTCGTAGTACGAGCAACGAGAATCGAGATACGAAATATGATTGATTCTATCGAAAATCCAGTGAAAGACCTCTGGCGGATATTCAGAGTAATGGCTGAGTTTACCGAAGGCTTCGAAGAGCTTGCTCCCGTTGGGCCTGCCGTGTCGTTTTTTGGCTCTGCACGAGCAAAGCCACACGACAAATATTATAAGCTTGCCGAGCAGACCGCTGCGGAAATTGCAAAGGCCGGATTCGCCATAATAACCGGAGGAGGCGGTGGAATTATGGAAGCAGCAAATAAAGGAGCTGCAAAAGCAGGAGGTCAAAGCATCGGCCTGAACATCGAGCTGCCGTTGGAGCAAATTCCAAACGACTACCAGAACCTGTCACTGCATTTTCGATATTTTTTCGTCCGCAAAGTAATGTTCCTGAAATACGCCCACGGTTTTATAGTCTTCCCCGGCGGCTTCGGGACTATGGATGAGTTCTTCGAATCGCTCGTTTTGATTCAAACATTAAAGCAGGCATCTTTCCCCGTAATTCTCATGGGTAGTGAATACTGGGAAGGATTAACCGAGTGGATGATGGAAAAGATGCTGAAAGAGCACAAGTTTATCGCACCGGAAGATTTGAATGTCTTCACGGTAGTGGATGAGCCGAGTGCAGCAGCCGAAATTATCGTGGAATTTAGAGATGCACAGGGCCGCGTCGGAATCGAACTGCCCGCTGGAATGAAAAAAAGCTAATTACTGCACGTCCA
>Ga0315537_1001371_pt1 | contig 19159 bp, 12 predicted proteins | sample SalMarSW160270MG_FD_203091 | JGI IMG/M metagenome (GOLD analysis project Ga0315537, IMG submission 203091) | Salt marsh sediment microbial communities from the Plum Island Ecosystem LTER, Massachusetts, United States - Salt Marsh Sediment SW1602-70 ...
CCGCCTCCTATCCCGATTTCCCAGTCCCCAATCCCGGCGCTTTCGAGAATTACGTCAAAAACACCTTTGAACCCTCCACCGATACAACCACCAACCTGGCTCTCGAAAACATTAAAATACCCGCCGATACTAATCCGCATTTCTCCGGTCACGTAATCCTCAAGGGAATCGTGTTCGTTGAATCTCCCAACATTGTCGAATTCACAGGAAACGCCGATATAACTGGAATCATTATCGGCGACGGCGACCTGAATTTCCCCGATGAGGAAAATCAACTCATTTTCCGTGGAAATGTAGACAGTCGCAGCGTATCTGAGCTCGACGCTGCATTTGGTGACATCAGGGAGGAAACCGGGACTTTCTTATTGGCCCCTGGATTTAGTGCATCTTTCGGCGGCAGTTTCGAAACCCTTAACGGCGTCATTGCCGCCAGCGGCATCGAATTTTTCGGAAATGCCGGCGGAACTGTCAATGGTTCTGTAATAAACTACAGCGATAACCCAATGACGCTGGATGGAAGTATTGATCTTATCTTCGATCGCCTCGGATTAATAGAGATTCCTGCAGGCTTCGATACCGATAAAATACTTGAGTTTCAACCCGGCACCTACACGGAACTGGCACTATAATCCCTGCCTTTATGTTAATATTTCCTTCTATTGCTCTCAGGTTATAAATAAATACCTTTTATCTATTTTTTCGACCATAAAGACTTATTTTATCAGACATAGAAAGTTCGTTGCTGTCCTTTTGACGTAAATTAGATTGACTTTTTGCCTTTAAACCAGACATTTCTTATAATTTAATTAGGTTGAAGAGAAGTTTTAAACCTTTCTAAAGTGGGGTGTTTTCCGGAGGGGGAAAAATGGCACCTGCAAAAAAGAAATCAGCACGTCTTAATCGCCAGGGCGCTGTGCTCATCATATCTATGATATTCGTGCTTATATTTTCCGCATTAGCTGTCTCGATGGCCACAATGTCCGGCACGAATGTCCAGCTTGCCTCAAACCAGCACAAGGTTGACTGTGCATTTGCGAGCACGGAGTCCGGCCAGGAAGCAATGCGATACTGGCTAAGCGATGTCGAAATACCAAGCTCGACACCGCCATCTGACTACTTCGGCGCAATTGTCAGTACCTTGCAATATGATCTGGATGCCAATAACATCTCGAATATCTCGGTTTTAAATAACGGCTCAATTCTACCTGTTGCGCTACACTCCGCAAGCGGACAAAACTTTGAGGGTGAAATTCTTATCGACGCCAATGACCTTAACATTCTGCAGGTTTACACCACGGGCCGCAGTGGTCAGATTACCCGCACAATAAGAGTTAATTACGATATCGAACCTTACGAATATCCTATCTTCGATTTCGGCATGGCAACAAAAGGACCTGTGCACTTTCTCGGTAATCCAACCGTAACAGGCAAAAATTTAAATAGCGAAGCCGATATCTTTATTGACAGCCAAAGTACAAATCTCGCAATGCTTGTTACTGGCAATACAAACTTCGACGGTGATATCAGTATCGGCAATTCAACCGCCAATGCAGACTTCTGGGGTGATGTCAAAATAGGAGGCGATCATGGCGAAACAGCCATAGACAACCACGTCACTATAGGTGTCGAGACTCCGGAATTCCCTCTCCCCGACACGCAACATTTCGAGCAGTATGCAACAGGGGATGTTATTAAACCATCGACCGACTTAACTAATAGTATGGTCTTAACCAACGCGAAAATAAAGGCCGGAACTGACCCAAACTTTTTGGGCAATATCATAATAGAGGGGATTCTCTACATCGAACAGCCTAATATTGTAATATTCAGCGGCAATGTTGAGCTTAACGGCATGATAGTTGGTGACGGTGATGCGTACAATCCCGGAACAAACAGCATATCCTTCCTCGGTAATTTTGCGGCCAATAAGTACCCTTCAGGGTCCGAATTTGACGCGATTCGCTCCGAAACCGGTTCTTCAATAGTCGCTCCAGGTTTTTCTGCCTCTTTCTCGGGCAATTTCGCTGCCTTAAATGGTGTTATGGCGGTAAGCGGCGCACACTTCTCCGGTAATGTAAACGCTGTGGTTAAAGGCACAATCCTTAATTACTCTGAAAACCCGACAGTAATAGAGGGCAACTCAACATTGAATTTTGACCGGTCAGACAATATCAAGGTCCCTGCCGGCTTTGATACTCACCGCATACTAACATACAATCCGGCTTCTTATGAGGAGATTGCCAACTAATCTATGCTGGCGGCTTAGGTTATACGCTTATTAGCAGAAATTGCCGCAGGCAGTAAGTTACATCACATCGGCCTGGGCCCCGCTCAGCCGCCGCAAAGTTACTAACCCCCCATGTCGCAAAGTTACTAACCCTCCATAGAGAAAGGGGCAATCCTATCTGGTTGCCCTGTTTTTTTCTGGTTTTTACCTTTTAGTTTTGGGCCTCAATCGTGTATCATCTAATTAATTCCTGTTGTGGAAACAGTATTTGTCATTCCCGCGAAAGTGGGAATCCAGTCTTTCGCTCTGGACATCTGCTTTCGCAGGGGTGAAATCGTCGAATTTCGTTTTCCGCAACAGGTACTAATTATTAAAAAAAAACTTGTGAAAACAATATGGCAAGCGACCTTAAAAACTTGTTGCCTATCGGCGGTAATTGGATGATTGAAGTAATTGGAGAAGACCCCGTAACTCTTGAGCCGTATCTGTACAATGGAGAAGACCAACTGCGTGAGAACGACAACGAATTTAAACTACCGGACGTAATCGGAATCCTGCCCATTCGAAACGCCGTGGCCTTCCCCGGGACGATAACACCGTTGGCGATAGGCCGCACCAGAAGCAAAGCCTTACTCGCCGATACCACGCCCAACGATTCTATCATAGGACTCATCACGCAGCGCAGTCCTGAAACCGATAAGCCGAATTTCGACAACCTCTACTCAATCGGAACCGCCGCCTCGGTGCTCAAGGTCATAAAAATGCCCCAGGGCTCGATCCACGTTGTGGTCCACGGCATGACCCGCTTCAAGGTAATAAAAAAGGTAGCCACAAAACCATACTTGAAGGCCAAAGTCCAGACGCTCAACGTCAAAGTAAAAATGACAAAAAATCTTAAGGCACTTATCGTCGGCGTCCGCCAGGCGGCCAACCGAGTCATCGAACTAAGTCCTCATGTGCCTGAAGAAGCATCCGTGCTGCTGGAAAATATCGAAAATCCCTCCGCCTTAGCTGATTTTTTGGCGGCCAATCTCAGTATCAACATCGCAACGAAACAGCAGCTGCTCCAAGAGCTTGACGCAACCAAACGACTTGAACAAATATCAGTCATCTTAGCTAATCAATTGGAAGTTCTTGAGTTAAGCTACAAAATCCAGGGCCGGGTCAGAGAATCGATAGATAAAAATCAGCGGGAGTATTTCCTGCAGGAGCAGCTAAAAGCAATTCAGACCGAGCTTGGACAAAAAGACCTCAGAACTGAAGAGCTAAAGCAAATCAGCAAAAATATCGCAAAAGCCAAAATGCCCAAAAAGGTCGAGCAGGAGGCACTTCGCGAATTTGACAGATTGAGTAAAATACCTCCCGCTTCACCGGAATATAGTGTCATCCGCACATATCTGGATTGGATCTGCGAGCTGCCCTGGTCAATTCAAACCAAAGACCAGCTCGATATCAACAAGGCACAGCGAATACTAAACGCCGACCACTATGACTTGCGCAAGGTAAAAAAACGCATCCTCGAATTCTTAGCTGTCCGCAAACTAAACCCAACGGGCAAAAGCCCCATACTCTGTTTCGTCGGCCCGCCCGGAGTAGGCAAAACTTCGCTCGGAAAATCCATCGCAAGAGCTATGGGAAGAAAATTCGTTCGAATATCACTCGGCGGAATTAGAGACGAGGCCGACATCAGGGGACATCGTAGAACTTACATCGCAGCGCTGCCAGGCAGAATACTACAGGAGCTGCGAAAGTGCGGCAGCAAAAACCCCGTATTTATGCTCGACGAATTAGATAAAGTCGGTAGTGATTTCAGAGGAGACCCCGCAAGCGCACTGCTGGAAGTCCTTGACCCCGAACAGAACTTCAGCTTCACCGACCATTACCTCGACCAGCCTTTTAATCTTTCGACCGTGATGTTCATCGGCACTGCAAATTATACCGAGCCTGTCCCGCCGGCTCTGCGGGACAGAATGGAAGTCATCGAGCTGCCCGGCTACACAGAAACCGAAAAACTCAACATCGCAAAAAAATATCTGGTTCCCCGCCAGATTAAAGAGCACGGCCTAAGCAAAAACCGCTGCACCATAAAAGACGATGCAATACTTTCGATAATCCGGGGCTACACACGCGAAGCGGGCGTCCGAAACCTCGAAAGAAATATCGCAGCTATCTGCAGGGCCGTCGCCACGGAAATTGCCAAAGCTAAAAAGATACGGGCAACCATCGCCAAAAAAGACCTTGCGAAAATCTTAGGCCCTGCGCAATTCGAATCGGAGCTGGCATTGCGAACAGGAATACCCGGCGTCGCAACCGCTCTTGCTTATACACCCGTCGGCGGTGAGCTGCTCTTTATTGAATCCGCCTATATGCCCGGAAAAGGCAACTTACAACTGACAGGCCAAATCGGCGACGTTATGAAGGAAAGCGCACAGACCGCATTTTCCATCGTAAAGGCAAACGCCAAAAAACTAAAAATTGACCCTGACCGATTCAGCAAATTCGATTATCACATCCACGTACCAGCTGGGGCGGTTCCCAAAGACGGCCCAAGCGCAGGCGCAGCAATGTTCACATCGCTGGTTAGTCTGCTTATTGGCAAACCGACTCGCCCGGATGTAGCGATGACAGGTGAAATAACTTTACGTGGCCTGGTCCTGCCTATTGGCGGCCTGAAAGAAAAAATCTTAGCTGCTAAACAGGCCGGTATAAAAACCGTTATCCTCCCAGCCAGAAACAAAAAAGACCTCCCCGATGTCACCAAAGAAGCCAAAAAAGGCCTAAAATTCAAATTCGTCAAAAACACAAATGAAACCCTAAAAATCGCCCTAAATACCGAGTAAAGCTGATTTGCAATAGGGCCATATCGTTTTATCATATATATCACCGAAGGTTATCAGCAAAAATAGGTTCGACCGACTACGCGGAGAAGTTACCTCTTTTATACACAATGTTAGCAAGGATGCAATTACACTATGAGTGACTTACCACAAAAGGAGCTAACCCGGACCAAGAAAGCTCTTCTGGCAGCGCTTTATTCGGCTTGAAATTTTGACCAGTCGAAATCCGTACATCGAGGACAGAAGTAATCATCGCCCCGGCTTGAGTAACCTCCCTCGCTAAGAACAATCACTGCATTACACTTTGAACAACGAGTAGGCTCATAGTTTGGTATATCCTGCAGTATTTCAAAATTATATTCGTTTGTGCCGTAATAAACATACATCTCTGGCATTATATGGTTTCTACATTCCTGGCAGTTTTTCCAATCGCCGGAATGCCCTTCATTATAATGAAAGCCGCACAGTGTATAGCGGCTATGATTTCTATAGCAGCTATTTCGTTCATATGAAAACAGAACATACTGGTCCTCATCATCGCAAATCCATTGGCCACAACATTCTGTTTTAGTTAGATTGGTCTTTTGTCCACACAAACCGCACTGGGTCTGTTCAGTCAGCCTCCTGCGATTCTTCGATAAGGCCATCTTTCTCCGTTTGACCACACCTTTTTTTCGCTTTTTCATCCTTTTGCCTTTCAATTGTTCATATCTTACATTGTAGAAATGGCGTATCAAGAATAATGTAGTATTTTCTCCTTAGCCATCATTTTGACTCACCGCTCCGGCCACCTTTATCACATCCACCATTTCAGCTACATCGTGCACACGGACAATTGAAACGCCGGACGCAATTCCAGATGTCAACTGGCGCCTTCATCGCCCATTATTTGGGTAAGTTTCTGCCTCAGTTCCGGCAGGTCTCTGTTCAGGATTTGCCATATAATCTCAAGGTCAATGCCGAAATATTCATGAACAATCCGGTGCCGCAGTCCTACGACTTTATACCATTCTATTTCTGAATATTTTTCTTTGAACTCATCCGGCAGTCGGCTTGCGGCTTCTCCTATAATCTCAAGATTTCTGACAACAGCGTCAACAGATTTCTGGTCATCTGAAAAGGCATCAAACGACAGGTTTTTGATATATTGCTCGATTCTGTCAATAGCCTGACGGATGTCATTCAGCAGTAAGTCAACGGGTCTTTTAGACATAAATCAGTTCCGGCTCGATGAATTTGAACGCTTGGGAAGTAACCGCTCGGCTTGAGACGAGGTCAACTGATGCCTTGAGTGATTTTTCGAGTCTTTCGGCAAGGGTTACGAATTCCAGACCTATTGACGGGTCAACCTCGACCAGTATATCCACGTCGCTGTCTTGACGCTGGTCTCCTCTTGCGTACGACCCGAATAGAGCCAATTTACGGACCTTGAACTGTTTTTGCAGTTGTGGCTTGTCTTTAGTGAGGATTTTAAGGATTTCTTCTTTTGTTATCATAGTATAAGGCTCCTGAAAAATTGAGGTTAGGCATATATTATTTAAGAAAATCTGTTTTTTTAATTTTCTTAAATAATCAGCTAACTTTTTATTAGACAATAATTTACTGTTCGAAAAGAAAAAATCAAAAAACAATTTTTTCTTTTCAAAGTATGCCTAACCTCAATTTTGCAGAACTCATTATCATAGTATTTGTATTCCCGGAATTTGCCTTTCATTATATATTCTGCGCAGTGGATAGCCAACGCTTTTAGCTTTGTATTTTTAGTTTATTTGCTATCTTTACGACATCCACCATTTCAGCAACATCGTGCACACGGACGATTGAAATGCCTGCTACAGCACAAAGAGCAACCGTTGCAGCGGTGCCGAATATCCTCTCTCCGGGTTTCTCCTTGCCGGTGAGCTTGCCGATAAAGCTTTTTCGACTCGTCCCAATAAGCACCCGATAGCCGGAAGCCACAAATTTATCAATATTTCTCAAAAGCAAAAGATTGTGCTTTAATGTCTTGCCAAACCCGATGCCGGGGTCAATAAAAATCTTCTTTCTGTCGATGCCGGCATCTTCCGCTCGCCTGGCCCGTTCTAAAAGAAACTGCAAAACCTCGCTAACCACATCCTCATATTTTGGCTCGATCTGCATTGTAGTGGGCGTGCCCTGCATATGCATCAAAACAACCGGCACATCGTGTTTGGCCGCCAATTCAGCCATCCGCTCATCACTCAAAGCAGTAATATCATTTATCATACCCGCCCCCGCTTCCAAAGCAGCTTTAGCAACTTCAAGCTTGTATGTATCAATACTAATCGGCACATCTATCTTTTTGCGAAGCGCCTTTATCACAGGAACCACGCGCTCTATTTGCTCATCATCCGAAACCGACGCCGAACCAGGGCGAGTCGATTCACCACCCACATCTATTATCGCGGCACCGTCGGCTGCCATTTGCAGACCGCGTTCAATCGCCCTGCCGCTATCGAAGAATTGACCGCCGTCACTGAAGGAGTCCGGCGTAACATTCAAAACCCCCATCACAACACAGCCCGCCGAAAAATCCAGCCGCCCCATCGGCCACTCAACAATATTTTCGTATGTCATATCTCGCATATAGTATGTCGCGTCTTTGTCACTATTGATTAAAAAACACCCTTCAAGAACGACAGACTCCCCCGGCTATCATCCAGATTCCCTTGGCGTGGTAAACGGTAGGCTCGAATCCCGCCTCGTCAAGCAGTCCTTTGAATTCCTCTTCACGGTAATAGTGAATTCCCCAGAACTTCTCATCGAGCGATGCTTTAAGCCTGTTGAAAGGATTTGAGCTTCGCAGGCATAGCGCCGCTGAAAAACGCCCATTAGGTTTTATCACTCGGTTAAGTTCACTTAGTACCTGTCGTATATCTTTGAAAATATGCAGAGCACCACAGCAATTGGCTACATCTATCGATGAATCTTTGAGCGGAAGATAATGGGCATCGCCGTGCATGAACGCAATGTTTTCAATCCTACATCTCTTGGCCTTCGTGGTTGCATACCTTAACATAGGCCAGGAGAGGTCAAAGCCAATCACTTCTCGGTCAGTACTTTCTACGGCAAAAGGCCGCGCAAACACACCTGGGCCGCAGGCAAGGTCAAGTACCCTATCTGCAGGGCCGGTCTTTGCGATTCTTTTGATAAGTGCAATCTCATCATCCAGGCTGATTTTCATAAATAGTGGAAAAAATTTACACCCCCTCCACCATTTACTCTCGTATATCTCCACTATTTTCTCGGATTCCATAAGCTTCTGCCCTCGTCCCTTCTCTACGCTATTGGAGGGTAAGAAATCCACTACACCATCCACAATGGGATATTTCAGACTGCATTCGATACATATATAATATTCAGCGTTAGCCTGTAAATTCCTTTTACACTTCGGACAGCAAACAAACTCTTCAAGTCTCATTACGAAAACCTCCGAATCTTGCACTCAAATATTACACATTTAGATGAATTTTATTCTCTATATACTAAATCTTGAATCCGATTCCTGCCAGTTTATCTTCGATGGATTTACAGGGACTCTCTAAAACTATTCTTGTATTTTGAAATTCTCTGCGGATGGGATAATTCTTCCGCAAGCTGTCAAAAAATTCGCCTCTTTTTTCCACCGACTTTTCCAGAATCCGCCGCAGCCGGACATCATCTTCTCTGACATCGTAAATCTTCTGAACAGCATCAGCCAGCGCATCCTGCTCATTATTTTTGCTCGTCTCTATTCTCAACTGGCAGATAGCAGGCTCAGGCAAAAAATCCTCGATATCAAACTTGGAGCCAAGTCTAAAATATTCACAGACCGCCTTATAAATCATAATCATACCCGCAATTTTGCCGTCCAGAGAATAGCCGGCAATGTGCGGCGTGCCGATATCAACCGTTTCCAAAAGTTCCATATCGATATTCGGCTCGTTTTCCCAGACATCAAGCACGACGGCTCGCAATCGCCCCGACCGTATCGCTGTTTTCAATGCCTCGCTGTCAACCACACCGCCGCGAGAAGCATTAACAAATACGCACCTTTCCTTAAGTGATTTGAAAAACTTCTCACCAGCCAAATGATACGTCTTGTCAACACCCTCAAACGTCAACGGCGTATGAAGTGTTATAAAATCGCAATCAAAAAGCTCATCTAACGGCAAATATTTCCCCTCGCCGGTTTCTCTTTGCAAAGGCGGGTCGTTCAGATAAATCTGCATACCTAAAGCCGCACACTTTTTTGCCACCCTGCTTCCGACATTACCAACGCCTATAACACCTATCGATTTTTCTTCCAGGTCAATATCGTACTTTCGCCCGATTTCGAGCAGCCCGGCAATAATATACTCTGCTGCAGAGTTGGCATTCGAACCCGGAGCCGATGCAAAACCGATATTGTTCCGCCGTAGAAAGTCAACGCCGATATGGTCAAAGCCGATAGTGGCAGTGGCTACAAAACGCACTTTGCTGCCGGTGAGCAAATCAGCACCTACCCGCGTGATACTACGAACCAAAAGAACATCGGCGTCACTAACAATGCCGGGTGTTATCTCTCTGCCGCCAACAACTTTAACATCGCCGATGGAAGAAAAACACTCTGCCACAAACGGTATATTTGCATCTGCTATTATCTTCATTTATTCATTTTACCCTAATATGGGTCTTTTATTTAACTCAAACTGACCGTTTTGTCGCGAAAATAGCTGTAAATATTCCTTCGCGTTGCTCAAGGACAGGTTTATTAACAATAACATAACACGATTTGTCATTCTGAGCGGAACGAAGTGGAGCGAAGAATCTCACGCCCCCGTAATGCTATTATTCTTCACTAAGACCAGATGCTTCGCGGAGTTTACCCTTGAGCGCAGCGAAGGGCTCAGCATGACAGCTTGAAACCGGTCAGTTTGAGTATTTAACTTCTTTTACAGGAATGTCTTATGGATAAGTATATTGAATTCGATACGGATAGCAAGAAAACTATAATATCTTGGCTGCCTCTTAAATATTCTGGAAATATTCTCTTGACGGAAAGGTAACTTTTCTGGTATAAATATAATGGTTTGTGTCTGTGGGTTTTGGATTCTAAAGTGTATTATTTTTGTAGTTTTTCAATAGAGGAGGGGCTATCATGTGAAGCATATAGTCTTAAATAAGAACTTTGTGCTTGGTGAGGGTAAACTTTTCCATTTCAATCAATTATTGATACTTGGGTTTTGAAGGAGGACTATTATGTCTAAGAAATTTATTTATCTAATCCTGTTTGTGTTGGTGTTAGGGCTGGCTCAGGAACATGCCCGGGGGGCCTATCGCGCTGCCTACTGGGACGGGGATTATGCAGACCACTGGATTGGTGCGGGCGATGCTGCAGCCGCGCGAGACGCTCTTGAGCTCGCCGGCTATGAAATTCTCGACGCAGACCAGCTCAAGGCATGGATGGATGCCCGCATCGCCGACGGTGTGACAAGCGTGGTCGTACTATGTAAGGACGTTGCGCCGGAGACTGTTGTAGAGACGAATACGACCGATTGTACGCTTCGAAAATATCTTGATGCGGGCGGCAAAATTGTGTTCTACGGGGATATCCCTTTCTACAACCAGGGAAACCCGGGTGGCGGCGAGACCAACTGGGGTGATGGAGGAGCGACCGGCATATTGGGATTCAATGCTGCCGGCGCGACGTGGGACACCAGCAACATAGTAACTATCACCGAAGCCGGCGAAGAGTGGGGGCTCACCGAAACGTGGGCTTCGGTCAGGCCGGCGAACCCTGGCGATGTTGATATTATTCTGGCTACAGATAACGCTGGAAATGCCGCCGCGTGGGTGAAGCACTACGCACCGGGTGATATATACGGCGGATTTGTTCGGATATGGGACAGAGGTAACGTGTACAGCTTCGATGACCTTATTCGTGTGGCAGATTACGGCCTGGGAGGTAATCCCTATCCTCGCGGCCCGAACCCGGCCGACAGTGCTATCCATCCGGATACGTGGCTCAGCATGTCGTGGTTCGCCGGGGATTCTGCGGTCTCGCGAAATGTATATTTCAGCGACAATTTTGACGATGTGAACCTCGGCGCTGAAGCTGCCTTCCGGGGCAACCAGTCCTCGACCTATTTTGTTGTCGGCTTTCCAGGATTTCCGTATCCGGATGGTCTTGTTCCGGGCACAACATATTACTGGCGAATCGATGAGGTCAATGACACCGAGCCGAATAGTCCGTGGGTGGGCCCTGTCTGGAGCTTTATGATTCCACCCAAGACCGCCTATGCACCCGACCCGGCTGATGCTGCCGAGCAGGTAGACCCGAATGCAGACCTTACCTGGGCTGGAGGTTTCGGTGCGAAATTGCACACCGTATATTTCGGCGACAGTTTTGACGATGTGAACAACGCCGCCGGAGGTATTCCACAGGGAGCTACGACCTATACTCCCGGCACACTTAAATTGGCCAAGACTTACTACTGGAGGGTCGATGAGTTTGATGCCATCGCCACCTATAAAGGACACGTCTGGAGCTTTGCTACTCAGGGCGCCGTCGGAAACCCGAAGCCGGCTAATGGCGCTGTCGATGTAAAGCAGACACAGATTCTTACCTGGGCGCCGAGTGTCTTTGCTGCTTCGCATCAGGTCTATTTCGGCACTGATAAAGATGCCGTGAAAAATGCCGATACCGGCTCGCCGGAGTATAAAGGCACCAGGGACCTTGGTGCTGAGAGCTATGACCCCGGAATGCTTGAGTGGGATACTGCTTACTACTGGAGGATTGATGAGGTCAATAGCACTAACCCAGACAGTCCGTGGACAGGCATCCTCTGGAGCTTTACGACAGCCGATTTCCTTGTCGTGGACGATTTCGAGTCCTACAACGACATTGACCCCCCTGACCCGGGGAGCAACAGGATATTTGAAGCGTGGCTGGACGGTTATGGTATCCCGACAAACGGGGCCCTCGTGGGTAATGACCTTCCTCCTTATGCCGAGCAAACTATCGTTCACAGCGGCAGCCAGTCGATGCCGTATTTCTATGATAACAGTGTTGGATACTCTGAGGCGACTTTGACGCTGACTTATCCGCGTGACTGGACCGAGAAAGGTGTAAACACACTGACAATTTGGTTCAGGGGCGATTCGGCTAACGCTGCCGAGACGTTGTATGTTGCGCTCAATGGCAGCGCAGTGGTCAATCACGATAATCCTGATGCGGCGCAGATAGGCACCTGGACGGCATGGAATATCGATTTGCAGGCGTTTGCAGACCAGGGCGTGAACCTTGCCAATGTCAATACGATTGCCCTTGGTCTTGGTAACAGGAACAATCCGGTTGCTGGTGGTTCAGGTACGATGTACTTTGACGATATTCGTCTGTATCCTCCGCCGCCGGAGCCGGCACCTTAAGCTAAGATTTAAATGGCCCCCATTGATTCTGCCGCAAGACATCCTGTGGACTTCGGATTACGAAGCAATATATGGGGGCGCGGTTGACAACGTTAGATAACGTCGTATTTTTCATATCTAACGGGGTTGATGGTGTAAATTTGTATCAATTTGGGGCCTATAGCGATTAATTCGCTATAGGCCCTGAGAATAGCAAGAAAACCGTAGTATCTGGCCATATCCCTCTAATAAATTTTGGAAATTTTCTCTTGACGACAAGGCAGCTTTTCTGGTATAAATATAATGGTTTAAGTCTGTGGGTTTTTTGAAGTTTTTCTGAGTGCTGCAAAATTGAGGTTAGGCATACTTTGAAAAGAAAAAAATCGTTTTTTGTTTTTTCTTTTTAAACAGTAAGTCATTGTTTAATAATCAGTTAGGTGATTATTTAAGAAAATCAAAAAAACAGATTTTCTTAAATAATATATGCCTAACCTCAATTTTGCAGAAGCCCTTAAGTTTGTTAATAGAGGAGGAGCTATTGCGTATTACGCAAGGCACAGGGTTTTAACAGACTTGTACCTTGCAAATGTGTGTTTTTTTACATTTCAAATAACGAATAAATACTGGTTTTTGAAGGAAGGAGGTAATGGCAGCCCTAAGCAATTTCCGAATTTCGTTTTGCAATTTTCGTAGGTGCGTTTTCTTGATGCTTTTTGAAGAAAACGGATGTTTTGGTGTGTGGCCAAAGCATTATCCATTATTATTTTGACTCTTTTTGAAGGAGGACTATTATGTGCAGGAAATTAATTTATTTAACTTCTTTTATTTTTGTGTTGTGTCTGGTCAACACAAGCATCGTTAGAGGCGTCGATCTCGATACTGACCCGGCTCTCGTTGGCTGGTGGACGTTCGATGAGGGTAGTGGTAACATTGCCGCTGATTCATCGGGGAATGGGAACGATGGTACCCTTAATGGCCCTGTAGAGTGGACGACAGAAGGGAAACTCGGCGGAGCGATGAAATTCACAGGCCCATATAATTACATACAGATTCAGGACAGCCCTTCGTTGGACATGACCCGAGAAATTACTATCACCGCCTGGATAAATCCGAGCTGGACGGGCAATAACAGGATAATGCAAAAAAGCTCGGGAGGAGGAGATAACCAGTATCGCCTCTTAAAAGAATGGGGTGATAATATGGTTTTCCATTTACCTGGGCTTTCGCCTGATAGGCTTGAATTTCCTGGCCTGCCAACATTAGGTGAGTGGACTCACCTTGCGGCTACTTATGATGGCTCATCAATGAAAGTTTATTATGATGGAGTTGTGGTCGGTGAACAAGACTCCAGTGGTCAATTGGGTACCTCTGATGGGACTCTTTGTATTGGGACCAAACATGAAACGGCACCGGCCGGCGACGAGTACAACGGTATGCTGGACGATGTCCGCATCTACAATCGAGCACTGACGCAAAGCGAGATAAAACGGCTTGGAGGCAATCCAAAAGCCTCCGGCCCGGCCCCGGCTGACCGCGCCATACACGAGAATACATGGGCAAACCTTGCCTGGACGACGGGAGCTTTTGCAACCTCGCACGATGTGTATTTCGGCGAGAATTCTGACGATGTGAATAAAGGAATCGGCGATACCTTCATGGGCAACCAGACCGCAAATTTCCTTATTGTCGGCTTTCCCGGTTTTCCCTATCCGGATGGCCTTGTTACAGGCACAACTTATTATTGGCGAGTCGATGAGGTCAACGACGCCAATCCCGACGGTCCCTGGACAGGCGATCTCTGGAGATTTACGGTTCCCCCGCTGACCGCATGGAAACCCACTCCGCCTGATAACGCCAGACTTGTGGATCCGGATGCTGACCTTAGCTGGAGCCCTGGTTGGGGTGCAAAAATGCACACTGTGTACTTCGGCGATAATTTCGACGATGTAAACAATGCCGCCGGTGGTACGGCCCAGATGCCTGCAACTTATGCCCTTGAACCGCTTGAATTAGGCAAGACCTACTACTGGCGGGTCGATGAGTTTGATGCCAGGGACACGTATAAAGGCGAAGTCTGGAACTTTACTACCGGAGATGCCAGCATTGGAGGTATAAAAGGAGAGTACTTCAATAACCTAACATTATCCGGTACGCCAATTCTTACTCGAATAGAACCTGGGATTGACTATGCCTGGCTTGGTGAAGCACCGGGTCCGGGCGTCGATGCTCCTTTATACTCGGTTAGATGGACAGGCGTGCTAAACGTGCCATACACAGACACCTACACATTCTACGCGAATGTATTTGAAGCAGTACGCCTGTGGGTTAATGACCAACCGGTCATCGAAAACTGGATGCCGCATCATATGATTATCGAGTACCAGGGCAAGATTGACCTTGAGGTTGGAACTGTTCCGATAGTGATGGAAATATCTAATATTTCAGGTGGAGGATACGGCGGAGGCGCCGTCATGCAGGCAAATCTGTCTTGGTCCAATCCCTCCATAGAGAAGGAAATCATTCCGCAGACCGTATTGTTGCTGCCCGTTTGGGCCGCCCGCTCGAATCCACCTAATGGTGCCGTGGATGTAAGCCAGACACCGATTCTTAGCTTCTCGCCAGGCGACCCTGCCGCCTCGCATGATGTTTATTTCGGTACTGATGAACAGTCCGTGCGTAATGCCGATACAAGTGCACCAGAGTACAAAGGTAACCAGGCTCTCGGTTCCGAAAGCTATAAACCCGGACAGCTTGAGTGGGATACTACTTATTACTGGCGTGTTGATGAGGTCAATGACACCAATCCCGGCAGCCCATGGACCGGCGCCGTCTGGGGCTTTAAGACCGCCAACTCCCCCGTCATAGACGATTTTGAGTACTACAATGACCTTGAGCCCGATAACCCCCAGAGCAACAACATATTTTACACGTGGATAGATGGCTTCGAGGACCCGGCAAATGGTTCTCTCGTTGGTTATGAATTTCCTCCTTTTACCGAGCGAATTATCGTTCACGGTGGTAAACAATCGATGCCGTTATACTACGACAACAGTGTTACGTACTCTGAGGCGGAGCTGACCTTGGATTATCCCACTGACTGGACCGAGGGAGGTGTCACAACACTGACGATTTGGTTCTATGGCGACCCGGCTAATGCTGCTGAGACATTGTATGTTGCTCTCAATGGGACAGCGATTGTTACTCATGATAATCCTAATGCAGCACAGGTAGCCACATGGTTGGAATGGAATATCGACCTGCAGGCCTTTGCAGACCAGGGCGTTGACCTGACTAATGTCAATACGATTGCCATCGGTTTAGGCGACAAGAACAATCCGCAGCCTGGTGGTACAGGTACGATGTACTTCGATGATATTGCTCTACATTAGCCACCATCGGCGCCATAAGCCGAAATTTGATTGACAATTAGGATATAGTAGATTCGGGGCTTATACCGAACGATTTCGGTATAGGCCCTTTTTAATATCCCATTCGGGGAATGGGAGAAAATCCCTCACCATCAGGCGAATGCTTCAATATTATAAACTCGAAATTCGAATCCCCGTCTTCAAGAGAACAAGTATATTGAATTCGACACGGATAGCAAGAAAACTGTAATATCTGGGCCGCCTTTTAAAGATCTGGAAATTTTCTCTTGACGACAAGGCAGCTTTTCTGGTATAAATATAATGGTTAGATTCTGTAGTTTTTGGCTTCCAAAGTGTGAAGTATTTGTAGTTTTTCGATAGAGGAGGAGTTATTGCGTATTACGCAAGGCACAAAGTGTTAACAGATTTGTGCCTTGCAAATGAGTATTTTTTGCATCTCAAGTAATGACTAAATAGTGGATTTTTGAAGGAAGGAGGTAGTAACAAGTCATAAGATATTTCCAGATTTCGATTTGCAATTCTCGTAGGTACGTTTTCTTAATGCTTTTTGAAGAAAACGGATGTTTTGGTGTGTGGCCAAAGCATAATCCATTATTATTTTAACTCTTTTTGTTTGAAGGAGGACTATTATGTGGAGAAATACATCAATTCTCATTGTGATCGCGTCCATGTTGGTGCTTAGCGGCGCGGCGCAGGCGGCGCGCGACGTCACGGGCCCGCTGGACATCGTGGTGGGAGTCCCTAACGACGGCATAACTACTGGTGGCGACAACAACGGTTGGCCACCTAACGAACTACCACCTTTTGCCGTTGACGACCAGGTACTGACGAAGTACCTGCACTTCAGAGGAAATGTACAGCCTACGGGGTTTCGAGTCACGCCGGCTGTGGGTCCCACCGTGGTTACCGGGCTGACATTCACCACGGCCAACGACGCGACCGAACGCGACCCCGTCGAGTACGAGCTGTACGGCTCCAACGAGAGCATCGACGGGCCGTACACCTTGATTGCCAGTGGTGATATCGTCGATTTCGCCCAGGGGACGGCGTGGCCACGACGCACAAAAACCGAAACGCCCATCCAGTTCGCCAACACGGTGTCATACAAGCACTACCAGGTAATGTTCCCGATCGTTCGCACTCCGGCAAGCGCCAACAGCATGCAGATTGCCGAAGTGGAATTGCTGGAGCTCACTCTCAAGGCCTCTGACCCAGCCCCGGCTGATCGTGCTGTACACGAGGATACCTGGGCCAACCTTGCCTGGATAGCGGGAGCCTGGGCAGTCTCGCACGATGTGTACTTCGGCGAGAATTATTATGACGTGGATAATGGAATCGGTGACACCTTCCAGGGCAACCAGACAGCAAACTTCCTGATCGTCGGCTTCCCCGGTTTTGCCCTTCCGGAAGGTCTTACTCCTGGCTCGACTTATTACTGGAGAGTCGACGAGGTCAACGACGCAAATCCGGACAGTCCCTGGGTAGGCGACCTCTGGAGCTTTACGGTTCCCCCAAAGATTGCCTGGAAGCCCTTTCCGCCTAATGGCGCCAAATTTGTAGACCCGGATACAGACCTTAGCTGGAACTCAGGTTGGGGTACCAAAATGCACACTGTGTACTTCGGCGACAATTTTGACGATGTAAACAATGCCACTGGCGGTACACCCCAGGTATCTGCAACCTATACTCTCGACACCCTTGATTTGGACAAGACTTTCTACTGGCGTGTCGATGAGTTCGATGCTCTCGAGACGCATAAAGGCGATCTCTGGAGCTTCACGACCGCCGGGGGCGGGGGCGGCATCAAGGGCGAGTACTTCAACAACGATAGCGTGAGCGGAACGCCGGCCCTGACGCGCATCGACCCGGAGGTCAACTTCAGTTTTGGTGGTGCGAGTCCGGGGGCTCCGATCAGGGACAGTGGTTGGTCGGCCCGCTGGACGGCGGACCTCGAAATCCTTTTATCCGACACGTATACATTCAGTGTCAACAGCGAGGGTGGCACCCGCCTGTGGATCGACGGCCAGCAGGTCATTAACATGTGGGTGTCCTGGGTCCCCACCGAGTACGCCTCCATGCCGATTTACCTGGAAAGTGGTACCCATTCACTGCGGTTAGAGTACTACCACTACTCCAACGGCGAGCAGCACTTGTACTGGACGACCCCGACAATGCCCAAGGAGATCATTACGGCAGGCCCGCTGCAACCGCCGATGAGAGCCGGCAGCCCGAATCCGCCTAATGGTGCCGTGGATGTAACGCAGACACCGATTCTTAGCTGGTTGCCGGGTGACCAGGCTGCTTCGCATCAGGTCTATTTCGGCACTGACGAAAATGCTGTACTCAATGCTGCTGCAGGCTCGACTGAGGACAAAGGCACCAAGGACCTTGGTTCAGAGAGCTATGACCCCGGACAGCTTGATTGGGATACCACCTATTACTGGCGCGTTGATGAGGTCAATGACACCAACCCCGGCAGTCCGTGGACCGGCGCCGTCCTGAGTCTTAAGACCGCCAGCTTCCCTGTCATAGATGATTTTGAGTACTACAATGACCTTGAGCCCGATAACCCAGAGAGCAACAACATATTTTACACGTGGATAGATGGATTCGAAGACCCGGCAAACGGTTCTCTCGTTGGTTATGAATTTCCTCCTTTTACCGAGCGAACTATCGTTCACGGTGGTAAACAGTCGATGCCGTTATACTACGACAACAGTGTTACAAACTCTGAAGCGGCCTTGACCTTGGATTATCCGACTGACTGGACCGAGGGAGGTGTCACAACGCTGACGATTTGGTTCTATGGCGACCCGGACAATGCTGCTGAGTCATTGTATGTTGCTCTCAATGGCACAGCGATTGTTACTCACGATAATCCTAATGCAGCACAGATAGCCATGTGGACCGAATGGATTATCGACCTGCAGGCCTTTGCAGACCAGGGCGTTGACCTGACCAATGTCAACACCATTGCCATCGGTTTAGGCAACAAGAACAATCCGCAGCCTGGTGGTACAGGTACGATGTACTTCGACGATATTCGGTTGAATCGGCCCCCGTCGGTTGATCCCGGCACTGATGGTCTGGTTGCGTACTACGCACTGGATAACGATGTGCTGGATGCTTCCGGCAACGGGAACGATGGTATTGTGGATGGCGACCCAACCTTTGTCGAAGGCGTGGTTGGAATGGCGATGGAATTTGACGGTGATGACCATGTGGACACAGGTAACACAGATGACCTGGCTGTTTGGACCATAGCCTGCTGGGCGAAAAGCCCTGCGGCTCCTTCGGGAGACCCTTCGAGCGCGAGTGGG
>Ga0315537_1001372_pt1 | contig 19155 bp, 11 predicted proteins | sample SalMarSW160270MG_FD_203091 | JGI IMG/M metagenome (GOLD analysis project Ga0315537, IMG submission 203091) | Salt marsh sediment microbial communities from the Plum Island Ecosystem LTER, Massachusetts, United States - Salt Marsh Sediment SW1602-70 ...
TCACATTCCGGGCGTTGGCATGCTTAATAACATTAACCAATAACTCCCGCACAGATCGGTACAGAAGAGCGCAAACATCATCGTCTAAGGGCTTGGGTTGAGCGTCATTTTCAAACTCGGTCTTAATTCCGTGTTTTTGTTGAACTTCTTCATTAAGCCATTCCCGGATTGCGGCCTCAAGCCCCAGCTCATATAAGGTGGGAGAGCCTAAATCGAACGTCAAAGACCGCGTGTCTTGAATTATCTGGTTGATATCCTCGTAAATTTCATCCAGCGGCTTACTCAATTCTGCCAGCAATTCTTTCTGCCGAAGTGAGCCCAGGTTAATCTTGAACAAGATTAATTGTTGCGTGATCTGGTCGTGCAGCTCAATAGCAAGCCGTCGACGTTCGCGTTCTTCTGTTAATGACATCTCTGAGGTAAGGTCTCGGAGCTGTTTTTGATAGTCCAAAAGCTTCTTCTGAGCCCTCCTCTGCGAGGTAATACCCCAGAAAATACCCAGTATTCCAGTAACATTGCCCTGTTCATCCCTCACGGGTGTTTTGACCGTATGAACGATTACCTCTTTGCCTTCCCTGATATATTTCTCGTTAATATCTTCGGTTTTACCAGATTTTATAACTCTTTTGTCATCAACCCTGTATTTATGAGCCAGCTCTTCGGGGAAGAAATCGTAATCTGTTTTTCCTGCAATATCTTTGGCTTTAATTTTCAAATCTCTGGCGTAATTTCCATTACAGGATATGTAGACTGAGTCCTTATCCTTGAGAAATATCTTTTGTGGCAGGTTCTCAAGGAGCGTTTTATACTTGTTTTCACTAACCTGCAGAGATTTTTCAGCCTTTTTCCGTTCGTTGCTTTCGATTAACTCCCATTTACCTTCACGCCTGATAAGAGCAAGTCCGTGACTGCTGATTACATCTATAATTTCACTTGCACCACATTTGTTTAAGCAGTAGGAACAAATTGCCAGTATCTGATGTTCATCAATTGCACTATCTACCTGCCTTTCATAATCAGCAAAGCATTTCCAATCTTTTGCTTCGAGCCAAGCGGTATTTCCCATTACCCTTATACCATCAAATCCAGCAAAGACCGCTTTGTCAATCTTATCAATCCAAGCATTGAAAACTCTTTGCAACTCAAAACCACCGTCTTTGAGATACCATTGGTTATGTGGAATGATTTCCATTTGACCTGTTTTTAAATACCGATCAAAGTCAGATATAGCTCCTCTCAATGCGTCCTTAGCCTTTTTTTCGTTAAGAGGCTCGGAAGTTACCCACACACAGAGCTCATTGTTCTTCAGACCAGCTTTAAAATAGGGAACCAGAATATCAATTAAATCTTCTCCGGTTTCGTAAAATAGACAAAAATGTGAACCCCAAGGCACATTGCCTAATATGCCGATTCCTGTTTCTCTACCAGCTTGTTTTATCTTTTTGATTGGCATCCTTGCGAATATCTTTCAATCAGTATTGGTTATGCTTCTCTTGAAAAGAAAGACTCCACAAATCCAGAAAAGTGCAAAGATAACATGCGAAAAAGCATCCCCAAAGTTCCTTGAGGGATTCTACCATTTATGCGCCCCCAATCTGGACTTCGAAACCAAGCTTTTTAAAGCACTTAGGTAAACGTTAAACCCGCAATATACCTATTTGCAGCCATAGCTATCCCCAATACATATATATCGGATTATATGGCTCGAAAAAAACAGAGAAAAATGAGTTTTTCGACTGACACACCTTTTTTCTATCACCAATTTGAAGGCCAAACCAAACCTTAAGGCAGGTTGATAGCATAAAAAAGCGAGGTGATTGGACCATCTGGGGGCAAACCAATTGGACCATGCTGCCTCGCCGAGGTTTTAAGTCGTTGAAAACGATATTCTTTTCTGACTGAAACTGTTTTTGTTATAGAAAAACCAATATCGGTCAGTTAAAGACCGTTCATTTAACAAATTGGGGAAACAATGGCAACTTGCTGATAATCTTATTGGCAGGCAGGAGACCAAAACACTTTAAATCCCCCCAAGCAAAGGATTGAAATTGAGGAAGTATAAACATCATTTTTGTAACCATTGCTCTACTGGCAACTGATTCACGGATTGGCGAAGCACGGGATCAACATTTGTGTAAATTTTATTTGTAAGTGTCGGCGATGAATGTTCTAAAAGCCGCTGTGTAACAGCGGTAAATACACCGTTTTGAGCAAGCATGGAACCAAAGGTCTTACGTAAATCATGAAACTTTAGGTCAGCTAATCCTGCATCCTCACAAATCTTTTTCCACCGCTTGTGGCTGAAATTGTCATTGAATAGTGTCGCCTGTTCGGAATTCGATCCATTAAGACACTTCTTCAGTTCTGCCATCACTTCAGCATGCACAGGGCGAGAGCCCATGCTTTTGCCGGTTTTTTTGCTCACCGTGGTTATACAGTTCTTCATGAAGTCGAGGTCACTTATTTTCAGTGATTCAATATCACCCCGTCTAAGACCAGTACCTAAAGCCAATAAGATTCTCATTTTTAGAGTTTGATAAGGCTCTGCCGCAGCCAGTAACTTTTTTATCTGAATATCGTTCAACGATTTCACTGGCCTTTCCTCTTCTTTCAATTCCTTGATTTTTACCGCACCGTTTAAATATCTATTTTCTCTGCACCAGTTGACAAATGTTTTCAAGTTCCTGATGTCCTTATTGAGCGTTGGGCGTTTTACTTCGCTTCCTCTTTGGAGTATAAATTTGTCGATGACATTTTGGGTGATCTGTTTTGAATTACATTGTCCTACGATCCGCTCAAAGTTTCTCAGGGACAAGGCAATTTCATAAAGCGTGCCTTCGGTGACACCCTGGACTTTTTTGGATTCCCGATATTCATCAACCATCTGCTGCCAGTCAGCTGCCACCATACCCGTGAATACGTCTGAATTCAACTGAGTATATCTGATCTGCTTATAATGTTCCGCCAACTCCTTGCTTGGCAGAGCCTTTGCTTTACGATTTCCGCTCTCATACCAACCGACCCACCAACCATTCACATTTTTCCGCTTGTAAACCCAAACTTTTTTCATAATATTTATTGTATCGTAAATATAGGGGTGCGAATCAAGCAGGAAAGAAGGCCGAGGTTCATGCAAATCGGTAACAAAGTGGAGACATGTGGCAAGGTGATCGAATCGCACGAATTGCAAGAGTTTATATTACAAAGGTTTATGGTGCTGATATGTTTTTAGCACTCGGATATATAATCTGGTTGACTTCGTTGAGTTGTACTGAACATCAGAGAATCGTCTTATTGGTCAACAGATTTAATAGACTATTTACGCTTAAAATTCCCATAAAAATTTTGTTTTTGAGCTGAAATTTGTGGTTGGTTTTGCCTCATATCTGTAAAAATTGCTTTCAGCGGAGACAAAATGGTGTCAGGAATTCGTGTGAAATATCGTGACAAAAACAATTACAAATAAGCAGTATATATTACTTATAAGCTATTTTAGCCAATCGGCAGCTAAGATAGCTAAATCTTTTTCATTGACAATATCATTCGGATCAGCAACATCAAACAAAGAATTATAGTTACTGTCACCTGGTGAACTTTGCCAGGAATTAGCAAAATGAGCAAAATCTACAAAGTTGATCTTATTGTCAAGATCGAAGTCTGCTTTGGACTGTGAAGACAGTTTGATAAGTTCAATTCCATTGCCTGTGCCGAGATTTCGCGAATACTGTTTATCAATAGGATTATTCCAGTGCTCATGTACACCCAGGCTCTGCAGATTATTTCCGTCATTATCGGGATCATAGAATGTCCCTGAGTCTGGCAGATTGGCAAGTGCTGCTTCATGCAGATAATCCTCAGCGCCACCTTCGAGATCCGCCTTTGCAACGACATGTGGCCATTCCTCTAAAAGAAAATCATATCCTACAGAATCAATAGCAACTGGATCTAAAGAAGCAAAAAGACTGCTTGGCCAATCACCTTCATTACCATCACCAAAAGGTTCCATTAGCCATTTATACGGGTGTGAATCCCAGTAATAGCCTCCGAAAAGACCATCAATCAGATACAGAACCGTTTTGTCACCAAGGTCAGGGTGCCCCATCAGATCAACCAATGCCCGATATTTTCCCATTCCCGGACTCCATCCGGACAGCGCAGCGGTGAACCGTAGTGATTTTTCGCACACAACGTAATCCCCGCAGAATGTCCCTTCAAAACGGCAAAATTGATGATGTAATCAGCCTCTGCAAATGAAATCGGTAAATAGTCTGGAACCTTGCCGTTTGCATCCGGGATGCTCCAATAAACAGGCACACTGGAAAACTCGGCGCGGATTCTGCCCGATACACCGAAATTGTCCAGATAGTTCACATCCGGAAATTCCGGATGCAACATATTCCAGTAAAAATTCGGCACCATCCCGGTCGGATCGCCGACTGTAATTTTGTTAGGATCTACACCAGCCTTATTGACAAGCTGCCGTAGCAAAGCCAGAATCATTTGCGGCGAATTATCGATCCGGTTCATAATGCTTGCCTTCTTATTATATGTCACCGGATCGACCTGCTGACTCCTGGCATTGCAGGTTGTAAGATTGACTTTAATTGAGACCTTTTCTCCGCTTTGATAGCCGACAGCACCTTTACCATGAGACTGATTAAAGTATTTGAAAATACCATCCCATGCTTCTTCTTCTGTACATTTACCTGAAAGCGATCGTATTGCCTGTGACATGATCTGTTCTACAACATCCAGATTTGTATGGTTGCTGTCCCACCAAGGCTCTTCTGATTCATACCCGTCCCAGTCTGTCGCGTTTGGATCATGTACCCAAACCACTCGGCCTGAATGGATACCACGGGCAACTCCAATAGGATCATTTGGAACAAGGTCGTCAGCTAATGCTGTCTTTTCTACGCTTGTAGTCAGGGACATCCAGATAAGCCCAATGCTCACCGTAATGAGGACGCCTGCAATCAAATAACGTGATTGGCTGAGGAGTCTTCTTGCCTTTCGCATCGCAGATATCGAGCCAATTATTCCAACGAGCCATATAACAAAGGATGATGCAAGAGGAAAGGCGACTCGCTGGCATGGATATGCAGCCCGGCTGGGCTTCGGAATAACACGGATTAAAAACCAGATAAGACAAATCAACCCTGCAATTGGAAAAATAATCTTAAACCAGCGAGACCAACGCTTCATTCTCAACTCCTTCCTTGACAGGAGTCACATGTCTACACTTTGATGTAACATTCCTACCTGCCCCGTACCCAATATTGTAGAACAACTCCTGACTGCTCTCAAGGAAAATTTTACTCTGGCTGCTCTTGCTCAAGCCAATTGTCACAGAATATGATCAAATCCCACCAGTTTAAGATGCAATTTCTGTCAAAATCGCCCTTCAAATCAAGGCAATGAGGTACATTGCAAACCTCAACCAGCTTATACTGGGCAATGTTATCAGCAATCCTGTATTTTCTGATCATCAGATTTTCTGAAAGCATTCCAAAACCAACATCTGACCATCGTGTATCTGCCGCGACATCAAATCTAACAATATCGTTTACATCAAGTTCGGTTGTTATGATCTGCCCACCAGATAGGCCGCCATAATTATCAAACTGCTTAACGCCAGCTTCATAAATGATAAAATCGCCGCTGACTTTGACTGCATATTCAAGGTCGGTACTACTGATGTTAGGTTCTCCAAAACCCAACGTCGCCCAGCCGCCACCGTTTGTATTTGGAGCAATGTAATATTGCTGTGCGACTTCCTGCAAAGAAGTATAATCGCCTCCAGCAGCATCACCCTGGCTGTAAAGTTCAAGCCTATCACTTGCGTTCCAGTCGTTGTAGTCATCCAGCAAAACATGATTAATATCTTCGACAATAACGGCGACATATATTTTATCTGTATCCGAATTCCACTGTAAAGCAAATCTTGATTGTAATATATCGCAAGGATCGCCACTATAAACTTTATCCAGCTCTATCCATTCAACATTCCCAGCCCAATCGCTGAGGTCTCCATCAACAGTAGCCTGCCCACGCGGGATAGTGTAAGAATTGCCACCATACCAATCTTTAACGAACAACGCATAGTCCACAAAGTTGGTTATATTATCACAGTCAAGATTTGCTACGTTACCAATATTTGAGGGAGACATGCTTGCCTCTGGTGTTCCGCCATAGGCGCCCATATTTATTCGTTTTCCGTGCGGCCAGAACTCTTCTGTCCAATCTGATGAAGGATTACCTGCATCAATGCAGGGGCTATTCACATCATCATAAAGCCAAGCCTGGCAACTTGGGTCCCTACGACCATAGAAAGATTTCAAATGATAATCATCGTTATTTGAGTCGGCAAAGCACGGATCAGCAGAGATATTGTAGGTTCCAGGCCAGCTTCCTTGCACATCGCTATAATTAACATTAGGTTCAGCAGATTCTTCTGCAAATACTTCCTCAGGGGAATCTATCCAGAATACTGAATTTGTTATTACTGGATTGGTATCCGCCCCGCAATAAATGCCACCACCCTTACCATACCCGTGGCCGTAAATCTGCCCCCAACCTGTCCTATTCCCACTTATGGTGGAATTAGTTATGATGGGATTACCCTGAATCACGTAAATACCACCCCCAGAACCACCATAACCATCCCCGCCACCTGTCGAATTCTTTATCACTAAACAATTTGTAATGGTTGGTGAACTACCAGCACAATATATGCCTCCGCCATGTCCGCCAATTCCCTGCCCAAAGCCACCGCCGTAAATCGCAATTCCAGTAGAGTTGTTACCTATCGTGCAATTAAGAACTGTTGCACTTGAAGCGGAGTCTAGACAAAGTCCACCTCCTCGGCCACCACTGCCTCCAACATGACTTCCTCCAGTGCCATCGCCGGTCTGATTCCAACTGATGTCGCAATAGGAAATCGTCGGATTGCTGCTGCTACTGCAGTAAATCCCGCCTCCATTTCCTCCGTCCCAATGAATCGTGGTTCCCGGACCGCCCACTGTGTGAATATTATCTTTAGTTGAGTTATACCTGACAATGCAATTCATAACTCTTGGAGAAGCAGAGTGGCAATAAATTCCGCCACCATCATCACTCAAATTGTTTGTGATACTGCAGTCAGTAATAGTTGGAGAAGCCGATATGCAACTAATCCCACCGCCTTGACCACCTAAACCATTAGTGATTGTGAAACCGGATAAAACGCAGCTTGTTTTTTCATTGTAGTTAAAGGTAACCACAGAGCCATTCCGGTTGCCATTTATGACCGTATTGTCAATAACGCACGGATCTTTCGGATCTCTGCTCGTTAGAGTAAAGTTTCTTCCGTTAAACTCCAAATTTTCGTAGTACCTGGCCTGCCCCTGTTTTATGTACCAGTTGTTATGAGAGTATATCACACATATTCTCCTTGTCTTGAGGAAGGCGGAGCGTAGCGGAGCCTTGCTCAAGACACTTCGTTGCGAATGCTGCCGGGGCCGTATAATCCAAGCTGCTGTGCGGCCGGTAATGATTATAATCCATCCGCCAGCGATCCGCAACATATCTCAGTTCATCAATATGCAAAAACAATTCCCTGTTCAATAATTCATCTCTCAGCTTGCTGTTAAACGACTCAACATAACCATTCTCCCATGGACCGCCTGGGGCGACAAATAACGTATCAACATCAGATGCCTTAAGCCATTTCTTAATAGCATTTGATGCAAACTCAGGGCCGTTATCACTTCGAATAAATTCAGGTTCACCTCGTACCGCAAACAAATATCTCAGCACTTCGACCACGTCTGGTCCTTTGATCTTTCGATTGACATCAATTGCTAAACACTCTCGGGTAAATTCATCGATCACAACCAGCAGTTTCATCAACCGACCGTTTTCCAGTTTTTCTAAAAAAAAGTCATAACTCCATATATGGTTGTAATACTCGGGCCTTTTACGATTGCAGGCATTCTCACTACAGCCTATATAAAGCTTTTTATGCTGCTTCCTGCGTATTTTAAGGCCTTCCTGACACCAGAGCCTGTAAACTCGCTTGAAGTTTATAAACCATCCCTTTCCTCTAAGCTTTATTGTTATCCTGCGATAGCCGTATCGAGGATGCTTTACATGTAAAACGAGTAAATCATCGATCACCGGCTTATCCTTATCTGGCAATCTGGGCTTATACCTTTGGCTGCTTCTGGCTTGCCCTAATACTTCACAAGCCTTACGTTCTGATGCTCCCAGCTCTCGGTGAACCTGTTGGACAACTTTCCTTCGCCGGGCCGGGACTAAAAGCTTCCCTCTGCCGCTACTTTCAATATGGATATATCAAGTGCCTGGTCAGCTACGAGTCTCTTTAGCTGGGCATTTTCTTTTTGAACAGCCCTTAATTGCTTAATCATATCAGGGCTCATACCGCCGTACTTCTGACGCCAGCGATAATAGGTTTGCTGACTGATCTCAATCTCTTTACAAACCTCTGGGACATTCTTGCCCTGACCGATTAACACGTCTGCTTGTCTCAACTTTGCCACGATCTGTGGCCCACTGAACCGCTTTTTCATAAGTATAACCTCCAAAATTTAGTGTTAATAATATACCAAATCTGTCGATTATACTCTCACTTTAACTGGTACAGTTTTTGGGGAGCAGTCCAGGTTAGCTGCCTGTGGCTTACATCCGAAAGTTGCACAGGTCATAATGAGGCATAGCGATATAAATTTAACAATGTCTCGATATACTCATATTTTCCGAGGACAGGAATCTGAAGCAATTAACAAATTGCCAGACTTATCATTTCCAAGCCAAGAGAAGCAAAAGTCTGCTGCTACAGGAACAGATGGAAAAGGCGTCTTACCGGAAAACTTACTGTTTTCTTGCAGACAAGGGCGAATTTCGGCGAACTCCGACGAATTACCACAGAGATGTAGAAACAAAGAAAAAGCCCCGTTTCCAGCTCAAAATCAACGATTTCAGGCCAAAAACGAGGCTTTTCCACAACGAGGCCGAAGGGGCTCGAACCCTCAACCTTCGGATCGACAGTCCGATGCTCTAGCCAATTGAGCTACGGCCCCGATTATTTCCAAGAAGTTATCATAACAACATAGAAATTGTGTTGCAAGAGCTTTAGAAGCAGAAATATTCAAAATTTGCAAATTATGCAGCCATCAAGGCTTATCCATTAGCCGCCGCAGTATACAATCAGGAATAAAAGCAATACATAAAAAGCAAGCTGAGTCATAACTCAATCCGATATACCAATCAACAAATTTAAAAAAACGAAACCAAAATCACGCCAAAAAGCCTTTAGAGATAATAATAAAGCTGAGTAGATGAATTTTCAGCACTAAATCCTTGTTTTTTCGTAAAAAATATGATATGATTCATTTTTTGGAGCATACGAAGTTATCTCAGTACCTATATGCACCAAAAAGTGCTATTCTTATAAGGAAATACAAAATGATAGAACATACAAAAATTCAAAATTGTACTGAACTACCGACAAAGGCTCTTATGCATTTGAGCCAATGAAAAGAAAATTCACGGCTTTTTCTGTCGTTTATTAGCCGGACAAGATATTCGATGTTAAACAGGCTTCAAAGCTATGAATTCAAGAATGTCACTGCTCGCCCTCGTACTTGTTATGTTTTTATCTTCTGTTGTCCGTGCGGATTTGACTCACCGCTACAGTTTCGATAACGGAGACACGAGCGCTATCGACTCTATCGGCTCTCAGCACGGAACATTAGAGGACAATGCATACATAACCGACAACGCTGTCCAGCTTGATGGGGCCGGAGATTATGTAAATTTACCTGCTGACCTGGTGACCGGCTACACAAGCCTTACCATCGAATTCTGGTTCACCTATACAACTGCCGCCACCTGGGCGAGAGTCTTCGATTTTGGTGATATCAGCGGTTCTGCCGGCGCATATTATCTCTTTTACACCCCTCAGAGCGGCTCAGGCACTTCGCGGTTAGATATTTCAGATGAAAACCCGGGATATAATCACGAAGAATTTGTGGACTATTCCATTCCCGTTGCGACAGTACCGGTACACGTAGCATGTGTTTATGATGACGAAAACAACATAATGAGTATTTACGTTGATGGCGAATACGCCAGCTCCTCACCGGTATCTATCCCCTTATCGTCGCTTAATAATGTATATAGTTTCCTGGGCAAGTCATTATACAGCGGCGACCCATATCTTACAGGTTCCATCGATGAGTTCCGTATTTACGATAGTATTCTCGAGGACTGGGAAATTGAAAATAGTTTCAACCTTGGGCCTGATTCTCCCTATGCCTCTTATGCAGCCAGCAATCCCAATCCTCCGAAAAACTCGAATAGTATTATACTCCCGATAGACCTTAGCTGGTCTCCGCCGGCTTTGGAAGTCCCCGACAGCTATACCGTATATGTAAGTGACAATACGGATTTCATTGACCCACAGATTATACAGGTACCTGACGGCAACAGCTGCACACCTGAACTGGATTACGGTCTAACCTACCACTGGCAGGTTGATTCACATTTCGGGGAAGAGACCTACTCAGGAGCCGTCTGGAACTTTACCACCTGTGCTTTGGCATTAGACAGATCTCCCTTCGGTGATATAAACCATGACTTTCAAGTTAATTTGCCGGATTTACTAATTGTGGCAGAAGATTGGCTGGCTGATGAGAACAGCCCGGCAAATCTGGTCGACGGCGGCTATGAAGGTATCGGAGTCGATAACATAGATTTAGCGGCACTTGCAAACAATTGGCTGGTATCCGGGCCATTGCTGTTCATTAATGAGTTTATGGCTGACAACAAAAATTATCTCCATGACAACAATGGCGATTATGATGACTGGATAGAAATTTACAATTGCAGCAGTATAACTATAGACCTAAGCGGTATGTATCTGACCGACAATCTTGAGATGCCGACAAAATGGTATATCCCTGATGGTACCACAATACCCGAACACGGGTATCTGCTCTTCTGGGCCGATGAACAGCAGGAACAGGGCGCCAACCATACTAATTTCAAACTCGACGCCGACGGAGAAGAAATTGCTCTCTTCGATACCGACGGCAGCACACTTCTGGATAGTGTCGTATTTGACCAGCAGTATATGGATTTATCTTCTGGACGTTACCCCAACTGTGGACTCGAGTGGCGTTTCTTCAATCCGCCTACTCCCTTGGGATGCAACTGTCAGGGATATTTAGGTGTTGTTGCAGACGTGGAATTCAGCGTCGATGGCGGTTTTTATTCCGACCCGGCAGGTTTCAATGTTTACATAGGATGTGACACACCGGATGCCAATATATACTACACGACAGATTTCACAGTACCCACCGAGAGCAACCAGTTATATACAGGCCCGATACATATTGACTCAACCACCTGCTTAAGAGCTGTAGCTTATAAAGCAGGATGGCTTAACCCTCATTCCGTAAGTCACACATATATTTATCTCGATGATGTTGCTGAACAACCTGTCTGGCCGGACGGATTCCCCACATCCTGGGGTGTTCTCACACCGGATTATGAGGTTGACCCTGATGTCGTTGACGACCCTGCATATTCAGCCACCTTCAAAGATGATCTAAAGACAATTCCTTCTGTTTGTATTACCCTCGATAATGATGAACTCTTCGGAATCACCGGCATCTATGCAAATCCCACTCAGCGAGGCGAGTTTTGGGAAAGGCAGGCGTCTGTCGAAATCATAGACCCCTGCACCGGCGAATATTTCCAGGGTAATATCGGCCTCCGCATGCACGGAGGTTATGCAAGAACACAAAGTGTAGCAAAGCAATCATTACGCATTATCTTTAGAAGTGATTATGGCCTCTCCAAACTCAATTTCCCCCTCTTCCCGGACAGTGAAGTGGAAACCTTCGACCAGCTCGTTCTGCGTGCAACCTGGAATTACTCCTGGACTGGCGACAGCGGCGGACACTTCGAACGAGCTCAGTATATGCGAGAACTTTACGGTCACGACACAATGCGTGATATGAACCGGCTGCAGGGCTATGGACGGCACGTCCACCTATATATTAACGGCCTCTATTGGGGTTTATACATCCTGACCGAAAGGCCGGACGATGCTTTTGCAGAGGAACATCTCGGCGGCGACAAAACCGACTACGATGTCATCAAAACAAACGCTGAATACTGGACAGGCCCTAGTGTCATCGAATTACTCGCCGGTGACCTGCAGGCTTGGGACCAGTTATACGCACTGGCCGCTACAGACTTGTCTTCTCAGGAAAATTACGAAGCAATCCAGCAGTATGTCGATATCCCTGCGCTTATCGACTATATGATCATGATATTCCACACCGGTAGCCGAGACGCTCCGGTTTTAATCGGAAACGATACGGCCCCGAGAAACTTCTACGCAATTCGCAAAAGAGAGCCTGGTGAAGGTTTCGTATTCTTGCCCTGGGATGTCGAATTCACCCTCGAAGATGTCTGGGTCGACAGGGTTAACGTAAGTGCTTATCTCAGCGGATACGAAAATCCTGCATACCTTACAATGAGGCTCAAGTCAAACAAAGAATTTCGAATGCTCTTTGCTGACTATGTTCACAAACAATTTTTCAACGACGGGCCTTTCACTGTACAAAATACTCAGGACCGCTACTGGAACCGTAGTATGGATATTGACCGTGCTATCATAGGCGAGTCTGCACGATGGGGAGATTTTAGAAGAGCAACACCCTATACACGAGATGTTGAATGGGTAACCGAGCGGGACCGGTTAATCAACGATTATTTCCCTTACAGAAGAGACATTGTTCTCGGCCAGTTGCGCACTGCCGATCTTTATCCGGATATCGATGCGCCCGAATACGAAGTCAACAGCAACCCTCAGCACGGCGGATATATCCTGCCCACAGATTCGATATCGATCGACTACTCCGAAGGAACGGTTTATTACACTACCGACGGGACCGACCCAAGGATGCCCGGCTCCGGCGGCAGCACCACTGAAATTACGCTCATCGCAGAAGATGACTCCAAAAATATATTGGTCCCGGACAGCAATATCGGAACAACCTGGAGAGGAGGCTCTGAACCTTATGATGATTCGGCCTGGACGGATGGAACATATATACCTGATAAAACAGGCGGCGTCGGTTACGAAAATTCTTCAGGCTATGAGGACTACATAACATACAACGTCCATGATGAAATGTTCGGCATTATGGCCTCCTGCTATATCCGTATCCCCTTTACAGTGGACGCTGAGGACCTGGCTGAATTTGATACTCTCACTCTTTATGTCAGATGTGATGACGGTTTCGTTGCCTTCATTAACGGCGTGGAGGCTGACTCCATAAATAAACCTGACCCGTTCGAATGGAATTCCAGTTGTGCCGACAGGCCCGATGACCCCCAATTTGTAACATTACCCATCGACGAGTATATTTCAAATTTGCATGCAGGTACAAATATCTTAGCTATCCACGCTATGAACGTGTCCGTCGGTGGTAGCTCTGATTTCCTCTGCTCTGTCGAGCTTATTGCAGACATTGAAAGCGGCACTCCGGGAGAAGTCTCTCCAACCGCTATCGAATACACCGGACCGTTTACCATCAGCTCAACCAAAAAAATCAAGGCTCGCGTGAAAAATGGGAACGACTGGAGCGCTCTCAGCGAAGCAGCTTTTGTCATTGACCCCGTCGTGGATAATATCAGAATTACAGAGATTATGTACCATCCGCTCGACACGAATGAGCCCAACGACCCGAACGAAGAGTTCATCGAGCTGAAAAATACCGGGGCAGAGGCCATAAATATCAACCTCGTAAGATTCACAAACGGCCTTGATTTCACCTTCGGCGATGTCAGCCTCGCCCCTGACGAGCATATCATCGTCGTCAAAGACATAAACGCCTTTGTTGCAGAATACGGCAGCGGCTATCATCTTGCCGGCCAGTACACAGGCTCTCTCGCAAACGAAGGTGAAAGAATCAGACTCGAAGACGCAGTCAGCACAACAATCCTCGATTTCAAATACCAGGACGGCTGGCGTTCAAATACCGATGGTGATGGTTATTCGCTGACCATAGTCAATCCCGACAATCCCGACCCGAACAGCTGGTCAGAGAAGGACAACTGGCGGCCGAGCGCATATATCGGCGGCTCGCCCGGCTGGGACGATTCAGGCATTATTCCCAATCCCAGTGACATTGTAATCAACGAGGTACTTGCCCATACCGACGTAGAACCGAACGACTGGATAGAGCTTCACAACACCACCGGTTCTTCTATCGATATTACCAACTGGTTCCTAAGCGACGATGATGCGAATCTGACAAAATATGAGATAACCACGACCACCGTAATCCCGCCGAACGGTTACGTAGTATTTACCCAGGACGACCATTTCGGCTCAGCCTTTGCCTTAAGTGAAAACGGTGAAATAGTCTGCCTGACCTCAGCCAAAGATGCCAACGAAGATTTAACAGGCTACCGGCAGAGAGAGGATTTCGGCGCTTCTGAAAATGGAGTTGCTTTCGGCAGATACTATAAGGAAAGTACAGACAATTATAATTTCGTCGCTATGAGTGAGAACACGCCGGGCGCTGAAAACGCCTATCCGAAGGTCGGACCGGTCGTCATAAGCGAGCTTATGTACCATCCGGAAATCTTCTGGGGCGACTGGGATGCAGAATATATCGAGCTGACAAATATCACGGATGATACGGCCAATCTATACGATGCCTCAGGCAACAGATGGAAGATCACCGACGGTGTTGAATTTACTTTTCCGCCTTATACGAGTATGCCGCCAAAAAGTACACTGCTCCTTGTAAGGGATATAAATGCCTTTCTAACCAAATATAATGACGTACCACCAGGTGCACAGATTTTCCAATGGGACAGCGGCAGGCTCGACAATGCAGGTGAGAAGGTCGAAATATCTATGGCTGGCGACCTGGACGAGCTCGGAGTCCGTCAATATATCAGAGTTGACCGCGTCAATTACAGTAACGGCTCACATCCCGAGGATTTCGACGGTGTCACCGACCCCTGGCCGCCAGAAGCCGACGGAACGGGTAAATCTCTTGAAAGAATTTATTTGAATCTATATGGTAACGACCCAAATAACTGGGATGTCAACTCTCCTACTCCAGGCATTATACCAGGCTTCCAATGGACACTGCTCAGCTACGACAACTTCGAGGCCGGCTGGGGAAGCTACACAAGTGGAGGCGATGACTGCTCGCGTTACACCGACGGTACTTATGCTCATCAGGGCAACTGCGCCGCTGATATTCAGGATAACAGTGGAGACGCATCGGCACTCTGGCATACCGACGGCATCGATGTCGATTCGCCAGGCTATACCCAGATTATGGTTGACTTCTGGTTCTATGCCCACAGTATGGATGAGGGCGAGTCTTTCAGTGTAAAGTTCTTTAACGGCTCAGCCTGGCAGACGGTCGCAAGCTATCTTTTGGGAACGGACTTTGATAACGATGATTTTTATCCTGTTACTTTATACATAAACGAAGGGGTCTATAACTTCCCGTCTGATATGAGGCTGAAGTTCGAATGCGTTGCCAGCTCGAACAGCGACGACATTTACATAGACGAAATCGTCGTCTACGCAAAATAAAAATTACATATATCAGCCAAAAGCATTTTAAGCTATAAAAAGCGATATCGCCCTGCAACGTTGAAACGTCTATACAAAAAAGTAAATGAAACCATTTAAAAACCTTCATCAAAAGAACAAAAACGCACCATTTCTCACCTCAAATAAATCCTGCAAATACGGCCTTCGCAACAAAAATCTGCCCCCAGATGTACTAATCCAGCTTATTACCGGTTTTAGGAAAAATGGCCGATAATGCTCAGGAGGCGAAAATGTAAATAATATTGGCAAATATATTGACTAAAGGCCTAATTTCTGTTATAATAATGTATATTTGGGGCATTTAGCTATCAGGAGCGTGGTGAGTGCACACCCTTAGGTATAGTAAATACCCAAGTTCTATTTGCTTTTTTGAACGAAAAGTTTATTTAACTCAACAGGGTGTTTGACGTGGAAGGCAACCTTCAAGAAAAAACGCAAACAACTCAGGCTGAACATATATCCGGTACAGGCCTGACAGGATTCCTCACAAGCTTCAGACCTGTAAAGGAAAGGAAAATTGATACTACTCTTTCCTCTCGATACGAGATGAAATACCTTATCAGCGAGGCCAAAACAGCCGCTATTGAACGTTTTGTATCTGATTACCTGCCCACTGACCACTATAGCAAACTACAGCCGAGCGGCTATTATCCTATCGTAAGTTTATATCTTGATTCCCCGGACCTGATGCTCTGCAGGGAGAGCCTGACCGGAATTCTGAATCGCTTCAAGTTAAGAATCAGAAGCTACAGCGATGACCTCAGTTATCCGCGATTCTGTGAAATCAAAAGACGGGCCAACACTGTAATCATAAAAAGCCGGGCACGGGTGAAAACTCAGGACCTCGCAAATATCCTTGCCGGCCGCTATATGCCCCCCCCAAAAAACAACTTAAAGGACATCGAGGCACTCAGGCAATTTCTTTTGTATTACAATAGTATTAACGCAGGACCTGTCATATTAATACGATATATGAGAAAGGCCTACGAAGGTACTTCTGATAACAGGGTCAGGGTAACCTTTGATACAAACCTGTGCTTTAATACCCGCACAACTGCCGAGGTATTACTTGGAGGGAATGGCTGGCAGAAAAATAATGTATCCTTATATGGTGTGATTTTAGAAATCAAGTTTACCGGCCGATTCCCGGCGTGGCTTAACAGGCTGACAAGATACTTCGGTCTGAGACAGCGCTCGATGTCAAAATACACTACATCAGTTCAAAATGCCTGCAGACTTGGATTTTGCGCTCCAAAAATAAACGGTATGAACATAGCCGAAATAAAAAAATCTAATTTCGATAAGAGTATAAACGTATGAATATAGATAACATTTGGGAAATTTTGGATGGAGTGCCGTCGGCAAGAGGGGCTTTCACACCTGAAAACGTCCTGCTTTCGCTTTTGCTTGCCTTTGTTCTCGGTCAGATTCTTGCCTGGATTTACTACTTTACACACGCAGGCCTGTCTTACTCAAGAGCTTTCGTACAATCACTCGTAATGGTCACCGTTGTTGTAGCTCTGATTATGACAGTCATTGGAAACAACGTTACACGAGCTTTTGGACTGATGGGCGCTATGTCTATCATTCGCTTCAGAAACGTCGTAAAGGATACTCGCGATATGTTGTTCATATTCTGCGGCCTCGCCATAGGTATGGCCGCCGGTACTCAGGCTTACACTATCGCCGTAGCCGGAACCATTTCAGTATCCCTGATTTTCCTATATCTGCATATCAGCAAATTTGGTATGCATAAACCGCACAACGGCTTTCTGAGATTTACAATCCCAACCCACATCGGCCCCAATCATCCGCTTACAGTAATCCTGAAACGATTCTGCAGCAGCTTTACTTTAATCTCTGCTCAGGATGCCGGCTTCGGAAGCAACGAAGTGGAATATGCCTACCAGCTAATGATTCGAAACGCTGACAGAAACGACCAGATGCTCACCGAGCTGGAAAAATTACAGGGAGTTACAAATCTGAGCCTGACAATGCAGGAGGTGTTGCTTGAGGTCTGATAAACTTATGAAAAGTATAAATAATCATAGAAAAGGAAGTCTGCGTTTACATATCATACCAGTCATTGTGTGGCTGGTAGCTTTAGGCGCAGTTATAATTCTCTTTCAAAATCGCACCCAACGGTTTGAAAGTATAGGTCTTGTTGAGGGTGAGGAAAGACGAATTGCCGCTACAGTCCCAGGCAGAATAACATCTGTACCCGTTCATCTTTTTGACAAAGTTAACGAAGGCGACGTCGTTGTTGTTGTTGACACGGTGCTCAATCCTAAAAGCCTCGAAATAGAACTCGAAACAAGAAAGGAGGTTCTGCTTGCAACAATACGACAGCTTCAGGCTGAATTGATTGCTACAAGAGACAGATTAATGTCTGAAGAAGCTGAACGACAGAATGATTTAGAGCTGGCTACAAGAAGATATGCAGCCGATGTAGAGGATGCCAAACTTCAAGTCGTTGAACTAAAAGCAACAATCGCTCCCGATAAAGTAAGATTAAAAGAACTTGATTTGAATATCAAAATCTTAACTGTATCATCGGCTCCGATACAAAACCAGGAAAAAATAACACAACACTACGAAATTGAAAGATTGAAAACTCAGTCTGAAACACTTGCAAAGCAAATTGAAGAAAATGAGAAACTGCTTGCACAGGCAGAGGAAAATCTGCAGCAGGCTAATGAAAGACTGCAGGTCATTCTGAAAAAACAGCCTATCAATCCTTCAATAGAGCTTGCACTACAGCCAATAAGAGAAGAAATAAAGGTAGAGGAACAGACTATTCTTGAGTTAATGAGAAACCGACCGGCTCTTGAAATAACATCACCGTTCAACGGCACTGTGAGCAGAATCAGGCGCCGCGTTGGCGAGATAATACTGGCGCAAGACCCGATTCTGAATATAGTCGAATCCGAACCCAGGGTAATTGTTGCATACATACGCGAGCCCGGCATAAGCCAGGTTAAAGAAAATATGAAGGTAAAGGTTCTTAAAAGAAGCTACCCTATGCAACAGGCCAATTCCTATGTCGCTTATATGGGGCCGGGGCTCGAAGAATTGCCCCCACAGCTATGGGCAAATACGACCACACCCCAATGGGGAAGACCGGTTCTGATACCGATACCAGCCGGTATGGAGCTTATCCCCGGTGAAACCGTTGGAATCAGCGGCCTGTAATCTAAAAATAAATTCGACACTACTTTAAGTATTATTCTTAGAAGCACATACGAAGAAAGGAACATTATGAATACAAACAAAAGCCCGGAATGGAAGTTCAAAGCTATGAGTTCGAGAATACTTCTGATTTCACTGACACTTATTGTTGTTTTAACCTCTTCTGTTGTCCGTGCGGATTTGGTTCATCGATACAGTTTCGATTCGGATGCCAGCGACTCTGTCGGCTCAGCCCACGGCACGCTCACCGGAAGTGCTTATGTCTCCGGCGGCGACCTGATACTGGATGGCGGCGGAGCTGTGAA
>Ga0315537_1001374_pt1 | contig 19143 bp, 15 predicted proteins | sample SalMarSW160270MG_FD_203091 | JGI IMG/M metagenome (GOLD analysis project Ga0315537, IMG submission 203091) | Salt marsh sediment microbial communities from the Plum Island Ecosystem LTER, Massachusetts, United States - Salt Marsh Sediment SW1602-70 ...
AAGGCGCCGCGGGCGGTGCTGGAGCGCCATGTCGGCAAGGATGGCCTCCTTGAAGACGCCCTTAATAACCTGCTCCCCGAGGTTTACGAGCAGGCGCTGAAAGAGCAGCAGATTGAGGCCATCGCCAACCCGCAGATTGAAGTCGTCCAAGCTGAGCCGGTGGTCTTTACGGCGGTGGTGCCGCTAAAACCCGCCGTTGAGCTCGGCGACTACAAGAGCATCAAGCTCAAGTCGGAAGAGGCGGAGGTCACCAAGGAAGAAGTCGATAACGTCATCGAACAGGTACGCCGCCAGCACGGCACCTGGGAGCCGGTGGAGCGCCCGGTCGCCTTTGAAGACCTGGTGGTTATGGATGTCGAAGCCAGGGTGGAGGACAAGCCCTTCATCAACCAGCTGGGCGCCCAGTATCAGGTTATGCCCAATCAGCCCCTCCCCACCCCGGACTTCGCCGAAAAGCTGGTCGGCATGAAGGTCGGCGAGGAGAAGGAATTTAAGCTCAACCTCCCCGAAGGTTATTCCCAGCCCGAGCTGGCGGGCAAGGAAGCCAGTTTCAAGGTAAAAATCAACGAGGTAAAGCAGCAGCAGCTGCCCAAGCTGGATAAGGAATTCGCTCAGCTGGTCAGCCCCGATTTAAAGACGATGGCCGCCCTGCGCAAGCGGCTGACCAACAACCTCAGCATACAGGCGGAGCAGAAGGCCCGGGAAGCCTTTGAGGAAAAGGTGCTCGATGCCGTGGTGAACTTGAGCAAGTTGGAGTTCCCGCCGGTGCTGGTTGACTCGGAGCTGGAACGCCTCATGGAGCAGCAGGCGCGCTGGATGCAGGAAAGCGGTTTGAATCTGGAAGAGTACTTAAGCCGGATAAACAAGACGGAAGAGGAACTGCGGGAAGAGTTGCGCCCGGTGGCGGCTAAGCGGGTGACCCGCTCCCTGGTGCTGGGCAAGGTGGCTGAGGCGGAAAAGATTGAAGTCACTGACGACGAGATTACCGCTGAACTGGAAAAGCTGGTGCAGGGCTCCGAGAACAAGACGGAGATGAAAGAAAGGGTAAACTTGCCTCAGGTTCGCGGCTCGATGGAACAAATGCTGGCTACCCAGAAGACGGTTCAGCGGCTGGTGGATATAGCCAAGGGTTCCAAAAATGCCCCCCAAGAATAACCCCCGGGTGGTAAAAAGCACCTGCCGTATGTGCATGGGCTTTTGCGGCATAGACGCCCATGTCGTTAACGGCAAACTGGTAAAGGCCACCCCGATGAAGGAGCACCCGGTCAACCGCCTCTGCGTCAAATCGACGGCTATGGCTGACTGGCTCTATTCGCCGGAGCGCATCACCCGCCCCATGAAAAAGGTCAACGGGGCCTGGCGTGAAATCCCTTGGGACGAGGCTCTGGCTATCGTAACCGAAAAGCTGGCGGCGATTAAGGAGCACTACGGGGCTAAGGCGCTGGTGGTGCATACCGGCCAGCCCCTCATCGGCACCGAGGTGCCCCGCATCGCCATCCGCTTCTGCAGCCTCTACGGGACGCCCAACTACACCTCGGGGGCTTCCCTCTGCTTCGCCGCCAAGGGCTTGGGCCACGGCTTAACGCTGAGCAACCATATGTTCCCCTTATCCCCCAGCTACGCCGAGACCCGGTGTATCGTCGTCTGGGGGCGCAACCCCCAGCAGTCCGAGGTGGACGAGCAGGCCAATATACTGGCGGCGCAGAAGCGGGGGGCAAAGCTGGTTGTGGTCGACCCCAGAGTCACCCCGCTGGCGAAGCGGGCCGACCTGCATATTCAGGTTAAGCCCGGCACCGATTGTGCCCTGGCGCTGGGCTTGCTCAATGTCATCATCGCCGAAAATTTATATGATAAAGAATTCGTCGAGCGCTGGACGCTCGGCTTTGATAAGCTGAAAAAGCATGTCAAGCAATATACCCCGGAAGTAGCGGCTAAAATCACCGGTGTCCCCGTTTCTAAAATAAGGCAGTTCGCCCGCCTCTATGCAAAAACCAGACCGGCCACTATAACCCAGGGAGTATCTATAGACCACTGTACCAACGGCGTGCAGAACAGCCGGGCTATCGCCGTCTTGATTGCCGTCACCGGCAACCTGGATGTGCTGGGGGGCGATGTCTATAACGCCCCGCTGGGGCAGAGCAGCCTGCGGGTAAAGGGGATAGTGGCCGTTGATGAGGCTATCGGCGCCGACTTTCCCATATTCAATAAGTTCGTCAGTGAAACCACTGCCATGCCGGTGGCCGACGCCATACTCACCGAAAAGCCCTACCCGGTTAAGGCGATGATAGTCCAGGCGGCTAATCCGGCATTAACCTGGCCCGATAGCGGTAAGGTCAGGCGGGCGCTGGAAAAGCTGGAGCTGCTGGTAGTCTCCGATATGTTTATGACGCCGACGGCAGAGCTGGCTGATATCTTCCTCCCCGCCGCCGCCTTTCTGGAGAGAAAGCTCATCTCCGACTACGCCACCAAGGGGATACCGCTGATTGCCTTAAGCCATAAGGCGCTGGAGCCGCCGGGTGACTGCATGGAGGACTGGCAGCTCTGGGCGGAGCTGGGCCGCAGGATGGGGCAGGCCGACTATTTCCCCTGGCAAAACGCTGACGAGCTTTTCAGTTTTCTGCTGGAGCCTTCGGGGGTTACTCTGGAGCAGCTGGAGCGGAGCCCCGGCGGCATCATCTACCGCCGGCTTGACCGGCAGCGCAAGTACGAGCGGGAAGGACTGGCTACCCCATCGGGTAGGGTAGAGCTCTTCTCCCCGACATTAGCCGAACACGGCTATGCTCCCCTCCCCACCTTCACCCCCCTGCAGGAGCCGTCTGAAGACTACCCCTTCACCCTGATTACCGGCACCCGGACCATCGCCTACTCCCACTCCGGCTACCGCCATCTGGCTAAGCTGCGCCGGCTGGTGCCCGAACCGCTGGTGGAGATTAACCCCCAACCGGCCAAGGCTTTGGGCATCGCCGGCGGCGAGACGGTTATTCTGGAATCACCCAAAGGCAGCATCACCCTCAAGGCTAGAGTTACCCCGGATATCCCGCCCGATGTCTTAAGCATCCAGCACGGCTGGGAGGAGGCTAACGCCAATCTGCTCACCGCCAGCCACCCCCACGACCCCGCTTCCGGTTACCCCGGCTTAAAGACCACCCCCTGTCGGGTGCGAAAAATCGGTGAATAAGTTATAATTAATTCAAAGTACTATAAAAAGATAGCGGGAGAAGTGAAATGAATATCCAACCGACCAATATTATCCCCGGCGTGGTTGAGAGCGGCCCCAGGGGTGAGAGATTCTGGGATATATACTCGTTGCTGTTAAAAGAGCGCATAGTTATGCTGTTCACGCCGATTGTTGACCAGGTAGCCAATGTTGTCATCGCCCAGCTTCTCTACCTGGAGCGGGAGGACCCGGACAAGGACATCAGCATGTATATTCAGAGTCCCGGCGGGGTTATCAGCTCCGGTCTGGCCATTTACGATACCATGCAGCTTATCCGCCCCGAAGTTTCGACTATCTGTGTCGGTATGGCAGCCAGTATGGCTACCGTGCTCCTCAGTGCCGGGGCCAAGGGCAAGCGCTATGCTCTGCCCAACGCTACCATACACCTGCACCAGGCGGTTGGCGGCGCTCAGGGGCAGGCGGCCGATATCGTGATTGCGGCACGTGAGATTGCCCGGCAGCAGGATGTGCTCAAGGATATCATCGTCAAACATACCGGCCAGCCGCTGGAGAAGGTGACCCATGATACCGACCGTGACTTCTACCTTAATGCGGAGCAGGCGGTGGAGTACGGCATTGTCGATGAGGTCCTGGCCAAGGCCAAAGACAAAGAAAAAGAAAAAGAAAAAGAAAAAGAGAAGTAGCTAAAGCTCTTTCTTATAGATCTGGCGGTAGCGCCGGGTCAGTTCCTTCAGGTTAGGCAGACCCTCTCTGGCTCCTGTCTTTGTTATAGAAAAGCTGGCGGTAATATCACCCAGCCGCCCGCATTCCTCCATGTCCTTGTTATTAATCATCCCGTAGATAAACCCGGCGGCAAAGGCGTCGCCGGCGCCGGTGGTATCCGTTCTCGCCCCGGTGTCTTGCGGTTTGATTATATATTCGTTCCTGGTATCTCGGATATAGCTGCTGGCGGTGGTGTTCTTTATCCTGGCCCCTTTACCCAGGGTAACCGCCACCCCCCGGCACCCCTCTTTCAGGCACTTTTCCGCCCCCTGGATAACGTCCTCCCCAGTCAGCTGTTTTATCTCGTCCCGGTTGATAAACAGCAGGTGGGTCCGGCGCAGCAGCGGCGCCAGGGCCTGGAGGCCTTTAACGGCGTAAAGTGCGCCGGGAGCAAAGCTGAGCTTAACCGAATCATCCAGTTTATCCACCAGCTCCAGCGACATCTTGAACTGCTTGTCATTAGCGAAAGAGGAAAGGTGTAATATCTCGGCCCCGTTTATATAGTTGGGGTCTATGTCTTTAATGGTGAGCAGGTTATTGGCGCCGGGCAGTACGTACAGGGAGCGTTTGCCCCGCCCGTCGCTTAAGCATATTACCGAGCCGGTTATGGCTTTGGGCTTTATCTGTATCCGGCCGGTGTCCACCCCCACCCCCTCGAAGTCGCGGAGCAGCATAGTGCCCTCGGCGTCGTCGCCGACGGCGCCGCTAAAGCCGGTGCTAACCCCCAGCTTCCCCAGCCCGTAGATGGTGTTGGCCGCCGAGCCGCCGGGAAAAACCTCCGCCGCCTCTACCACCGCCTCGCCGTCGTCGAGGATGCTGGCCACATTATATATATGGTCTATATTTAGCGCCCCCACCCCGACTATTTGCATTTTATTCATCCTATGAACCCCGCCCCGTTTTATATCTATTCCCACCTCCACCCCGCTTCCAGTATTTGTTTTCTTCCCATACCCGCCCGCCCAAAAAGGTTTCACCTCTTTAAGACTCTGTAACCCCACCCCCCAAAGTGGAGGGAGATTATCTCCCCATACCCCCTGAGAAGTAATTGATAGAAGTATCACTTCTATAGGGTGGGATGGTGGGAAGCAAAACACACTCTAGAAATCAGGCCAATCCTTCACCCTAAAACACTTACCCCAGCTTGGCGGCTTCCTCCCTGACCATACGCCGGAACTTCTTATGCACTTCTATAATATCGTCTATATCTTTTCGCCCCGCCAGCCAGTGGAAGTAGTTCTGGTCCTCCTTGCCCCGCCATTTCTCCTTGTATTTTACCACCCTCTCCGTCCAGCCCCGCTTTTTCTTCTGCCACGCCTCCAGCACCGCCTGCAAATCGCTGATGTGGGTGGAGGCCAGGCTCATGCTGGCGTAGGGGAGGGCGTACTCGTTGGCGTTAAAGGCGATGGCCAGCCCTTTTTCCTCATCCACCGCCTGGAGCATCCTGAAATCGGTGATGCTGTCGCCGATGACCACCCAGTTGGACAGGGGCTCCATATATTTCTCGGCAAATCTGTTCAGGGCGGCTACCTTGCGCCGCCCCCCCACCGGCTTTACCTCTTTGATAGCAGCGCCGAGGTCAGTTTCGGGCAACCTCTCCCAGAAAAAATTATCCAGGCTCTGCTTGATACGCTCGTCGTCATCAACCGGCTTCATGGCCAGTATATCGTCTTCCGCCTTTTGCATCAGCTTCTTTTCCTCCGGGCTTAGAGATGACCGGAACTTATCCAGCGGGAAGGCGGTGCAGGCGACGTTATGGGCGTAGATGCCCAGCTTTTGGGTGATATGATAGGCGTACTGCTCGTAGCTTGTGCTGATGCAGAAGACCTTCCAGCCGCTGGACTGCAGCCAGGAGATGAGCTTTTCGGCGCCGCCGGTCAGTTCGGCTTTGGCAGCCAGTTCGGCGATGTTGTCTTCGGAGATATTGTGCAGTATCAGAAAGGGCACGATGAGCGCCAGCGTGTCCCCCGGCTCGTAGTCTTCCCTTTCCTCCAGCGTAAGCAGGTCGTCGTAGCGGCTGATAACCTCAAAGATTTTATCGCCGTTGGGGAAGAGCTTCATCAGCTCGTAGGCGTTATCCTGGGGGGATAGCGGCCCTTCAAGGTCAAAACAGATAAGGTTGGCCATTAGTTTTTCACCTCATCCCACTGTCGTTATTCTACCCACCCAGCCCGCCCTCATAGGCTGCGCCTCTATAACTTGCTTCCCCACCTCCTAAGAAGTAATTGATAGAAGTATCACTTCTATAGGGTGGGAGGGTGGGAAGTAATACGTACCCTTAAAATCGGGCTAAACTCCCCTTTTCCCCTATCCTTTTTTAAGCAGCCTGTTAATCTCTCTGGTTAGATTATACCCTTTAATCGGTCGGCCGTCAGCACCGACCACCCTGCCCCTCCTTATCCTGACCTTGCCCCGGCTGAACGCCTTCAGGGTGGCGATTATCATGGGGAACTCACGGGCAAGGCCCTGCCTGCGGATGAGCTTGAACAGGCGGTTGCTTTCCCCCTGCCCCCGCTTGATTTCTTCTATAGATTGCCCCTCTATTTCCCGCCAGTATTTATCGAAGGGCTCTCCCCGGATTGAGAAATTACAGTAGGCTGCCGGCGGTCCCTCGTCCAGCTCTGGCGTTACCAGGTGCATCATCACGCCGGTCTCTTTAGCTTTAGTTTCAATCAACTGCCAGATTACCTCCTGCCAGCTGCCTTTAGGCCCCCCCGGAGCCGCCGGGTGGAGGTTAATCATATCATATTTCCGGCACATCTCTTCGCTGACGATGAGCATGTAGCCGGCGAGGACGCTCAGGTTGGCGTCGAATTCTTTGAGCCGCTTCATCACCTCGCCGTCGTATTCAGGCCGCCACCCCTCCCCCCGCTCGGCTTTAAAGCTGCTGGAGGAGAAAGAAACAAGGGGCAGCCCGTAGCTTTTGACCAGTCTGTGGAGCAGGTCACTCTGCTTCGATTCGCCGGGCTCGCGGTTGCAGAAGACGAAGGCAATCTCGGCCTGGATTTCGCCCAGGGCTATGCTCCGCTGCGCCACGGTGAGCAGGTCCCGGGCGGCTTTATCCCGCCCGGTGGAAAACCAGCCCAGTTTCTGTATCGGCTTTACCTTAGCCATCGCTTTTTAAGCTTGTTCCAGATACTGGCGAAGTGGATGAAGGGGTTGGTGGTGTGTCCGTAGATAATGCCTTTGGCCAGGGCATCGAGGAAGTCGTCTTTCCCCTTGAACTCGGGCATTTCGATGTAGGCGTTACCTATCTCCCGCAGGGTGTGGGCGTCGCTGCCGGCGCCCTGGATGATGCCGTGTTTGCTGGCGAAGGCGCGGGCTTTGGCCGATTGCTGCGGGGGCAGGGAGCGGGCGTTAAATACCTCGATGATATCAATCTGGTCGGCGATTTCCTCTATTATGTGATTGCGCAGCGCCGACTGGCGGAAGATGTCAAAGGGGTGGGGGATAGAGACCAGCCCATCCTGGGCTCTGATGCGTGATATGGTCTCGGCGACCGATAGCCCGCTGGGTATGCTCTCTTTAAGGAACATGCCTATGATTTCGCCGTGCGGTGTCAGTATTTCCTCAGAGACTATTATGGTAAAGGGGGCTATTTCCTTCAGCTTCAGCGCTCCTTCGGCGGTGCCGTGGTCGGCGATGGCAACGCAGTTTACCCCCTTCTCGATGCAGCGGCCTACTATCCTGTCCAGAGGCGTACCGCAGTCCAGGGAATATTCGGTATGAACATGAAGGTCAGCTTTCAGCAATTTGGCTCTAGCTTACCCTCTCTAGGTACACGCCGGTGCGGGTGTCAACCTTAATAACATCCCCGTTATTGATAAACATAGGCACCTGGATGGTGATGCCGGTCTCCAGCTTGGCTGGCTTGTTGCCGGCGGTGGCGGTATCCCCCTTGAAGCCGGGCCCGGTCTCGGCCACCTCCAGCTCGACGGTAATGGGCAGCTCCACTCCTACCAGCTCCCCCTTGTAGCTCGATACCTCCAGGGTCGCCCCCTCCTTCAAATAGTTTAGGGTGTCGCCCAGCTGGCTGGCGTTGATGGGCATCTGCTCAAATGTTTCCTGGTCCATAAAGTAGTGGGCGCCGCCGTCGTTGTAGAGGTACTGCATGGCGCGGGATTCCAGGCGGGCCCGGGTAAACTTCTCGCTGGCCTGGAAGGAGCGGTCGATGTTATGGCCGCTGCGTATATCGCGCAGCTTGAGCCTCACCTGGGCGCTGCCCCGCCCTACCTTGATGTGCTGGTAGTCCACCACCTGGTAAAGCTTGTCGTCCAGTTCTATGGTAATCCCTTTTCTCAGTTCGCCGCTGTCAATCATACTTGTCTCCGTAACCCTATTTCTTGGCTTTTGAGATTTTCCTGACCTTTCCCTGTTCCATTATGACCAGGTCTTCAATCCTCACCCCACCCCACCCCTCGATATATATTCCCGGCTCTATGGTAAATACCATGCCGTCGGCAAGCTCATCCGGCGAGTTTGGCCCCAGCCTTGGCTGTTCATGGGTGGCCAGGCCTACGCCGTGCCCCAGCCCGTGGCCGAAAGCCTCCCCGTATCCCCCCTCCTCGATAATTGTTCTGGCTATCTGGTCGGCTTGGCCGCAGGTCATCCCCGGCTTTATTATAGCCATTGCCCCTAATTGAGCACCGAGGACGGTATCATATACCTTTTTATAGGTGTCGTCAGCGTCGCCCAGGCAGAAGGTGCGGCTAAGGTCGCTGGCGTAGCCCCCCACCCTGGCCCCGATATCGATTACTATCGGCTCAGCCCTTTGTATAGCCCTCGCCGAGGGTTGGGCGTGGGGCAGGGCGGCGTTCGGCCCGGAAGCGACGATAACATCAAAAGGCAACGGCTGGCTGCCCTTCTCCCGCATAAATCTCTCTATCTCCCAGGCGGCTTCCCGTTCCGTCATGCCGGGGTAAAGCACCTCCCGGATATGGGCCATGGCGGCGTCAGATATTGCGGCAGCTTGTCTGATAAGCTCGATTTCCCCGGGCTCTTTTACCGCCCGCAGCGGTTCCGCCATATTTTCTGCGGGGACGAGCTTTAAGACGGTTTTGCCTTTACCCAGTATATCACATAACCGCCGGTAGAGGCTAAAGGTCAGGTATTCCCCCTCAAACCCCAGCCTCTTTATATTCAGCCCCGCCGCCAGTCCGGGGAACCACCCCTCGATGTCGCTGGTTACGGGTAAAATCTCGTACTCCGACGCCTGGCTTTTGGCCTGGACGGTATAGCGGGAATCGGTGGCTAAAATATTCTTGTTCTGGGTGATAATCAAAAAACCGGCTGAGCCGTCGAAACCGGAAAGGTAACGCCGGTTTTCCGGCTGGGAGATTAAGATACCGTCCAGCCCCTTCTCCCCCAGCCCCGCCAGCAGCTTTTCTAGCCTACTCTTTATCTTCGGGTTCATCCTTTTCCTCTCTGGCCAGGGGGTGGGCTGATAGATATACCTTTCTGGCCTGCCCCTTGGTGACGTGGGTGTAAATCTGGGTGGAGGTGAGCCGGGCGTGCCCCAGCAGCTCCTGGACGACCCTCAGGTCGGCGCCGCCGTCGAGCAGGTGGGTGGCGAAGGTGTGCCGCAGCATGTGGGGGTGGACCCGCTTGCCGATACCGGCTTTTTTGGCGTATTCGTGCAACAGTCTCTGCACGCTCCGCGCGGGCAGGCGCTGCCCGTAGCGGTTGAGGAAGAGGGCTTGGCTTTTCTTTTTGCCTTGTAACTGGGCTCGCCCGTCCTCTATATAGCTTTTCAGGGCCCCGGCGGCAGGCTCCCCCATCAGCACCATCCGCTCTTTAGAGCCCTTCCCCCAGACCCGTATTTCGTTGGTCTCAAGGTCGATTTGCTCCGGCGTTAGCCCTACCAGCTCGCTTACCCGGAGGCCGGAGGCGTAGAGCAGCTCCAGTACCGCCCGGTCACGCTGCCCCAGCGGCGTGGATAAATCGGGGGCGTTAAGCAGCTTCTCCATCTCCTCTTTGGTGAGGAAGGAGGGCAGGCGCTTGTCCAGCTTGGGCGAAGATACCTGCTCTATGGGGTTTTTGGGTATTATTTCCTCCCGCGCCAGGTAGCGGAAGAAGGAGCGGATGGCGGATAGCTTGCGGGCGATGCTGTTTTTGGCTATGCCCCGATTTACTAACTCGGACAGGTAGTCGCGCAGTACATGCCGGTCTACTTTGGTTTCATCTAGCGGGTCAATTTTTTTCTTTTTAAGGAAGTAAAGGAAGTCCAGCAAGTCGTCCTTATAGTTGCGGATGGTGTAGGGCGAGGCGTTCTTTTCCGCCTCTAAATAATACTTGATGTATCTGTCGAAGTTTTCTCGCAAGGTTTTCATGGTTTTGGTTGACCCCACCCCCAATTATATCTTATCCCACCCGCCGCCCTTTTATGGAAACGGGCTAAAGCCCTTTTTTGCCCCACCCCACTTTTCAAGGGAGTTTTAAAGGCACCGCCTTTGAGGGTGGGTCAGGGTGGGAAGTAATACACCCTCTAAAAACTAGGCTATTACCTGCCTCCACTTATCCCCCCTCTTCCTCTTTTTTCTCCTCCCCTAATTTCCCCTTAAACTCGCACTGGGTGCACTTGGCAATATTGCGGCCGTAGGCGGTGAGCAGGCCGCCGCACTGGGGGCAGGGTTGGGGGAGGGGTTTGGTGTTTACGATAAAATTACATTCGGGGTAGTTGCTGCACCCGTAGAAGGTGCGCTTCTTCTTGCTCTTCTTGACCACCAGCTCCCCGCCGCACCTGGGGCACTTTACCCCCACTTTAACCAGGAAGGGCTTGGTGGTCTTGCACTCGGGATAGCCGCTGCAGGCTAAAAATTTTCCAAAGCGTCCGAACTTGATAACCATAGGCTTGCCGCACTTGGGACAGACCTCGTCGGTGGCTTCCTCAACCTTAACCCTTTCCATCAGCTCGGCGGCGCTCTCCAGGCTCTGCTTGAAGGGCTGGTAGAAGTCCCGGACGACGGCCACCCAGTCCCTGTTTTCGTTAGCGACCTCGTCCAGTTTCTCCTCCATCTGGGCGGTGAACTCGATGTCGACGATGGTGGGGAAGTGTTTGGCCAGCAGGTCGTTGACGACGAAGCCCAGTTTGGTGGGCTGGAATTTGCCGCCGTCTTTCTCCACGTAGTCCCTGTCCTGGATGGTGGATAGAATCGGGGCGTAGGTGCTGGGGCGCCCGATGCCCCACTGCTCCAGCATCTTGATGAGGGTGGCTTCGGTAAATCGTGGTGGGGGCTGGGTGAAACGCTGCTCGGCGAATAGGTCTATCAGCTTCAGCTTGTCGTCTTTTTTGAGCGGGGGCAGCTTGCCCCCGGTTTTTTCCTCGGCTTCGTCCCTGCCCTCGATGTAAACCACCATGAAGCCGTCGAAGGTGTTGATTGAACTGGAAGTACGCAGCAAATAGATAGTTCTGGCTTTGGGGCGTCTGGCTTCAATATCGACGGTGGTGTTGTTGAAGGTGGCGGCGGCCATCTGGCTGGCGACCATACGCTTCCAGATGAGCTGGTATATCTTGAACTGGGCGTCGCTTAAGTGGGCTTTGAGCATTGACGGCTCCCGCCGGATTTTGGTGGGTCGGATGGCTTCGTGGGCTTCCTGGGCGCCTTTGACCCGGGTGGTAAAGGAGCGGGCGTGGGCGGGCAGGTATTTCGAGCCGTACTTTTCGCCGATGTACTCCCTGGCTTCGGCGATGGCGGAGCGGGCAACCCGGATGGAATCGGTGCGCATGTAGGTGATGAGGCCGACGCTGCCCTCCTTGCCGATGGGCAGGCCTTCGTAAAGCTCCTGGGCGACCCTCATCGTCAGCTTGGCCGGGAAGTGGAGCTTGCGCCAGGCTTCCTGCTGCAGGGTGCTGGTGATGAAGGGCGGCGCTGGCTGGCGGCTGGCTTTTTTGGTGGCTACTTTGCTGACTTTGTAGCCGGCTGCTTTTAGCTCCTGCCCGATCTCGTTGGCTTCGGTTTCGTTATGGATTTCCAGCTTGGCGCCGTCGGCCAGCCCAACCAGGTTGGCTCTAAAAGTGGTGGCTGCGGCCGCCTTGGCCAGTTCGGCCTCGATTGTCCAGTACTCTACCGGGATAAATTTCTCGATTTCCCGCTCGCGGTCAACGATAATCTTGAGCGCCACCGACTGCACCCGCCCCGCCGATAAGCCCCGCCTCACATTACGCCAGAGCAGGGGACTGATTTGATAGCCGACCAGTCTGTCCAGTACCCGCCTTGCCTGCTGGGCATCCACCAGCTGCATGTTGATGGACTGGGGGTTGGCGAAGGCGTGCTTGATGGCTTCCTCGGTTATCTCGTGGAATACGACCCGGCGGTAGCTCTTGCGGTTGGTCTTGGTCACCTGCTGCAGGTGCCAGGAGATGGCCTCTCCCTCGCGGTCGGGGTCGGTGGCGAGGTAAATGGTAGAAGCGTCCTTGGCCGCCTTTTTAAGCTCGTTGACAATCTTGGTCTTCACCCTGGGCACGACGTATTTGGGGGCAAAGCCTTGCTCGATATCAACTCCCAGCTGGCTTTTGGGCAGGTCTCTGACGTGCCCCATGGAGGCTTTAAGATTGTAGCCGCTCCCCAGTAGCTTGCCCAGCGTCCGGGCTTTAGCCGGGGACTCAACGATAACCAGGCTCTTTTTCTTGGTTGACATAATAATCCTAATCCACCCTTACCCGGTAGGCCGCTCTGGTCTCCCGGGAGAGGATATAATTCATGGTTCCGGTCTGCTTGACCAGCCCTTTAAGCTCCATCATGGCCAGGGTGCCGCTGACGGTGGCCACCGGCAGCCCGCTTGAGCGGCAGACCTCATCAATGTGGGTGGGCTCGGCGCTCAGCTGTTTCAGGAGCAGGGTCTCGGTCTCGGTGGTGGGCAGCAGCTCGGTAAGTTCCATCTGCTGGGCGACGGCGGTCAGGTTTAATTCCTCTAAAATATCGGTGTAGTCCCGCACCAGCTTGGCTCCCTCCTGGATGAGGCGGTTAACCCCCCGGCTGGACGGCGAAAGGATACTGCCCGGCACGGCGAAGACCTCTCTATTCTGCTCCAGCGCTAGGTGGGCGGTAATCATGGCTCCGCTGGTCTCGTTGGCCTCGACCACCAGCACCCCCAGGCTCAGCCCGCTTAATATCCTATTGCGGCGGGGAAAGTTCTCCGGCTTGGGGCGGGTGCCCAGCGGGAATTCGCTTATCAGCGCCCCCTGCTCGATGATTTTGCGGGCAAGTGCCGCGTTCTCCGCCGGATAGACGATGTCCAGCCCGCAGCCAAAGACGGCGATGGTTCTGCCTCCTGCCCCCAGGGCGCTCTGGTGGGCTACCGAATCAATCCCTTTGGCCAGCCCGCTGACGATGGTGATTTTGTTCGTGGCCAGGTCGGCGGCTATCTCCTCGGCGGCCTGCCGGCCATAGACGGTGGACCGCCGCGTTCCCACCATCGCCAGGCACCACTCGTCCTGGGGCAGTAGTGTTCCCCTGATATAAAGCACCGGCGGGTAATCGTATATCTCTTTGAGGCGGGCAGGGTAGTCCGGGTCGCGGAAGGTAACCACCTTTATCCCGTAGCGCCCCAGCTTTTCCATCTCGGTGTCCAGGGAAATCCTGTCCCGCCAGTCCCTGATGGTGTTGACCGAACCCCTGTCCAGCCCGGCTGTTTTTAGCTCGGCGGGCGGAGCCTGCCAGGCCTGCTTTAAATCACCGAAGTGGTTTTCCAGCAGGGAGAGTTTGACCCGCCCGATGCGGGGTATCAGGCTAAAGCCCACCCAGTACTTGGTGTCCTTTTTAATCACTGCAAGGCAATTCTAGCATAGAGACAGACCACTGACAATTAAGATTTTATTAGCCCCACCCCCATTTATATCTTTTCCCACCCGCCGCCCTTTAAGGAAGGGGTTACGCCCCACCCCTTATTTACCTCTTATTAAGGGGAATTTTAGAGGCACTGCCTTTGAGGGTGGGAGGGTGGGAAGTAAAACATTCTATAAAAAACGGCTCTAGTCCCGGCTGCCCCATAGGAAGGCCGAGCAGACTAAGACTATCCCCAGCAACACCCCACCCATTACGGTGAAGCTGGTAGCAAAACTGTAATTGTCGGCCAGATAACCCACCAGCGGTGCACTCAGGCCTATACCTCCCCGGCTGGCAAAGTAGTAGATGCCGAGAATGGTGGAGCGGCGGCGCTGTGGGGCGTGGGTGATGATATAGGCCTCGGTGATTGGCATACTCATATACATGCAGACGCCGAGGAGGAGCAAGACCCCCCAGACGCTCCAGCCCAGTGAGGAAAGGCTGAGAAGGTAGAGGGCGGGACCGGCGATGAGGCTCACCGTCAACATCACCGGGAGTTTGCCCCATCGGTCGGAGAGGTAGCCGCCGATAGGCCCTGCCCACAACCCGGCAAAGTGGAAGAGGGAGAAGAGAAAGGCGCCGGTTTGCTCACTGGCCTTGAGGTTATCAACGGCAAAGAGGGGGATATAGTAGGACACCGAGAAAATTATCACCTGGAGTATCACTCCCAGAAGGATAAAGGGTATCAGCCGGCGCATACTGCCGGAGGTTGTCGGTGGCCCGTCCTCGGGGGTGGTAGCGGTAACCTCGGGGGCTTTCCGGGTGTAGCCCCGCTTCCCCAGTATCACGAAGAGTACGATACCGATGATAAAGGTGGCAATGGACATGGTAATGATGGAGCCCCGCCAGCCCAGAGCGCCGGCGATGGCCACGGCAATCAGCGGGGTCAGGAAGAAGCTGGCGGTGCCGCCTATCTGGTGCAGTCCCAGCGCCCGGCCCTGGCTCTTTTTATCAACGGAGGCGGCCACCAGTGGTGAGGAGGCAGGGTGATAGCCACCCCCCACCGCACCTAACAGAATCATAAAGGTAACCAGGGCAAGGTAGGTCGGGGCCAGGCCGGCGAACAGGGCGCACAGGGCCGCCCCGGAAATACCTATGGTAATCATCAGGCGGGGCCCCAGCCGGTCGGAAAGCCATCCGGCGGGCAGGTGGCTTAAGCCGTAGGTGAGGGTGTAGGCGGACATCATCCAGCCTATCTGGGTGTAGTCAAGGTTGAACTCATCGCGGATAAAGGGGGAGAGGGGCTGGAATAGGGAGGCGGTGAAGTGATGGCTGAAGTGGGCCAGTATAAAGAGGGGCAACATACCCCAGAAATAGGTGAGAAATTTCGGCTTTTTGATGGTAAGGACTTCTTTCTAGTTATGTATTTTGAAAGTCAGCCAGCAATATGGCGGAGAGGGTGGGATTCGAACCCACGGTAGCCTTACGGCTACACACGCTTTCCAGGCGTGCCTGTTAGGCCACTCCAGCACCTCTCCGTTTATTAGCCGTTTGATGGCGGCCAGACTTTCTTTCGGGTTTATTGCGAGAACGTCCCGATTCGTTGCTCTATCGCTTCTGCCAGGAGAGTTAGGGATACACTTTCTCCGGGTAAATAAGTTGAGGCAATAAATACATAGACCTTAATGCTCTTGAACATTAAAATATCGTACCCTATATTCACCCCATAGGCGCTCATTGTTCCTGAGCCTAAGACGGTCAAGTCTCCTATGTCCGGGTAGGTGATGTTAGTATCTACATCCACAGACTCTACACCCTCTTCGGCGGCGCCAAGCTGTATGCCCTCCATAACTATGGACTCAACCAGTTCCTCATCTCTCAAAACTGCGTCTGAGCCGGCTTGTTCTACTCGGCTCTCAATGATACATAAATAGGCAAAGATCATTTGGTAAGGCTCTTCGGAGAGGAATAGCTCCACCTCGCTGAAGTCAGGGCCCAATCCCAAATCTGCGTTTGAGAGCTCCTCGCTGGCGGCATCCAGGTGCTCAAAACTAGCCGGCAGTTCTGAGGACATATCAAGCACCATAGGAGCATCGGCCAGCGTTATCTTCTTAAGAGTAGGTGTCGGTTCGGCTGTGGTTGGGGTAGCCGGTTCTCCACAGGCTGCCGCTGGCACTGCCATAATCATCAGTAGCAAAATAACTATTCCTGTTTTGATTACAGTGTTCATGATAACCCCCCTAATGGCGGAGAGGGTGGGATTCGAACCCACGCTCCGGTATAACCGGAGACCGCTTTTCGAGAGCGGCACCATAAACCACTCGGACACCTCTCCTGGCTTGGAGAATTTTACCCCAAAATCTCCCGTAAAGGCAAGATTGCTAACATGGCAATCATTGCGTGGTATTGCGACAGGTATTTCCAAGGCAAGGGGTTACCCGGGTAGCTCGGTACTTAAAATAATAACGAGCATCCGTTAGCGTGTTATTCTACCCTTCTTGGGTGGAGTAACACTTAGGTTAGCGATGAGTTGGGTAGTATCCAGCCCTGGCCATCCCCCTTTGATTACGTCCAGGTTAACAAAGGTTTCGGTTCTCGAAACGCCGGGGAGAGCGGAGATTTCCTTTTCAATGAAGTGAGAAAGCTCTTCTGGTGACTGGGTCATCATTATCGCCATAAGGTCATACCTGCCAGTGACAAAGGCCAGGTAGCATATACTTGGCTTCTGAGCCAGTTGCTCCGCCACCTCTCTTAGGTCCGACATCCTGACCTGCAGCCCCATAACGCTTAAAACATTGTAACCCAGCGCACGCGGGTTTGGTACGGCAGCTATTTTCATGATGTTCCTGCTCTGAAGGCTCTTTACCCTCTTGCGCACCGTGCCCTCAACTACCCCCAGCACTTTGGCCAGATCTACATATCCCTGCCTTCCGCTCTTTTGCAGCTCCTGTATCAACCTTCGGTCAAACTCATCTATCATCTTAACCTCGCAGGAAAGTTTTAATGGTAAGTTTAGCACATTCTCGCTTTTTTAGAAATGGTGTCAAGAAACAAATACCAGCTAATTCAGATTTCTGCTGGCGCGTTGCTCCTAATAATTACGATTTTCGTAAAAAATTTACCACTACTAGCCTTGACAGCATACGAATTTGCTGTTAAATTCTTATAGGCTACATATTCGCTTGCAGTAGCATTCCGGGCTTAGGTTCTGGTTACCACAATTGAGGATGCTCGTTAGAGGAACAATCGAATGAAGGTTTATGGAGGTATACTGTTTTGAGACATGATTTGCACTTGGTAGGCGAGATGAATGAAGACTTTACTGCACCTGAAGTACTATTGTTGGGTAGAAGCGAAATTAAAGGACTTATTAGCATGGGTGAAGCACTAAAAGCAGTCGAGCATTCCTTTAGGCTCAAAACTGAGGGCGGGACTATTATGCCCCCCAAGTTATATTTGAACCTTCCCCAATACCAAGGGGATTTTAGGGCTATGCCAGTCTACATTGATGGAAGTGCTGGGGTGAAATGGGTAAGCGTGTATCCCAATAACTGGAAGCAGAACTTACCAAGCATAGTGGCTACCATCATCTTATGTGACCCCAGCACTGGCTACCCCCTTGCCCTCATGGACGGCACATATATTACCAATGTAAGAACAGGAGCCGCAGGAGGGGTAGCCGTCAAATACCTGGCTAGGAGAGATTCGTCGGTTATCGGGTTCATAGGTGCTGGTACGCAGGCCAAGACGCAGTTACTGGCCATAAGCGAAGTGCTCCCCCGGATTAAAGAGGTAAAGGTGTTTGACTTGCACCAGGATACTAGCCTAAAATACGCCAAAGAGATGGGAGCAATACTAAACTTAAACATCAGGCCGGTGGAAACTATCGAGGAGGCAACGGAAGCCGATATTGTGGTTGCCACTACTCCGTCAAGAACACCAATTGTCAAAAAGCAGCATATTCGCCCGGGGACTCACATAAATGCCATTGGCGCTGATGCCAAGGGGAAGCAGGAGCTAGAGGCAGACCTGTTAACGGGGGCAAAGATTATAGTTGATGACATTGAGCAAGCCTCTCATTCCGGTGAGATTAATGTCCCGCTATCAGAGGGGGTAATAAAAGTTGAGGATATATATGGCACGCTGGGGGAGGTGGTGGCAAACATAAAGAAAGGGCGAGAAAACGACGAGGAGATAACCATTTTCGATTCCACCGGACTGGCCATTCAAGACATAATCTGTGCTAAAATGGTATATGATAAGGCTAAGACAAAAGGAGCACCTACCTTTGAACTCATTTAATTGTATATGGGGAGGTGGGATATGTAAGAAATGAAAGAAAAGTTAGTTTTTGCTAGTTCAATAAAACGTAAAAAGGGAGTAGGGTAATGAAAAACAGGAAACTAATCTTATTTGCTTCAGTCCTGATGACGCTTGTCCTGGTAAGCCTACTGATTTTCGCCGGCTGCAAAACTACCCCACCGCAGACCTTCGAACTAAAGATGCAATCTCAATGGCCGCGCGGCGACATTTCGATGGAGAATCTGTCCCACTTTGCCGACCTTGTTGCGCAAAAAAGTAACGGCAGGTTGACAATCGATGTTTTCGCTGAGCCAGAAATTGTACCTATGGAGCAGGTTGTCGATGCTACAATTGCCGGTGCCATCGATATCATGCACGGCGGTGGGGCAATAACTGGCTCAATAGCTCCTGTGAGCTATATCGAGTTCGGTATTCCTTATAGTTACAAAATAGTTGAAGCCAATGGTGATTGTCACCAGGCAGCAGCTATTATTCGTGACTTCTTCTTCGAGGACGGATTTATTGACCTATTACGTGATGAATTTGCCGAGAAGGGGCTTTATTACGTAGATATCCACTGTTATGGCTGGGTACCCTTCCTAATGTCTACAAGACCGATCGTCAATTATGAAGATTTTGACGGTTTCAAGCTTAGGAGTGAAGGGGCGTTTACAGAATGGCAGAAATTGCAGGGCGCCATCGGAACTGCTGACATCGGACCTGGTGATACATACATGGCTTTGAAAACAGGTACCCTGGACGGCGCCCAGTGGGATACTAGTGCGGTTACTGGCCTTAAGTGGAATGAGGTAGCCCCATACTGGGTCAAAGGCTATGAGAGCGACCACGCCGTCGGCCATATAATGTTCAATATGGACGTATGGAACTCGCTTCCTGCTGACCTTCAAAAAGTGGTTGAGGAGAGCGCTGCCGAATACTTCGACATATGCCTTGACGCTTATTGTTCTGAGGAGCAGGTTATACTCGATATGGTCGCAGCGGGAGAGCTAGAAGTTTCTGAGCTTACCCCCGAATGTCAAGCAAGACTGGCCGAAGATGCTTTTACAGTATGGGATGCATTGGCTCAAGAGGATGAGACTAGTGCTCGAGCAATCGAGATGTTCAAGGAATGGAGAG
>Ga0315537_1001375_pt1 | contig 19125 bp, 16 predicted proteins | sample SalMarSW160270MG_FD_203091 | JGI IMG/M metagenome (GOLD analysis project Ga0315537, IMG submission 203091) | Salt marsh sediment microbial communities from the Plum Island Ecosystem LTER, Massachusetts, United States - Salt Marsh Sediment SW1602-70 ...
ACTATATTAATAAAAGGTCGTTTTACCGTCTACCTTTATTTTGCGAAAAAAAATATTTATTCCTACTCATAATTCATTAATATGAATTAAATTATCTATACGTGCGTCAGAACTGGGTATATTGAACAGAGAGTCGATGGCCATCTTGTTTTTTGCAATGCGTTGCTTCCACTTAAACGAAGTGACTTCTAAGTAACTTCGATCAAGTTACTTTTTGATACTCTCCCACGAAGTTGCCACTTTTATTTATTGCTGGCACCATGAATATTGATTAAATTATGATAAAACAACCAGACAGGTGAGAGGTTGTATATTCACCTGCCTCGATTGGTACCATGAACACAATACGAATAGTAAAATACCCGGATCCCTTTTTGCGGCTGCGTGCTTCAGATGTGGCGTCAGTCGATGAGGAAATCAGTGCTCTTATTACAAACATGTTAGACATCATGAAAGAGGAGCGGGGAATCGGGCTGGCTGCTCCCCAGATAGGCGTATCGAAGCGGGTTATAGTTGTTTCCATCGAGGAGAAAGGCTTTGGCAGGCTGGCGCTCATCAACCCGGTAATCGAATACCTATCCGAAAAAACGGATGTGATGGAAGAGGGGTGTCTCAGCATCCCCGGTGTCAATGCCGATGTCATGCGGCCGGTTGATGCGGTTGTACGAGGTATGACAAAGAGCGGAAGGATGATCGAGATTGAAGCGCATGAACTGTTGGCACGGGTGCTTCAGCATGAAACGGATCACCTCAACGGCGTATTGTTTGTCGACAGGCTCGCTCAGAATGAGAAAAAAAGGGTCGCATCAGAGTTGAGAGGTCTTGAGAATCAGTACGCCTCCCTGACCTGACAGGGAGACCGTTCGATATAATGCGTCTATGAATCAGAATTAGAATTTCACCTTCTTTATTTATGTGCGGATCTCCGTAATCTTCCGGATAAAAGTATCTATGAATCAGAACCCGAACATTGCCTTCTTTGGGTCTCCGCTGCTTGCCTCGAAATGCCTCAGTGCGATCGTTCAGTCATTTAGCGTCTCAATGGTGGTTACAAAGCCCGACCGGAAAGCGGGACGAGGCATGAAGACTGTCATGACACAGGTAAAAGAGGCTGCCCTTGATCTCGGTATCGATGTTTATCAACCTGAAAAGCCGGATGAATCTCTCGTTCATGAGATGACAGTACATAATGTGAATCTTATTGTTGTGGTTGCGTACGGAAAAATACTTCCCGAGTTTGTTATTTCCCGCCCAGCACTGGGGAGCCTCAACCTTCATGCATCGCTTTTACCAAAATACCGCGGGCCGTCTCCCATTGAAGCTGCGATACTCAACGGAGACACACACACCGGAATTACTGTTCAAACCATGGCAAAAAAGGTGGATGCGGGCGACATTCTGGCGCAGCAGGTGATTTCCCTGACGCCTGAAATGAATGCTTCCGACCTTAAGAACGAAATCATCCGTGTGGCCCCGGGTTTTCTCCTTCACTCTATTCAGCAATACACGGCAAATACGTTGCAGCCGCGGCGTCAGAACGAATCGGAGGCGACGTACTGTGCGCCGATACGAAAAGAAGACGGTTGGATTAACTGGCATAACAGCACCTCAGCTGTCTTGAATAGAATCAGGGCATTCTATATTTGGCCGGTTGCATACTCGATGCTTAACGGGAAGCTCATGAGAGTGTACCGGGCACGCGTCGTGAACATGCCCGGTCATGAAGACGCACCGCCGGGACAGATAGTCGGCCTTGACAGAAATATGGGGGTTCTCGTGCGGACCGGAGACGGGATTGTCGGTCTTTTAGAGCTGCAGACGGAAAACAGGAAGAGGATGAATTTCAGGCAGTTTATAAACGGATATCGCGGCATAGAGGGGAAACATTTAAAAAGCCCTGGTACATGACGCATCAAAGCCTGAGATGCAGAGGTGCGCTGATGCCGCCGTAAAGCGGTATTATTCGGATGCAAAGTGTTCTGAAAACGGACGGTTTTTGGTACTCGGTATTTGCCTTATTTGAAAATAATTGATATACTTACACACACATATGAAATCAGCCGAGGGGATTGATGGATGATTTTTTTAAAAGAGTGAAGGGCATTTTCCGGATATTCAATAACTATGTGATAACCAATTCCAAGCTGATCATCCGGAACGTTATCATAGTACTCCTCCTTGCCGTTGTGGTGCTCGTGGCTGTATCAATGCTCGTGTTTATCTTCGTCAGAAAAGGCCCACCCGAGGTGAGCGTTCCAAAGGTAACGGGAAACGACCTCATCGAAGGGCTTCTCATTTTGCAGAAGAAAAAGCTCAACAGTGTGATCGATCCCCGGTACTTCAGCGATCAGGAGAAAAACATCATCGTGGAGCAGGACCCGAAACCGGGCAGTTCCGTGCGTGAGGGTAAATCCATAAAGCTCGTTGTGAGCAAGGGCCCGATAATCTCCATTGTCGAGGATTATACCGGCGAGACCGTTGCCTTCGTACAGAACCGGCTTCAGGAAATTTTTTCCTTTCAGAGCAAAACAATAAAAATAGGAACAGTTGCAACAATCGCCTCAGCAGAGCCGGCAGGGACGATTATCGGCCAGTCTCCACCTCCGAATACCCCTATCACAAATGTTGAGACAATCGATCTTGTGGTCAGCAAGGGTCCGGAAATACAGGCCTTCTACCTGGACAACTACACCGATCAGAACATCAAGGAGGTTATGCAGGCTCTTGCACTTCGAGGTGTGCTTGTGAACATAATCCCTGAGGATACAAGCGACCCTGTGCAAAACGGTATTATTATTGCCCAGGAACCGCCGGAGGGAACAGTTGTAAAGCGGAACGAAACAGTTACTTTTTACGTGGGCTACCTCCCGTCGGAAAAGGGGAAGGACAAGCTCTACGCCAGAGTGCTCAACTTCGACGTGCCGAAAGATCTGAATAAGGTGCAGGTTCGCATTGTCGTAAAGGATAAAATCAGTGAGCGGGAGATATACAACGATGAAAACAGCGGCGGCGATAGCCTTTCCATTCCGTTCAAGAGCTACTCGAATACAACCGTGTACATTTATATAGACGAGGGGGTATATGAAGTAAGAAAGATAGAGTAGTGTTTTTACCAAGAAGTGCTATCCTGCACAGTACTTCATGTTTGTTTGATCCGGATGTTGTATATTTATCAGGTCACTGTAACTTTAAAATAATAAAAATCAAAATCGAAATTCAGAGTTTATGCGTGTTGCCTTGAAAAATAGCGTTCTGGCGGTTACCCTATCATTGATGAACCCCTGCTGAAAGGTAAAGTGGTTCTATTTCCTCCTGTAGCGGCAGTAACAATGTTGAAGGTCATCAGATTCAGACTGAGCCTGAAGATATTTCTATCTTTCCTTTTAATCATAATTGTACCTGCGCTTATCTCCTTTTTAATCAGTTATTCACTTGTCAAGAGAATAATAGAGTATGAAGTATCGCTCAGGCTGAAAGCGAGTATGCAGGGATTTGATGAAGAGATAAAGTCAATAGAAGTGAAATGTCTGAATGTGGCGAACGCGCTTGCGAAGGATGATGAAATTCGCAGTATGGTGATGAGGAAGGAATACGACAACCTGAAAAAAAAGCTCATGGAAATATACAGGCTGGGGGCTGTCGACATTATCGAGCTTGAGAATATACGCGGCCAGGTGCTCTTAAGAGGACATAATCCGGATCTGGCGGGAGACATAAAGGTAGACCAGGATATCGTGAAAGAAGGGCTCGAAGGGAAAAGCGTGGTAAGCTATGAAAGAGGGAAATCCGGATTTGCCGTGAGGGCGGTTTCCCCTATTCAGGAAGGGGGTACGACTATCGGGCTTATTATGGCGGGCAATCTCTTTTCAGAAAGGTTCGTGAATCAGATTAAAGATCTGACAGGTATGGAAAGTGCCGTATACAAGGGGCATACCAAAATAATTTCGACATTTTCCGGACTCGATACACTCAATCACCCTCTTGCCAGCAGGCTGATAAAAGACGAAATAGTTATGATAAAAGAATCTGACATAGATAATGAACCGTACTATATGATTTTTAAGCCCCTGTTTCTCAAGGATGGGACATACTGGGGTGGACTGGCAATGGCCATGTCCAGGCGTGAGGGGGAGCGGTACCTTCGTTATTCGTTGAACACACTTTTATTCATGATATCAGGAGGTGTATTCATAGCGCTTCTTATCTATATTTTGCTGGCAAAGAATATAAATACATCCCTAAAAAAAATTATTACCGGGATAAACAGCATTAATATGAGCAATTTTTCAACGCGGATTGATATCAAGCGGAAGGACGAGTTCGGGAATATCGCGGACAGCCTGAACCGGATGGTAAAAAAAATCCGGCTCTATAATAGAAAGATTAAAAAACTCCAGGATGAAATGATCAAGTCTGCCAAACTTAACACTGCAGGCCAGATAGCTGCGGGGATAGCCCATGAAATTCGGAATCCTCTGAGCTCTATTAAAATGATGGTGCAGGTGATGAAAAACCGTTATATGCCGGTGGAAGGTGCTCATGAAACAGCCGTGGTTATGAGTGAAATAGACAGAATCAACAAGCTGGTAAAGGAACTGCTGGAATATTCGAAACCGAGCCCCATGCATTTCATCAAGCAGGACATGCACCGGATTATCAACGATTCACTCGATATCCTTCAATACAATATTAAGCATCAGAATATCGAGATCAGAAAGCGGTTTTGGCAGGGGTTTCCTCTCATCGACCTCGACCCTGAGAAGATACAGATCGTTTTCATCAATCTCATTATAAACGCGTTTGAAGCCATGCCCGAGGGAGGAGAGCTTACGATAGAAACAGCACAGGTGAGTGAAGAACGTATACGCGTTCAATTTTGTAATACAGGTGCAAGTATTGATAAAGCAGACCTTGGTTTCATTTTTGAGCCTTTTTTTACCACGAAAAAGGATGGGACAGGTCTCGGCCTTGCACTGGTGAAGATGGTTGTGGAGAGACATTTCGGCAGGGTCGACGTGAAAAGCGGTATGAACAGCACCTGCTTTTCGATATTTCTTCCTGTGCAGCGACCGGAAAACATTTAATTTGATATAGAGGAATGACGTAATGGCTCAAATACTTGTGGTTGACGATGATAAAAGTATCATCGAGAGCTTTCAATCCCTTTTCAGGGATCTGCATGTTGTTCTGGGGGCCTACAACGGCAAGGAGGCACTGTCAATACTCAGTGAAAACAAGGTCGACCTGGTGTTCCTTGATTACAGAATACCTGGAGAGGATGGGCTCGAGGTCCTGAACAGGATTAAAAAATCGGACCCAGATGTGTATGTTGTCATCATATCAGGATACGGAAATTTTGAGACAATCATACAGGCAATGGCATCAGGCGCATTCGAATACATCGAGAAACCGCTTGATGCAAAGAAGATAAGTTTTATAACAAAGCGTGCGTTGGAAATGAGAAAGGCAACTTCATATATAAAATTGATCAAGGACCGGGAAATTGAGGAATACAGTCTGAAACGTATCGTCGGGAAATCCGACGTCATGCAGGAGGTGTTCAAGAATATTGGCAGGCTGGTGAATAATGATGTGTCAATACTTATTACCGGTGAGAGCGGGACGGGAAAGGAGCTTGTTGCACGGGCCATCCACTTCAGCAGTCCCAAAAAGGAAGAACCGTTTATGGCGGTAAATTGTTCAGGATTATCTGAGACTCTCCTTGAAAACGAGCTGTTCGGTCATGAAAAACAGGCTTTCACAGGCGCGGAAAGTCAGAAAAATGGAAAGTTCGAGGTGGCTGGAGAAGGAACTATTTTCCTCGATGAGATAGGAGATATGCCGCTTTCAATTCAGAGTAAGCTCTTGCGGGTGCTTCAGGAAAAAGAGTTTCACCGGCTTGGTGGAACGAGAACCATTCGGCTTAAAGCGCGCATTATTGCAGCGACGAATAAAAAACTTTTCGATGAAGTGCAGAAGGGTAATTTCAGGCAGGACCTCTTTTACCGGATCAATGTGGCCACGATTGAAATTCCGCCTCTCAGGGAACGGCTGGATGATATACCCCTGCTCGTCGATTACTTCATCAAAAAGGCGAATCTGAAATTAAAAAAGAATATCAAGGGTATCTCCGTACAGGCGCTGAACACCCTGCGTCAGTATCACTGGCCGGGCAATGTAAGAGAGCTCGAGAATATTATGTTGAACATCTGCATACACCTCCAGGGTGATTTCATAAACAGTATCCCGCATTTACAGCCGGTTGGCGGTACGGATGGGGATATTTTCAAATATTTCATCGAAAAGTTTCTCGCCCGGTACGACGGGGAAGGGGATATCTATAGAGTATTGATTTCCCTGCTGGAAAAAGAACTGTTGAATACAATGGTTCGTCGATTCAACGGCAATAAGAGCGAGATTTCGAAGTTCCTCGGTATAAGCAGAGTAACGCTTCAGAAAAAGATTGAAGGCCTGAAAAGGTCGTCGCTCATTCTAAAAACTTTTTACAATAACGATCAACATTCTTAACAGTTTCAAAAAGTACGGGAGTAAATCTTAGAACCTGTTTGTAAATGTTATAAATTGCTTCAGGAAGATATTCATGTGCAATGCTGTTTCTTAATTCTCGTATTAACAAATAGTCATCGGTACTCGCGATTATCTCCCATTTTTCAGCTCTGTTTATTCTGTCTCTTACAGTTCCCTCTTTCTCCATTTCAAGAGATTCGATAAGCCGAAATATTTTTTGAATCAAAATATCGGATAATCTTGCAAACCTGCTCGTTAATGCTTCGAATCTATCCTCTTCTTCGTAAGAGTATTTATCCTTTTCGGAGATTTTTCTACATACTTCGTATGAATATTCCAGTATTTTTTGTGCCTTGTACATTAAGTCAAGTTCACTTTTTAACAGTTCCTCTCTCTTTTCAGTCATATGAGTATTGCATTTTCTTTGATCATATCGACAAACGGATCCTCTTTTCCGTCTGTTAATACAAGGTCAATTTTTTGATCTCCGAGTGTTTCTTTTAACTTTACTTTAAGATACAACCTGTCTAAAAAAGAATTTCTGTTTGTGATTACTATAAGATCAATATCGCCGCCTTTTTTCCTGTCATCAACCCTTGAACCGAATAAAAAGACGCTTGAATCCGGGTCAAATTCCAAAACCACTTTTTTAATAAGTGCTCTTTCCGAATTTTTAAGTCTCATCAACTACAATTTAGCGTCTGGTATTTATTTTGTAAAGCAAAATGGAAACTATGTTACAGTGTTTGAATGATGCTGAAAGGATACCTGCAAGAGGAAAAAGTTAAATAGTTGTACACCTGTTGTACATATATTGAGCATTTAAACCAACTGCTACAAAAGGTCCAACCTTTTCGTAACCGACCTTGTTTCACAATTACTCTATATATATACAGTTAGAAGCTCTATAGGTTAGGTGCAGTCTATATATTGATCGGCATGAAATTTGCTGCATTTTAAACAGGGTTAAAAACATATGCGCATGTTTGCCGGTATCACAAAGAAGAGGCTTGAACTGGAAAAAGGTGTCATCGATGTTACTACTGAGCTTCAACAGTTCGTAAAGATTCTGCTGGAATCGGAAGATTTCGGTACCCTGCAAAGGAATTTCAACAGGATCATTGAAATCGAAGCTGATTTCGAGAATTCGGTGTGCCTGTTCAATGAAAGGCTTGTTAACCGATACAACCTTCCGTTCTACTGGCAGGATATATACGCTGTTGTACAGTGTATGGAAAAACTGAACAATCATCTTCATATCTACTTCAATAAATGCATAGTCTATAAAAATACCGTTTCCTATGAGGCATTGCTCACCGTAGAGCACAGCATTCTGGATCACATAAAGAGTTTTATGAATGATTATTTGAAGAACAGAAAGTATATATCCGAACTCTTGAAAAACAACAGGTATGAGCTGAAGAACTTTATACGTGAGTATATTCAGGTTGTTAATGCAACAATGTTTGATGCATTTTCACACAGGGGTGTTTATGAAACAGGTGAAGTCTTTGAAAGGATACATGATGAAAATGAAAATATTCACTCATTACTGAATAAAATATTCATCAGTGTAAATCTATGACTGATATTGTGCTGTTCATTTCAATTGCTCTGGTTCTGGTTTTTTCATTTTCAAACGGAATGAAAGATGGGTGCAACGTTACGGCGACGGCAGTGTCATCACGGTCATTTTCCCGAAGGAATGCAATGATTATTGTCCTCTGTGCGGAATTCCTCAGTCCATTTGTGCTGGGCACTCCGGTCGCCATTACAGTTGCGAGTGGGATAATAAATATCGATGTTTTGCCCCATGGAGGAGAGTCGGTTCTCTTGATTCTTGCCGGGATCACGGGTGCTCTGTTATGGAACATCGTGACCTGGGCAGTAAGGCTGCCAACCAGCTCGTCCTTTGCCCTTGTCGGAGGCGTGGTAGGTCCTGTTCTGTTCCGGTTTGGAATGACGGCAGTGCCGTGGAAGATATTCTGCACCAGGGTAATCGGCGCCCTGTTTTTATCGCCTCTGTTCGGTATACTTTTTGGCTATTTGTCGTACAGGTGTCTGGAATTTTTTTTACGAAATGCACCGTTCAGTGCAACGAAATACATCATGAGGGGTCAGATTGCAAGTCTCATTTTTCTGGGCCTCAACCATGGAAGCAACGATTCTCAAAAGGCGATGGGGATCATCGCTCTTCTGTTATTTCTTGCGGGTAAAACATCGCAAATCCAGATTGCTTCCTGGATGAAAATCGTGAGTATATCATCACTTGTACTGGGCATAACTATGGGAGGAGTTAAAATCATAAAAACGGTCGGGTATGATATTTTTCAGCTGCGTCCCATCCATTCGCTCTCTTCACATCTATCGGCATCTGTTGTTCTCCTTTTTTCGAACCTGATCGGTGCCCCGGTGAGCACAACGCAGGTCATCACCTCATCAGTCCTGGGGGTTGGAAGTGCATTCAGGGCGAAGAGCGTGCGCTGGTCGCTCATTTTTATCATTATATGGAGCTGGATTCTGACGATTCCTCTCTCTGCACTCGTTTCCATTGGTATATACATAGCAATTACTTTTTTACTTGGGAAAACAGGGTAACCGAAATGAAAACAAAGAATCTCTTCACAAGAAGAAAAAAGATCGATTTTTACCAGTTGCTCATTGATCATGCGCAAAAAGTGTATGAGGCGTACCGGTTCCTGGTTGATTATCTGGAAGAAAACTCGAGCAGTGATCCTGAAGGTATTTTTTTTCTCGAACGGGAGGCAGACGACCTGCGAAGAATACTCATTGAGAATCTTAATAAAACCCTCATTACCCCTTTCGACCGGAAAGATATATTTGCTCTCTCGCGGGCAATTGACGACATTATTGATGCGGCGAAGAGTACCGTCGAGGAGATCCGGCTTTTTAAAATACAGCCGACAAAGGACCTTTTGCTGGAATCGAAGACTTTGAAGGATGGAACGCTTGAAATATTCGATGCACTGAAGAATATGAAAGAAAATCCGGCTGTTGCAATGGAGCATGCAAAAAGGGCAAAAGCCACTGAAAACCAGATGAATATACTCTATCTGGAATCTCTGGCTCAACTCTTCGACAACGCTGAGAATACGCCCGTGTTCATGATGAAGATGCGTGAATTGTACAGGCATTTAAAACGATCTGCAAACAGGTGCGACGAGGCGGCTAATATCATCTCTGATATTATTGTCAAATCCTGATATGTCGAACGAGCTCACCGATAAGAGTTTTTTCATCCTGCATCCAGTTTTTTACAGGCTTTTTGAATATACCTGTCCAGGAACCGGAGGAGCAGGAGGAGGTGGTTTTTGATTGACGGTTCGCTTTTGTACAGGTGCAATGCATGGAGTGTGCTGTTTCTGAGAAAGGCGAATCTGCCCATGAAGGCCTGCATGTCAAAGCCGTGCTCATTGAGTATGGATTTCGCCTCGTTGCTTTCTTTCTGGAGTGTATGGAGGAACAGCAGGGCAGTTTCCCTGCTCAGGGGTCTCCCCCGACTCAGGGGCTTATACCGGTCCGGGGACTTGTCCCTGATTAGGGACCCGTCCCGAGGCCTGTTCCGGTTCGGAGGCCTGTCCCAGTTTTGGGCCTGGCTTGTATGCAACCGCATATCAGGTTTTTTCTCTCTGGAGCTCAGTTCTGCGGCACATTTTTCAAGGGTCTGGTGCACAATGCCGGTGATTTGAAGGCCCGATTCAGTGACATTCACAACCCTTGACTCATACACAGCCCTTGATTCCAGCCATTTCAGGTAGTTTAAAAATATAAAATCTGATACGACCATCCTCCCGTCCTTACCCGGTACCTGATGTATCTTCCTCCCTCTTATCGAGCCTGTTATCAGGGTCTGAAGCGGAGCAAACCTGCTGCTCGTCCGATACAGCTCGTTGTAGAAGGGTGAGGATGAGACGTGCGTTTGATATCCCGTGTATGAAAGGTCAAGACCCGTAACGTAGACCGGAGCTGTACCGAGGTAGAGGGCAAGTTCCAGAGCGGTCGTGGTAACCGAGCCTCCGCACTCGAGAGAATCGATGTCATGGAAATATGTATGCAGGAGCAAAGACAGAGAGTGTGTTTCCAGCGGGATGTTCCCGTTGAAACCGTCGTAGTCGGAGTCGGGAGAGTAGGAGGTTTCACTGAAATAGATGTCGCCTTTCCAGTTTTTAAGAATCTGCGGGCAGACCACGATATCAGTAACGAGAACCGAGCGCCGGTATACCGTTTCGGCGGTATGTACATCCGAAAAGAGGGAGAAGAAGTCGCAGGTATTAAAGTACTGGGCGTCGAGACTGACGATAAAATCGGGAATAATGCCGCACATTACAAGCGGCCCGACCGCCGTGTCGACCGCAATGATATGAACAGTCGGAGCTATACGTGCAATGAGGGGAAGCTGGTTTTTAAGAGAGGGCCCAGCCCCAATCACGAGCACAGGGCTTTTTGCGAGGGTACCCTTCAGGGCTGCGATAGATCTCCTTCCTGAAAGGAGGGGAATATTACTGATGAAATTTTTAAGCCACAGACTTTCGAAGGCAAACCGTGTGAGCATATCGGAGAGCCTGGCGGACATGAGTGCGGCAAATGTTGATTGTATCTTCGTATAGTACTGGCTGAACAGCTCAAATGCCCCGCGGAGCCTGATAACGCGGTGTCCTCTAAATGAAACAGGGCTGAGAGACTCAAAGTAATCGATAATAGAGGAGGGGGTTTCAGCGATGAAAAGTTTTACACCCTGCAGGAAAGAGATGTCCCGATTTTGCACAAGAATTGTGAATGCTTCTGCGCTTTTCTCGACCACCACCACCCGTGCCCCGGCTGTATTATACAGCTTCATAAACTTCTCGACATGGTAGCCCATTCCCAGACCGAGGAAAAGGATGAGGGTGCCTTCCTGTACGATAATATTCTGAACAGATCTCAGAGCCTCACGCTCAGGATCGGCTTTTGAATGAAATGCACGTTTCCCGTGTACTATGTTTGGTGGCGAACCCTGCACGAAGGTGTATGGCGCAAGTGTGTCAGGAGAAAGAAGTTTTTTCAGCAGATGGGAAAAGTGCGCGGTGAGAAATTCGATATTTTTATCGAACGGTGATTCCATAGACGAATTACAGCGAGGTCATCATCTGATCCCTGTTCCTTTGATAAGTTTACATGCCAGTAGAATTTACCCGCTGAATGAGCCTGATCAGCTTTTTTTGGCAAAAACTCTGTTAAAGTTATCGACGATTTTCGAGTTACGCAGAGCGCTCTGATACCAGTCATTGAAGAGGTAGTTTTGTTTAAGGTTGGTGTAGACCTGATACACGTAATCTTTAGCCTTTTCGAATTCTGCCTGATCAAATTTCTTTTCACCGACAACCTTGAAGATGATTTCACCTTTTGGGGATGTGAGAGGGCCGCCAACCTGATCGATATTTGTCGAAAAGACAATCTCAGGAAGATTTTCAATGCCCATGAGATCATAGAGCGGCAGTGTTCGACCTTCATTCAGGATATACTGGCCTTCAAGGGATATATAGTCCGTTTTTTCCACTTTGGAACCGGCGTTCTTTACAATATTCTCAAAAGACTCCGGTTCTTTGGTAGCTTTTTCAAGGATGTTCTTTCCCTTTTCAGCTGTCGCCCGTTCGACTTCGTCGCGGTTGGCATTTACGTATTCCTGCTTCACCCTGTTTATCGCTTTGTCATAACCAAGTTTCTGCACATCATCGAGAGCTTTAATAATATGATAACCGAACACTGTTTTTACCGGGGTGCTGATCTGTCCTTTCTTGAGCTTGAACGAGGCTTCTGCGAACTCGGGAACCATATCCTTTCTATAAAACCAGCCGAGGTCCCCTCCCTTTTCTGCAGTCGGATCTTCCGATTTCTCTTTCGCTATTTCCTCGAACCGGGAGGGGTCTTTCATAACTTCTTCATAGACATCGTTGGCCTTTTTTCCGTCGCCCTTTATTAATATATGCGCGACATGAGCCCTTTCGAACAGTTTCGGGTTTTCCTCATAGAATGTTTTAAGCCGGTCTTCAGGCACATCATCGTATCTCAGGAATACGTATGCAATCTTTTTTCCGTATGCGTAGAGTTGATAGAACGAACGAATCTCGAGGTCGGTGACAAGGGAGTTTCGTATGAATTCATCGATGAACATACCGATGATGAGCTGTTCCTCCTCCGACTTGTATACACGTTTCTTGTCTGATTCTGGTGTATTCATGTACCGTTTTTCATCAAACTTCTTGTTCGGTGTGGCGTAGTAGCCCTTTTGTATAATCTGTTCCAGAACCATATCCCTGCTTACCTTGACGCCTTTTTTCTTTGCGTACTGAAGAATCAGGGTTCGCTGAATAACGGTGTCGAGCGCTTTTCGCAGCAGTTGAATATTTTTTTCATCGGTCATACCCTCATCGCCGCTTTTCTGCCGTTCTTCTTCGTAGTACTGCCTGTAGAAATTCGCAAACAGAGAATCGCTGCCAACGGCGACAGTCTCGCCGTTGATAACGGCAACGCTCGGCCCCCCGCCCCGCTTTGCTGCGTAGTTGTAGGCAAAGCTTCCTACAAAGGCAACCGCTACAAAACCGATTATAACTGAGACAAGGTATTTTTTTATCGGAGACTGTTTTTTCTTATCCTCCATCACCACCACCGACGCTGATCCAGGATACAATAAGCTACTATGCACCTGAAAGACAGTCAATTAAAACCTTTTTATATTGCAGTTTTCGCATTATCCTAGTATGTATTGAAGCACAACGGGCTTCGTTTTGTTGACAGCAAGCCGGAGGTCTGCTGCATTACGTTCTCATCATAAATACCGGAGAAAAAAATGGGCAGTATTGCGATTATCGGCGCACAGTGGGGGGATGAAGGCAAGGGGAAGATAGTCCACCTTCTGACGGAGAATGCGGATGTCATCTGCAGATATCAGGGCGGCAACAATGCGGGGCACACCGTTGTAGCCGGCGGAAAAAAGTATGTGCTTCATCTAATTCCTTCGGGCATTTTAAAAGAGGGAAAGATATGCATTATCGGCAACGGGCTCGTGGTGAATCCCTATGCCTTGAAGGAGGAAATCGATCTTCTCAAGACTCTCGGGATTGAATGCAACTCGCGGCTTTTCATTTCAGACAGGGTGAGCCTTATCATGCCCTATCATATCGAGCTCGATCATGCCTATGAGGAATCGCTCGGTATCGGCACAACGAAGAGGGGAATCGGCCCGGCGTACTCGTATAAATACGCACGCATGGGGCTGCGTCCCTGCGACCTGGAAGAAAAGGACTATGTTGAAACGACGGTAGGTACCGTGCTTGAAGAGGTAAATGCCTCTCTGGTAAACCGTTTCGGCAGGAAACCGCTCAACCTGTCCAGGGTTCTTGAAGATATTCGGGCATACCATGATATTCTGAAACCCTTTGTAACCGATACGTCAATACTTTTAAACAGGTATCTTAATGAAGGCAAGAACATAATTTTTGAAGGCGCGCAGGGGATTCTTCTGGATATCGATTTCGGCACCTACCCCTATGTTACATCTTCCAATCCATCAACAGGCGGTATATGCACAGGGCTCGGTATAAGTCCGAAATCAATCGGCCGGGTACTAGGCGTTTTAAAAGCATATACGACGCGGGTCGGCGAGGGTCCTTTCCCCACGGAACTCGAGGACGAAACCGGCGAGTTCATTAGAAAAAAGGGTGGGGAGTTCGGGGCCTCAACCGGAAGGCCGAGGCGCTGCGGATGGTTTGACGCAGTTGCGGTGCGTCACGCCTTACGCACGGCAGGCATCGAAGAACTTGCTATGACCAAGCTCGACGTGCTCGACGGGCTTGAAAAAATAAGGGTATGTACGCAGTATCAAGTCGACGGACAAAAAACTGATGATTTTCCGGCAAACGTCGCTGTGCTCGCGCGGGTGGAGCCCATGTATGAGGAGTATGAGGGATGGGATAATCTCGGAGGCGTAAAGGACTACAAAGACCTTCCTAAAAGCGCGCGCCGGTATATCGACCGGATCGAAGACCTGCTCGGTGTACGGGTGGCGATTGTCTCGACCGGTTCTGATGAAAAGGAAACGATACAGCGAAAGAATCTGTGGGACTAGGATAGGGACACTGCAGCTACTGTTCGATGCGGGATAAATGTATCTACAAGCGGGGTTGATAAATGCCGGACAACGGAGATGCAGGGCATGAGTTGAGCAGAGAGACGCTTATCTCGGAGCTCCAGGGTCTTCTTCAGGATATCGATGAAGAGGGTCTTCTCTTTTTAATTAAACAGGCAAACGTCATCAGGTATAATCAGAGTGTTGAGGAGTATAACAGAAAGGTTCGTACCCTGAAGGCTGAAAAGAAATCATCGAAGAAAGAAGAGAAAGATCAGGACTTCGCGATCGAGGTGGTCGAGAAGAACGATGGGAAGCATTTTTTTATTGTAATAAAAGGATTTCATATCTTCTTCACCCGCGAAGAGATGCGAAAAATTGTTAAAATCTGCCACGCAGCCGAAAATGAAGCTGATGCATCGGTGCGTCTGTACAACTGGTTTTTTCGAAGCAGGAAGGACCTGCTTATCGATGCAGAAATTGGTAGCGCGAAAAACCCACATCTTGCAGCACTCTATCAGAATCTGATACACACCTACCGGGTGCGCGAGTAGGTGGTTGATACCTGCGACATTTTCGATTTCATAATTTTCTTGTGAAATCGATTCATCGGCACTATAATAATTTTCCGTAAACTTCTTATATAGACAGGTCGGCTGAATGCCCAACTTAAATATGTCTATTAATCGGAGAGGCAGGCATGAAAAAAAGGTATGTGATTGGTGTTGATTTTGGTACGGATTCCGTGCGTTCAATCGTGATAGATGCACACAACGGAAGGGAAATTTCCTATCGCGTTTCGAATTACAAACGATGGGGGGAAGGTGCCTTCTGTGACCCGTCCAAAAACCAGTTCAGGCAGCATCCGCTTGACTATATGGAGGGACTAGAGGAATCTATAACCGGTGCACTGAAAGGTCTCGGGAATAAGGTTTGTGAGGAAGTGATCGGCATCGGTGTCGATACCACGGGGTCTACCCCTGCGCCGGTTGATAGAGATGGAAACGTTCTTGCGCTGAAAGATGAGTTCAGAGATAATCCAAACGCGATGTTCGTGCTCTGGAAGGACCACACGTCCGTTGAGGAGGCTGAGGAGATTAACAGGGTGGCTCGAACCTGGGGTGGCACGGATTTTACGAAGTATGAGGGGGGTGTCTATTCATCGGAGTGGTTCTGGGCCAAGATACTGCATATTCTTCGCGAGGACCCTGCAGTGAGAGAGGCTTCTTTTTCCTGGGCCGAACATGCAGACTGGATACCGGCGCTTCTTACCGGGCATCTCGACCCCCTGCGTCTCAAAAGGAGTAGATGCGCTGCGGGACACAAGGCAATGTGGCATCAGGAATGGGGCGGACTTCCGCCAGAGGAGTTTCTTGTTGCGGTTGACCCGCTCTTGAAAGGCCTGAGAGAACGGCTGTACACAAAGACATTTACAGCAGATGAAAGTGCCGGTGGCCTTTCTGCAGAGTGGGCTAAAAGGCTTGGTTTGAGAGAAGGCACTGCAGTTGCGGTTGGCGCATTCGATGCCCATATGGGCGCTGTGGGAACCCAGGTCAGGGAGAAGTCTTTTGTCATGATTCTCGGGACGTCGGCCTGCGACATGGCAGTTTCGTCCCGGGATGTGGTGGGGGACAAACTTGTCGGCGGTATCTGCGGACAGGTGGACGGGTCCATCCTGCCCGGAATGGTCGGTCTGGAGGCCGGGCAGTCGTCGTTCGGTGATGTGTATGCCTGGTTCAGGGACGTGGTAATGTGGCCTTTGAGAAATATGCTTTCAGAAACTCCTTTGGGCAGGGATGAAACAGTTAAAAAAAGTATCGAACAAATAGAGGATACAGTTGTGACGCGGCTTTCCGAGGAGGCCTCAAAACTTGATACGGATGAACCCTGGCCCGTATCGCTCGACTGGTTGAACGGCAGGCGAACCCCATACGCGGATCAGAGGCTGAAGGGCGCGGTTATTGGATTGAGTCTGGGCACGGATGCGGTGCGGATTTTCAAGTCTCTGGTTGAATCGACCGCCTTCGGCGCGCGGGCTATTATCGAGCGGTTTCAGGAGGAAGGCATCGAGATAGAGGAGATTGTTGCTGCGGGCGGCATCCCCAAGAAATCTCCGTATGTGATGCAGGTGCTGAGCGATGTGATGGGCATGCCGGTGAAGGTAACCCGCACAGATCAGTCCGGCGCACTGGGCGCCGCGATGTTTGCAGCGGTTGCGGCCGGTCTGTATGAATTGGTCGGCGAAGCGCAGGAAAAAATGGGAAGCGGATTTATAACCACCTATCACCCGGATAAAAAGCGTACGTCCTTCTATGATGCAATGTACAGCAGGTACAGGGAGGTCGGTGCGATGCTCGAAGAGCAGTTCAGGCAATAGGTGGAATGTTACTGCAGCAGCAGACTGTTTGTATGAGGAGATCCTGTTTCGATATAAACAACCGCGTTTTGGCCATTGCACGGATGAACAATGGATGGATGCCGGCGGGTAAGCTCACCTCCACTACTGATAATCAGCAATTCTCAGCGAATAGATGTTTTCGCAGCGCACAGATGGAACCAGTACCCCCTGGCACTTTCATTCCGGGGTGAATCGAGAGGACAAGAGTATGAGCGATAAATTGGATAAACTGCGTCATGATGTGTATAAGGCTAATATGGAGCTTTTTCAAAAGGAGCTTGTGATATACACCTTCGGCAATGCCTCCGGAATAGACCGTGAGAGCGGTACTGTGGTTATTAAACCGAGCGGTGTCGATTACGACAGGCTCTCTCCGGACAATATGGTGATGCTCGATCTAGACGGAAACGTGATTACAAAAGGCTACAACCCTTCATCGGACACGAAAACCCACCTCAAGCTGTACAGGGAGTACGAAGAAATAGGCGGTGTGGTGCACACCCACTCCCGATATGCAACCTCATGGGCGCAGGCGAAGCGCCCCATTCCCTGTCTCGGTACGACCCATGCCGACTACTTCTTCGGCGAGGTACCCTGTACCGAAGTCATAAGCGACGAACAGATAGCCTGTGATTATGAGGAGGAAACCGGTTGTGTTATTATAGAGAGAATGAAGGGACTTGATGTCGATCACATGAAGGCAGTGCTCGTTGCCTGCCATGGACCCTTTGTCTGGGGGAAAAACCCGGATGAAGCGGTGTACCTGAGCGTCATGCTCGAAGAAGTGGCGCACATGGCTTTTATGTCCGTTTTGCTGAACCCGGAAGCGGTAAATATCAAAAAGACCCTTTTAGACAAGCATTACTTGAGAAAGCACGGCAAAAACGCCTACTACGGCCAGAAGAATAGCGGTGTATAAAAAAATATACGAAATGCCCTGTTCAAATACATCCACCTGGAAGAATTAAAAAGACATTTTGCTTTGATTTTTCTTGACATGATAGTATACTTCAGTAAAATAACATGTAATAACAAGATTATAGGATAATATGATTACGTTATATATACTATTCACAAATGTCTGGTCCACCCTATAGTAAAGAAACATACATTAGAAATATCTGCAGGGGAGAGGGGTAGGTTCATGAAAGCTGCTGTCTACTATGGAATTGAGGATGTGCGCGTTGAAGAACAGCCGATTCCCGATATCGGAGATGAAGATATTCTTCTTAAAGTCAACGCCTGCGCTATATGCGGAACTGATATTAAAGTTTTTATGCATGGGTATAAACATTTTGAACCGCCGCAGATTATCGGTCATGAAATATCGGGGAGTGTGGTAAAAAAAGGAAAAACGGTGAATGGCTTTGACATTGGAGACAGAGTCGTAGTTGTTCCAATTGTTTCGTGCGGCGAATGCTACTACTGCCGTAAGGGGTTGACCAACCTCTGTTTAACCTTTCAAAAACAAACTGAAGCGTTCGGGTTCTACTATCCCGGCGGATTTGCCGAGTATATGGCCATTCCCGGGAAAGCGATAAAGAGTGGCAATATCATTAAAATACCTGACAACGTTCTTGATGATGAGGCTGCAATAGCCGAGCCGATGGCATGTGTGCTGAATGGGCAGATGATCGCCGATGTCGGTATAGGTGATCATGTCCTTGTCATCGGTACAGGCCCAATTGGGTGTATGCATATAAGTATGGCTAAATCTCTCGGTGCGACGAAGGTGCTTGTCTCTGAAATCAGCGACAGGAGGTTGCAGCTCGCACATCAATTTGAAGCTGATTATTATATAAATCACGAGAAGGAAAATTTGAGAGATATTATAAACGAGGCGACGGAGGATCGAGGGCCGTCGGTTATAATTATTGCGGCACCATCAAGGCAGGCGCAGGAGATGTCTATTGAAATTGCGGCAAACCGTGCGCATATCGATTTTTTCGGAGGTCTTCCGAAGGATGACAGCAGCGTGACTCTGGACAGTAATTTGATCCATTACAAGGAGCTCTATATTCACGGATCATCGGGGAGCACTGCGTCGCAAATCAAGATGTGCCTCGATCTGATG
>Ga0315537_1001378_pt1 | contig 19096 bp, 14 predicted proteins | sample SalMarSW160270MG_FD_203091 | JGI IMG/M metagenome (GOLD analysis project Ga0315537, IMG submission 203091) | Salt marsh sediment microbial communities from the Plum Island Ecosystem LTER, Massachusetts, United States - Salt Marsh Sediment SW1602-70 ...
TATAAATATCTGTTAGATTAATGTGTATGATGACTGCAATGATGAATTGAAAGTATTACGTAAGCATGTTTATCTTTCAGTCTACCCTGGGTATGTGCCATAGGTATCCCTTTGGGTCCTATGGCACCTAACGGTACTAATTTTAACACTGCCCTACCGGTAATTGACCCGTCAGGGTTCCTGGCCGGCCGCCTGAGTCCGGCCGGTGTCTTGAAATACTTTTGATCTAATTCGAGTAATAGGTATCACTGATTGTATCATACACACTGATCGTTTCCAGGGCTACACCATCACGGTCAAACAGGCCGCCCCAGAAACTGAGGGGTTCCCATATGCAGGTTCCCTTTCCGAAATTTTCCGGTAAAGAGAAGACAATATCATGCAATTCCTTTTCAAATTGTGAATATTCAACCACATTCACATCTTTTTTATACCGTTTTGTCAGGTCACGAAGGTTGTCATTCAAATCATCAAGTGTACCATGCCAGCGGGGGTAATAGGATAATCCCAGGACATCAAAATCCACCCCCCTGGCGATCATGTTTTCGAGCCAGAATACCGCTTCATCATTCTGTCCTCCAAGGGCAATATGCATCATGATGAGGATGGAAGGATCTGCTTCCCGGACTCCTTCGATTCCGGCTTTTAACAATGCTGCAAGGTTATCCATGTTGCTGATGTGTCCATCCGGCCAAAGAAGGCCATGGTTGATCTCATTCCCGATCTGAACCATTTCGGGCATGGTCCCTTGATTTTTCAGGTGCAGGATTACATCCCTGGTATAGTCTTTTAGCATCAGGGTAAGACTATCGAAATCCAGATCTTTCCAGGCAAGTGGTTTGTTCTGTTGCTGAGGATCAGCCCAGTAATCGCTGTAATGGAAATTCAATAACAGTTTCATCCCCGCTTCTTTGGCTCTTTTAGCCATCATGCTGGTGTATTCCAATCCGCAATAGCCGGTTTCGGGAGCATAACCGTTTTCATTCTCGGGATTTACGAAGATCCTTAGACGAATTGTGTTAAAGCCATGATCAGCCAGAATCGTAATGGCATCTTTTTCTTCCCCTTTATCATAAAATTTCATACCACGATCCTCAAACTGGGGAAGAAAAGAGATATCGGCTCCCAGCATGTTGAACATGGCTTTGGAGGATCGGGATATCTGGTCTTCTGAAGGAGTAAGAAGCACCACATCGGCAGGAATGGTATGTATTTCATGTGATGCAGGCCACAGGGTGTCAGCTTTTACTTCTACTTTTATCCTGTCCGGTGTGGTCCCGGCAGTTAGAATCAGTCGTTCGTAACCGTTCACTATTTCACTCAGGTAGTGACCACTGCCATCAGTAGTTGCCTGATATTCAAGTGTATCGCCATTTTCTTTCCGGATACCGGCATCACCATCCACAAAAATTTCAATAGAGCGGTTGGCACTCCGGATCTCCATGCCATTGCGATCAGCCAGACAGATGCGCAGGAGAGTTTCGTCCATGCCATCGGCAAGCATGGTTGTTTTATAGGCTGTCATTACTACAGTCACCGGAGTTCCGATATCCACCTGGTAGAAAGATGACCAGGTAGTGGGTTCAGCCTTTTTGGTTTCTGTCCGGCACTGTACAAACAGGATGGATATGGTCAAAAGAAAGAGTGCTTTACTTTTCATGGATGTGCTTTTTTGAAGTTCAAGTTAAAGGTAATCATTTCATCCAATTTTTAAATCGGTAGCTGTCCCTATTTAAAATAAATCGGTAGCTGTCCCTATTTAACACTGTTAACACTATTGTAAAGCATAATAAAAACAACGGTTAATTCCATCTTTTTTTTTAAATTTATATCAGTACTAATAAAAACCAGCAGCTATGAAATGTGCCATCATCGGTACTTATCCTCCCAGAGAGTGCGGTATAGCTACCTTCACAAAAAACCTGGCGGAATCCATGAAACTGTGTGATGACAGGAAAAAGAGAGCCAATGAATCATTTATTGTTGCCATGAATGATCCGGAGGAGAAATATGAGTATCCTCCGGAAGTGAAACTGACCATCCGCCAGGAGTATCAGCGTGATTATATTAAGGCGGCTGAATTCATTAACATCAGTGGAGCGGACATATGCATCCTTGAGCACGAATTCGGGATCTTTGGGGGAGAAGACGGGATCTATATTCTTCCCCTGTTACACCGTCTTGAAGTTCCCTTTCTTGTCACCCTTCACACCATACTTAAAGAACCGTCGTACACTCAGAAAGCCGTATTACAGCAGATCTGTAAAATGGCCAACAAGATTGTGGTTATGAGTAAGCGGGCCGTGCAGTTCCTGGTCAAGATATATGAGGTTCCCAAAACCAAAATAGAGTTGATCGAACACGGTGTGCCAGACCTGCAGTTCAGTCAGAAGCTTTCAAAGAAGCAGTTCAACCTGGAAGGGAAGAAGGTGTTGGTCACCTTCGGTTTGATCAGTCGGAACAAAGGCATTGAAACGGCTATTGATGCCCTGCCTGAGGTAGTGAAAATACACCCTGATGTTCTTTATCTGGTCATCGGGAAGACCCATCCAAGTGTTCTCCGGTATGAAGGAGAGGAGTATCGGAATTTCCTGATGAGAAAGGTTAAGACGCTCGCATTGGAAAAGAATATTCTCTTTCTGAATGAATTCATTGAGCAGAATGATCTGTTCAGGTATTTATCCGCAGCGGACATCTACATTACACCTTACCTGAACGAAGCGCAGATTACCAGCGGGACATTAGCCTATGCCGTTGGGGTAGGGACTGCAGTTATTTCAACACCCTACTGGCATGCCCAGGAATTGCTGGATGAGGGAAGGGGAAGGTTATTTGATTTCAATGATTCGGAAGGTCTTTCAAAGATATTATTAGAGTTACTCAATCAGCCCGAAACGTTAAAGGAGCTGAGAAAGAAGGCGTATGATTATGGAAGGCAGATTACCTGGCCTCAGACCGGGGAGGAATATATCGAACTAACCGAGCGGGTAATTGAAGAAAAGCCTGAGGTGGTGGTGAAAAAGGAGATCACGATAGATCCGCTCATTCTTCCGCCCTTTTCCCTGGTACACATCAATCGATTAACCGATGATACGGGTATTATCCAGCATGCCAAATTCGGGATTCCGAACCTGAAGGATGGATATTGCCTGGATGATAATGCCCGGGCTATGCTGGCCGTTCTTATGACGTACTGGCAAAACAAGGATCCCGTTTCACTGGACCTATTACCGGTATATTTGAGTTATATACACTACATGCAGAACGGGGATGGGAAGTTCAGGAATTTCCTGGGTTTCGACCGTCGATTTCTGGACGTGGTTGGATCAGAAGACTCTTTCGGAAGGGCTGTGTGGGCGCTTGGATACCTTCTTGCCTATCCGCCCAATGATGCCTATTATCAGTTTTGTAAACTGATCTTTTTCAATGCAGCACCCAACTTTGAGAAACTTACTACAGTGCGGGGTATTGCAAATACATTAATCGGCCTATCGTATTACCTGAGAACCAATTCATCGGATGAATTGATGTTCAGTACAATGAAAAAGCTGGCAAATAAACTTGTCAGACATTATGAGACTGAGAGAAAAAAGAATTGGGAGTGGTATGAAGCGATCCTTGCATACGATAACGGGATCATTCCCCTCTCCCTTTTTCACGCCTGCCGGTTATTGAATGATAAAAAATACCTAAATACGGCTGTAACAACGATGGAATTTCTGACCAGGATTACCATGAAGGAGGGTTATCTTTCGCCCATAGGGAATGAAAAGTGGTTTAAAAATGGAGGGAAGCGTGCCATGTACGCTCAGCAACCGGTTGATGCACTGGCTATGGTATTGATGTTTCACCAGGCATATATGGTTACAAAAAATAAGGATTATCTTAACCAGTTATTTACTTCGTTCATGTGGTTTTTGGGTGAAAATGATTTACGGATGAGCCTGTACGATTTTGAAACGGAAGGTTGTTGTGATGGGATTGAAAAACAGGGCATCAACCGCAATCAGGGAGCAGAAAGCTCACTGGCCTATATCATTTCGCATCTAACCGTTTTACGGGCATATGAACAGTACCACAAATACATACAACTCACATGCTTATAAAAAGATTTGAAAGAAATCCCATTCTGACCAGGGATGATGTTCCCTACCCGGTAGCCACTGTTCACAATGCCGGAGTGATAAAATTTGGTAAAAAGTACATGATGCTTTTTCGTTCCCACCAGTTTACGGGAAGGAGTATACTGGGTCTTGCTGAAAGCGACGATGGTTTTCAGTTCAGGGTATGGAAGGAGCCGTTCATGAAGCCCGCGAAAGAGGGGATCTTCGGCAAGTACGAAGAGTATGGTGTTGAAGATCCGCGGATTGTTTTTATCGATGGGGAGTACCTGATCACCTATAGTGCTTACTCACGCCATGGTGTTCGCATAGGGTTGGCAAAGACGGAAGATTTTGAGCAGGTGGAAAGGGTATCTCTCATCACGGAGGCGGATTACCGCAATGTGGTGATTTTCCCCGAGAAGTTCAGCGGATTGTATGCCAGGCTTGACCGTCCACATTCTGAGATCTCTCCCTGGTCAATCTGGATCTCCTATTCTCCCGATCTCGTTTTCTGGGGTGAATCTGAACTGATCATGAAACCGGTTCAATATCACTGGGATGAGATGAAGATCGGACCAGGGGCACCTCCCATAAAAACCTCCCGGGGTTGGCTCAATATCTACCATGGTGTTTTCCCAACCATGGATGGCAGTGTCTATCGTCTGGGAGTGGCGCTTCACGATCTGAAAAATCCATCTGTCATCCTGGCTGTTGGTGACGAGTGGATCCTTCAACCGGAGGAGGTTTATGAAATCACAGGGTATGTTCATAATGTGGTATTTACCTGTGGTGCAATCCCTGAGAAGGATGGTTCGGTAAAGATTTACTGGGGAGGTGCAGATAAGGTCATGTGTGTTGGGACAGCCATGCTGGATGACCTGGTTGATCACTGCCTGAACAATCCAAGAAAACCGATGTAGGATGAATATTGCAATATTGTCTCCTGCTGCCTGGCGTACTCCTCCGAGGATGTATGGTCCATGGGAACAGGTTGCATCAAACATTGCAGAAGGATTGATTGAAAAGGGGGTGGATGTGACCCTTTTTGCGACCGGTGATTCCATCACAAAAGGGAAGCTGGAATACATTTGTGAAAAACCCTATTGTGAAGAGAAAGAGTTGGATCCCAAAGTATGGGAATGCCTGCACATCAGCCATATCATGGAACAGGCTGACCGGTTTGACCTGATCCATAACAACTACGATTTTCTCCCGCTTACCTATTCAAGATTGATCAATACTCCGATGGTAACAACCATCCATGGGTTTTCATCTCCAAAGATCCTCCCGGTTTATGAGAAATATAATGACAGCAGTTATTATGTCTCCATCAGTAATTCAGACCGCAGTCCCAGCCTGGATTATGTTGCTACCGTATACAATGGCATTGACAGCAATGAATTTACCTTTAATCCGAATCCGGAGGATTACCTGCTTTTCTTCGGGAGGATACATGCGGAAAAGGGGACCCACGAATGCATACAGATTGCCAGGAGAACAAAAAAGAGGCTGATCATTTCCGGACTGATTCAGGATCAACGTTATTTTGATGAGAAAGTGGCTCCGTTTATAAATGATGACGACATTGTATATGTAGGAAACTCCGGACCGGAAGTAAGGAACCGATTATTGGGGAATGCACAGGTTCTTTTACATCCGGTTTCATTCGAAGAGCCGTTTGGTTTGAGTGTGGTTGAAGCCATGTTTTGCGGAACTCCAGTGGTTGCCTTTAATCGGGGATCGATGCCTGAGTTGATCCTCCATGGGAGAACAGGATTTATTGTTCACGATCTGAACGAGGCTGTTGGAGCGGTTCAGGATATTGATCACATCGACAGAGAAGCATGTCTTGAATGGGTTTCCTCAACATTTACCCGTGGGAAGATGGTAGAGGGATATCTTGCCGTTTATGAGAAGGTATTGAGATCCGGTAACCGTACATGATTTCCCTTTACTCTGGTCTTTTTAATTCCTGGATCAGTTCCTTGATGTTAATAGAGGCGTAGGTTGAGGCAAAATCTGACATAGCATAGGGCACGACGAGGCTATCGTTATGGATCAAGGATCCGCATGAATAGATAACATTGGGTACATACCCTTCTCTCTCCTCCTCGTTGGGGATTATTAAAGGAGTTTTCAATCTTCCGATGACCTTCACCGGGTTATCCAGGTCAAGCAGGCACGCTCCCAGGACATATTCTCTCATCGGACCAACAGCATGTGTGAGAACCAGCCAGCCTTCATCTGTCTCTATCGGTGAGCCACAATTACCAACCTGGATAAATTCCCAGTGGTATTTTGGTTCAAGGATAAGTTTTGCATCACGCCAGATGTTGATATTATCTGAGAAACTGATGTAATTGTTTTCACCATCGATCCGGCAAAGCATGACGTATTTTCCGTTGATTTTCCTTGGGAACAGCGCCATTCCTTTATTCTGTGCAATTTCTCCATGCAATGGAATCACCCTGAAATGATAAAAGGTTTTTGTTTCAATCAGTTTTGGAAGAATGGATATTCCATCATAGGCAGTATAGGTTGCAAAGAAGGTAACCTCCCCATCATCATTAACAAATCTGACAAAGCGGGCATCTTCAATCCCATTTTTTTCAGCTTCCGATACTGGAAAAATAACCCTTTCGGAGAGGGCTGTATCCAGGGAGAATTGAATTTCGTAATGGGAAGAAGCAAGCCACATGATCTGGTTGAGCAGCATTTCTTTTGTGGCTGAAAGTTCCATTGACTCCCTCGTATCCCTGACACATCTTTCCAGTTCGCCATAGGTAAATGAATCACCCAGCTTGTCGAATACGAGTGCCGGAGGGACCAGGTTGTTGAAACTTTGCATTTCATCCAGCTTGCTCATGAAGGCGTCTTTATTATACACATATCGCTTGACCACTTCAGCTTCATCCAGCATTTGTCCAACCTCTTCAAGATTGAGGTTGTTGTCCTTGTCGAGGACTCCGGTGCGGAAAACAATTGATGAGATGTGTCCTTCCCCGGTTGCTCTGAAACTTAGAATTACCCTGTTCTCTCCGTGATTTAACTCGGACTGATCGGGATGTTCAATAATTGACGGATTAAAAAATGCCGCAGATTCAATGGAATACTCCTTGGTAAAATAGGATCCTATCAGAGCCTTCTTGCTGACATCGAGGGTATCCGGATCAACTTTCATCTCATTCAGAAGGTGCGTTATATAATTGAAATGCTTTTCGAATATTTTTGAGATATTGCGGTGACGTTTTGAATAGCTGCGAAGAACCTGACTTAAGGCAGTGGTCACTTCGCTGTCCGACAAAGAGAGTACTTTCCGGATGATATTCCCACTTCTTTCATTACTGGTAAAATGAAAGCGGGCAATAACTCTGCTGGGATCCGGCGGAAAACTGATATCTTTCCGGTCTACAATTACTTGCATGGGTTAACAGGTATTGGTTGTTCTGGATGAATTTGACGCTAAAGATAACATATATTGAATAATAACATGCATCATTTTTGGTGATTCCGTAATTCAGCAGAAAATGATCTTGAATTGGGGTGAGCAGGACAGGTTTAACGCCAGGAAGAGGGATTAATGCAGGTTATACATTGCCCTGACGATCCGCTTAAAATAGAGTATTTTTGACTGAGCATCAGGGTCTCCGGACTTCTTCAGTTCGACAATTTTCTCCACAAACTGATCAGCCATTTTTAACCGTTCCTGGTTGAAGTAATATTTTGACAAAATTGGAGTCATGGTTCCCTGATATTTATAATTGGTTATTCATTTATTGTATAACAGATTTCGTGCCAGAATGTTTAATATCCAATGAACCAGTCTGTTAATTAATTTAACAGTTAGTGATTATACTATTGGAAAATGTTCGAATCTGTATATTGTTGTACGGTAGTGGGCTATAGATAACAGGGTATATCAGACAGAGATTTCACCGATGAGATAGGTAACAGCTTTCCCGCTAATCAGAACGCGGTCACCTGCCAGTTCACAGAAGAGTTCCCCTCCACGTTTCGAAAGCTGGAAAGCGTGCAATTTGTTTTTTTTCAATTTTTCAGCCCAGAAAGGAATGAGCATGGTATGTGCTGAGCCGGTAACCGGATCCTCATTAACACCAACAGCCGGTGCAAAGAAACGGGAAACAAAGTCGGATCGGTCCCCGGGTGCTGTAACAATGATTCCCAGGCAATCCAGTTTTTTCAGTTTCTCAAAATCGGGCTGGATCCGGAGTATACTCTTTTCATCGCTGAACAGGGCAAGGTAATCCCTTGCTTTGCAAACTTCAGCTGGAAAAGATCCCAGTGCGTCAGCAAGATCTTTCATATTACCAATAGTGATGCATTTACTGGCAGGGAAATCGAGCGTAATGAACTCTTTTTTTCCGGTGACTTTCAGGGGTCCGCTTTTTGACTGAAACAGGATTTCATTACCCGGATAATTGAGATGATTAAAAAGAACATGGCCTGTTGCAAGGGTTGCGTGACCGCATAGATCAACCTCTACCTCGGGTGTAAACCACCGTAACTCAAAATGGTGCCCTTTGTCAACGAAAAACGCTGTTTCAGAAAGGTTGTTTTCAGCTGCAATCTGTTGCATGACATCTGGTTCAGGCCAATCCTGCATTGGACAAACCGCAGCGGGATTGCCTCCAAAGAGTATATTAGTGAAGGCATCAACATGGTACATTTCAATTTTCATCGTTATTCTGTTAGGTTATTAAAACTATATGCCGGTCCATTGAAATGGCATCTTTTATTTGCTAAATGGGTGTGTTCAAGATAGCGATAAAAATTCAAGACTGGAAATGGCTTGTGAAGCAACAGGGTTTACCCATTCTCTACCGGATGTTTTTGGTTTAATGTGGAACGATTTCAGGTAGCAGCGACGGGCACAATACATCTTGTACAGCATAAAACTTTCACAAGCATTATATTTTATCTTTCACAGGAATTGTTATTTTTGTTTCTTCTGAAGAAGGAAAATCTTCAATTAAATCCTCACGGTCACATGCAAGCAATCAATGATTTTCTTACCAATCTGCACCATTATATGGGCGGGAGTAACTGGTTTATTCTTTTATTGATTGGTACAGGATTGTTCTTTACCTTTTACCTTAGATTTCCACAGATAAGGTATTTCCGTCATGCAATAAGGATTACGAGGGGGAAGTATGATAAAGCGGATGACATTGGGGATGCTTCACATTTCCAGGCATTATCAACTGCCTTATCAGGGACAGTCGGAACGGGGAATATTGCCGGGGTGGCATTAGCCATTCATATTGGAGGTCCAGCTTCCCTGTTCTGGATGTTGGTTACTGCCATGCTGGGAATGACAACCAAGTTTGTGGAGGTTACCATATCGCATAAATACAGGGACCAGCTTCCGGATGGAAGTGTTTCGGGTGGGCCCATGTATTATATGAAAAAGAAGTTAAACCTCAGGTTTAAGAATGGAAAAATTCTGAAAATCGGAGCTGTGTTGGGCATTTTTTTTGCATGTGCCACCATTTTTTCATCGTTTGGGACGGGAAGCCTACCACAGATAAATAGCATTTCTAATTCTATTTTTGAGACATTTCAGATCAATCATATCATTACCGGGGCAGTCCTTGCTTTTTTGTTAGGACTTGTAATTATCGGTGGGATTAAACGGATTGCCAAAGTAACGTCCACACTTGTCCCACTGATGGCCATCATCTATTTTCTGGGGGCTTTGTTTGTTATTTTCACCAACCTTGAAAATATCATTCCCTCATTTGTTTCCATCTTCAGGGATATTTTTACCCCAACGGCTGCAGGAGGAGGATTCCTGGGTGGAAGTTTTGCCATTGCAATTAGTAATGGAGTAAACCGGGGGCTCTTTTCCAATGAAGCCGGACAGGGATCTGCACCCATTGCACACTCAGCAGCAAGAGCTCATGAACCGGTATCAGAGGGTATGGTTGCAATCCTGGAGCCATTTATTGATACCATTTGTATCTGTACGTTGACCGGTCTGGTATTGCTTTCTTCCGGTGTATGGAAAGAAAAGCTGGAAAACCAGTTCCAGGAAACCGATATGCAGTTCCTGGTGGGTAAATTTAATGAGAATAATGAACAGGACCGTCTTGCTCTCTTTCATCATGTGCATAACCGGAAAGATTTTTCAAAACTTGAAGAGTATACCGGTACCCTTGAAATTAAAGACGGAGTGATGACCAATGATAGCATCACGCTTTTGCATGCTGAATCGGTAGCTGAAGATTACCTCTTTTATAAGGGTGAAGAGTTATATAATGGGCCTCTTCAGGTTGAAGCCGGGAAAATGTTTTTTAATGAAGCTGACAAACCCTCGTTTAGAGAGCGGGTGAAAGGACTTTTCGCAAAAACTGGCTCTGAGCGGGTTGTGGTTATTGGCAAGTCGCTGATGCACAGTGCTCCGCTGACTACAAAAGCTTATGAAAAAAGCTTTTTGGGTGAATATGGGAAATATATTGTTTCCCTTGGATTGCTGCTATTTGCTTTTTCAACCGCTATTTCCTGGTCCTACTATGGTGACAGGGCCGTGACGTTTTTGGTTGGCACAAAATACGTGGTCTTCTACAGGTTGATTTACGTCATTGCCTTTTTCTTTGCATCCTTTACCGATACAACCATTATATGGTCACTTTCTTATATCACCATTGCTCTTATGGCTATTCCCAACCTGTTTGGAATCCTGATCCTTCATAAAGATATCAAATCCACCATTAAAAAATACTGGGTAGATTTCAAAAAGGATCATCCGGGAGAGAAAATCCCGAAAGGGTAATCAATCGAGTGAGTAAGTAAATTCAAGTCCCAGGACATAGGCTCGTAACGGATTATTCACATTCACCTCATCCATGATCCGGTAGAACAGTGCCAGATCGCTTTTTTTACTGATACCCCATTCAAAACCAATATCTGCCCGAAACTCTTCGAATTGATTTTCAATATTGCTGAACCGGAACCATGCCTCTCCTGAAATGAATGGATCAAGTGGGAAATTATTGATGTTGTAAGAGAGTTTCAGCCTTTCCCGGAGAAAATCTTTCGGTTCTTTGGTCACTACCCACTCTCTCTGCAGCCGGTTTCTCAACGAGATTTCAAACCGATAAATTTCAGCCTGTAATACCAGATCCCCTTTTAACCGGTGTTCGGTGTAATCGACCCGGGAAGTAATCCGGTAACCGATTTTTACCCTTAACCATTTTTTATGTTTATAGGTTACCCCCAACTCTCCGAGCAGACCCTTCAATCGTGTTGCATTATCGTAAACACGGTATGATCCCTCAAAATCAGCTTCAAAATGTTGTAAAAACTCCTTTTCAAGATTGATACTGGTCCAAACCTCAAAATCTTCCTGTATCTCAGGGACATCGACCTGTGCAAAACTGCTGACAGGGGCCATTAGGGCAAAACAAAAAAAAAGGTTTAAAACTTTTCGGAGCATGATCATTGATTCAAAGCAGATGACAAATATACAATTTAGTTTTTCTCGTCCAATGAGTTAATGGAGTAGTTAACTTATATTTATTTTTCAGGGGCTTTCAGAGCAGACTCGCGGTTTTTCTCAATAGAAGTATATTTTCTACATGATATGTATGAGGAAACATATCTACCGGTTGAATTTTTTCCGGTGTATATTTCTCAGAGAGGAGTTGGATATCTCTTGCTTGTGTTGCAGGATTACAGCTAACATAGACAATCCGTTCAGGATGCATGGTAAGGAGCGCATCAATCACTTTTTTATGCACTCCCGCCCTTGGTGGGTCCAGAATCACCACCTGTGGCAGACCATATTTTTTGTAAAAGCCTGAAGACAACGAATCTTTTATATCTCCTGCAAAGAACAGGGTATTACGAATGTTATTCCTGGTTGAATTCTCTTCCGCATCCCTGACAGCTTCCGGAATCTGTTCAATACCAATTACTTGTGAACATTTACCTGCTATAAAATTGGCAATGGTGCCTGTCCCGGTATACAGATCATAAACAATCTCATCCCCTTTCAACGATGCAAAATCGCTGACCATACGATAGAGGTTTAATGCTTGAAATGAATTGGTTTGGAAGAACGATTTTGGTCCGATTTTGAAATGAAGATCTCCGATTTTTTCCATGATGTGGTCTTTCCCGGAAAAGCAAGTAACAGGCAGATCGGCAATCGTGTCATTTGGTTTATTGTTGATGACATACATCAACGAAGTAACCATTCCAAAGCTGTTCTGGATATATTTCAGCAATGCAGCACGTTTTTCAGCATTATCGGTAAAAAAGGAAACGATTACCATGACTTCTCCTGTCATGGATGTCCTGATAATCAGATTTCTCAGGAAGCCCGTCCGGTTCTTTACATCAAAAAAATCAAGGTTGTTTCTGAGAGCATACTCTTTGATTGCCAATCGAATCGTATTGGAGGGTTCAGGCTGAAGGTAGCATTCGCGGATATCCAGAATCTTGTCAAACAATCCCGGGATATGAAATCCCAGGCCATTTCGGTTATCATACTGCACATCCTGTTCCATTTCCTCTCTGGTGAGCCATCGTTTATTGGAGAAAGTAAATTCAAGTTTATTGCGATAAAACCGGGTATGTTCGGAAGCAATTATGGTTGAAATCCCGGACAAACTTACCTCATCCAGTTTTCCAATTCGCTGCAGCTGATCCTTAACCTGATTTTGCTTATAAACAAGCTGATCATCGTAGTTCAGATCCTGCCACTTGCACCCTCCACAGGTCCCAAAATGATAGCAAAATGGTTTTACCCGCCGGGGTGAATGGTGGTGATGATGGATGGCTTTCGCCTCCATGAAGTTTTTTCTTTTTTTTGTAACCTGGAGATCGACCACATCACCGGGAATGGCATTGGACACGAAGATTACCATATCATCCTTTTTTGCAATGGCTTTACCTTCGGCAGCAATGTCAAGTATTTCCACCTTCTCATAAACCGGATATTTCTTTTTTTTTCTTCCCAACGGATTCAGGTCTTGAGTTTAACAAAGATATGGAATAGGGATGAGTTAAATGTTATATTTGTGGGCAGTAATGTTCCTAACCGGAGAATTGCTCCTGTGTAAAATGATTTCTCTTGATCAAGTTGGTGTTCACTTTGGTGGTTTTGAACTTTTCAAGGAGATAAGCATACTTATCAATCCAAGGGACAGGATTGGTTTGGTGGGAAATAACGGAGCCGGTAAAACCACTTTGCTTAACATTCTGAATGGTTCGCTCAAGCCAGATCATGGAACCGTGACCATTCCAAAAGAGATCACCATTGGTTATCTTCCCCAGCAGATGAAAACCATCGATACAAAAAGTATATATGATGAAACGCTGTCGGCTTTTTCTGAAATCCTGGATATTGAAAGTAAAATCAGGCAGATCAATAGTGCATTATCCGAGCTCCAGGATTACGATTCAAAAAAGTATGCAGGATTGGTTCTAGAGTTGAGCGAAAAGAATGAGTTGCTGAAAATAAAGGGAGGAGCAACCATCCAGGAGAATGTTGAGAAGACATTACTGGGTCTCGGGTTTAAAAAACATCAGTTACATCGACCAACTGCTGAACTCAGTGGGGGGTGGCGAATGCGTATTGAACTGGCGAAGATACTGCTGGCTAAACCTGAATTAATCCTTCTGGATGAGCCAACAAATCATCTGGATATTGAATCGATCCAGTGGATTGAAAATTTTTTAGCAGTTTATCCCGGAGCGGTTGTACTGGTATCTCACGATAGAGCATTTCTCGATTCCGTTACAACCCGGACCATCGAGATCTCTCTGGGAAGGATATATGATTACAAGGTTCCCTATTCAAAATTCGCAATACTTCAGCGAGAGAGAAGAGAGCAGCAATTGGCAGCATTCCGGAATCAACAGAAGGTGATAGAGGATAATGAACGCTTTATCGAAAGGTTTCGGTATAAAAACACCAAAGCTATTCAAGTTCAATCCAGGATCAAGCAATTGAAGAAGCTTGATCGCATTGAGATTGATGAAGAGGATACCAGTAGTATCAGGATCAATTTCCCTCCTGCACACCGGTCAGGAACCATTGTGATAGAATGTGAAGGGATTAGCAAGAGTTTCGGTCAAAACAGGGTATTGGAAAATGTTGATCTGATTATTGAACGGGGTGAAAAAGTTGCCTTTGTTGGGAAAAATGGAGAGGGGAAGACAACACTGTCAAGGATCCTGGTTGGAGAACTCGACTACCAGGGTACATGTAAGGTTGGGCAACATGTGATGATCGGGTATTTTGCTCAAAACCAGGATGAGTTATTAAACGAAGATCTGACCGTGCTTCAGACAATTGACCAGGTTGCTGTGGGGGATATCAGGACAAAAATCCGGAGTATCCTGGGTGCTTTTTTGTTCCAGGATGACGACGTAGAGAAAAAAGTGAAGGTATTATCCGGGGGAGAACGATCGAGGTTGTCACTGATCAAATTGTTACTGGCTCCGTATAACCTCCTTATTCTTGATGAACCAACCAACCACCTGGATATGCGTTCAAAGGATATTCTCAAGCGGGCACTTTCGGAATTTGACGGAACCCTGATCCTGGTTTCACACGACAGAGAGTTTCTTGATGGAATAACGGATAAGGTGTATGAGTTTAATAATCGACGGATCAAAGAGAATATTGGGGGGATTTATGAATTTCTGGAAAGAAAGAAACTGAGATCATTGCGTGACCTGGAGCGAAGGCCGGAAAGGAAAAGTGCCGAAAGTAGAACAAATTCGGTTCAAAAAAAGGAATACCTTACAAGGAAAGAATCTGAGAGGACCATACGAAAGCTCAAATCTGAAATCCGAAGACTGGAAATGGAGATCACGGAATTAGAGCGTAAGCTTGAGGAACTGGATCAGCAGATGGTTACCCCTGATGAGGAAATGAAATCACATGATGATTATTCCGTATACCTGTCCTATAAGAAACTGCAGGATGGATTGCAGGATAGTCTTGAACGGTGGGAAAAACTGCAGTTAAAGCTGGAAAGCCTTATCGGCTCGGGGGATTCATCTTGAGATTATACATGTCAATTCGTAACGAACAATAAAGAATGAAAGAGTATATTTTTAAAGAGAAGTATTCCGTTTATTCCTATGAGGTGGATACCAATGCAAATGCTCCGGTTACAGCCATTGCCAACTACATTCAGGATATTGCAGCAAAGCATGCAGAGGTACTCGGCTGGGGGTTTGAAGAGATGCTGAAAAAGCATCAATACTGGGTGTTGTACCGGCTGAGAATCGACATACTGCGGTATCCGGTATGGAGGGAGGAGCTCATGGTTGAGACCTGGCCTTCAGGGATTGACAGGCTGTTTGCCAATCGTGATTTCAGGATTATGAATGGGCAAGGCGAGGAGATCGGCAAGGCAACCAGTGCCTGGTTGATCATTGACAGGAGAAGCAGGAGGCCGCAGAGCCCCAAATCGTTGCATGATACTCTTCCCGGTTTGAGTGTTTCATCAGATGGAAAATCCCTGGAGAAGCTTCCATCGGTTGAGGGCGGGAATGACCGGAAGAGTCTCCGGGTAAAATATAGTGATCTTGATCAGAACAATCATGTCAATAACGTGAAATACATTCAATGGATCACCGACTCCTACCCGGGCGATTTTTGTGCGAAAAACAGGATTGTTAATTTTGAAATCAATTACTTATCGGAATCATCACTTGGTGAAAAGATTGGTATAGAAAGCGTCTGTTTGAATCAATCCCCTCTTTTATATCACCATGCAATGTTTATTACCGATCAGGAAAAAGAGATTTGCAGGGCCAGTGTAACCTGGGAACGTGCAGTCTGAAAACAACCAATTGAAAAAGAATAGTTATCTTTAACCCCGGATTTGCCGCAAGAATGACATGAAGATGAGAACGCGCATAACCGTAATTATTTCTGTCATTTGTTTCTTTCTGATTACGTCCTGTGCATCGCAGAAGAACTACGATAGTGCCAGGAACCTGGCCTATCTTTATAACCCGAGCATGGCCTCTCTTCATCCGCGCTATCAGGTATTTCATGAAAGTGATCAAACTTCCATTCTTTCGGTAAAGGTATATCCGGTTGAGTTACTTTTTAACCAGGCAGACAATGACGGGATTTACCAGGCTCAACTTGAGATTTATTACCGGCTGTACGAGTTGAACGGTGGACGAAGCCTTGTTGATACGGGTCTGTATAAATACCCGATAGAAATGCAAAACGTCAGGCGGGAGTTTGTGGCAAACATTCCCTTGCCGACTCAGGTATCCAGGAAGTATAACCTGGAAGTCATTACCAATGATAGACTCAGGAACAAGGCAGTACAAGCATTTATTCCTATTGACAAGACATCCCCGTACAACTACCATAATTTTGAGGTGGTGAGGGTTACCACCGGGCAGCCGATCTTTAATTCCATCCTGGACAGCAGCCAGGTAATTCGTATTCGTTATCCGAATGATGAGGTGGATAGCCTCTTTCTCTCTTACTACCCTGTCGATTCGGTTATTCCTTATCCTCCTTCCCTCCTGATCCCATCCAGAACATTGCAGCCGGACCCGGATACTACCTATGCTATAGCCAATCATGATGCCATTGCCATCCGGTTTACAGAAGAAGGGATGTACCATTTTACAGTCGATCCGGCAATCAGTGAGGGGTATACCATCTTCTATTTCGGCGAGCATTTCCCTTCCGTTAAGACAACGGAACAGATGATTGATCCCCTGGAATACCTTGTTTCGGAAGCTGAGATTGCCCGGATGAGGAGGAATGAAAATCAGAAATTAGCCGTTGATAATTTTTGGATCAATACAGCAGGAAGTATTGACAAAGCGCGGGAGCTGATACGCATTTACTATAACCGGGTTTTTTATGCCAACTATTTTTTTGTCTCCTATAAGGAAGGCTGGAAAACGGATCGTGGTATGATCTATATTATATACGGACCTCCTGATGTATTGTATAAAAATGATGAGGAGGAGCGATGGATTTACCGAAATAGCAAGGGTACAGAGAATATATCTTTTACATTCCGAAAAGTTGAAAATCCGTTCACACAGAATGATTTCGTGTTAAACCGGTCTGATGAATTGGATTCAAGATGGGGAGAGGCAATTAGTAGCTGGAGGAACGGCTTGATATTTAGCATTGATCAGGGAGATTCCCAATAATCCATGGGAAAGTCAGACTCACAGGTTGTTTTTGGTATCCGATCGGTCATCGAAGCGATCCGGTCAGGGAAAGAAATTGAGAAGATCCTGGTAAGGAGAGACTTACGGGGAGAAACAGCTCATGAATTGTTATCCCTGATCAGGAAAGAGAAAATCCCCGTTCAATACGTGCCGGTTGAAAAAATTAACCGGATTACAAGAAAAAACCACCAGGGCATTCTTGCTTTTATTTCTGTCATTGAATACACAAGAATAGATGAGTTGGTCCCCTCACTATATGAGGATGGAAGGTCGCCATTTCTGATGATGCTTGATGGAATAACAGATGTGCGGAATCTTGGTGCCATTATAAGGACCGCTGAATCAGCGGGTGTTCAAGGTATTATCCTTCCGCAAAAGAGATCCTCAATGCTCACCGCCGATACCATTAAAACGTCTGCCGGTGCACTGTATCATCTGCCCGTTTGCCGGACCAGTAGCGCTAAGGAAACTTTAATCTATCTCAGGGAATGTGGATTACAGCTTGTAGCTGCTTCGGAAAAAGCAGAGAAAAGCTTTTTTGAGATTGATTTTATGCCCCCCACACTGATCATTTTGGGAGCTGAAGACAAAGGGCTAAGCATAGAGGTCTTAAAAGGGGTTGATGAATTGGTTAAAGTTCCCATGGCGGGTAAGATCGGTTCACTCAATGTTTCTGCAGCTGCTGCTGTACTTCTTTATGAGGTGGTTCGTCAGAGGACCCTGTCGGATTAACCGGTCTGAACCAGCCAACGTTATGTCTGCCGGGTCAGTTTACTGAAGTCATCACCGGAAGGACTCTGAAAGACTTGAAGTCCAAATTCGGGAATAACAGCCAGCAAATGATCAAAAATATCTGCCTGTATTGATTCGTAGTTAGCCCATCTCTGGTCATTGCTAAAGACATAGATCTGAATGGGGATTCCTTTATCATCGGGTTCAAGGTGTCTGACGAGGAATGTCATCTCATTGTGGATTTTGGGATGGTTCTTCAAATAGGCTTCGACATATTTCCTGAAGGTTCCGAGATTGGTTAGTCTGCGTCCATTGACCACGATGGAGTTATCTATATTGTATTTCGTATTGTATTCGACAAGTTCTTTTTCTTTCTGTTCGATATAATCTTTCAACAGGTGGATTTTCTTGAATTTTTCCAACATCTCAGGTGTACAAAACCTGACACTTTTCATATCAATTTTTAACGAACGTTTAATCCGTCTTCCTCCCGATTCTTCCATCCCTCTCCAATTCTGGAAAGATTCGCTGACCATTGCATAGGTAGGGATAGTGATAATGGTTTTGTCAAAATTCTGGACTTTAACGGTATTTAGAGATATATCGATTACTGTTCCATCTGCGTTCCGACTTGGCATCTCAATCCAATCGCCGGGTTTCACCATATTATAGGCAGCCATTTGAATACTGGCCACAAAGCCGAGGATCGTATCCTTAAAAATCAGGAGAAGGATTGCTGCTATTGCACCCAGGCCGGTAAATAATTTTCCCATCGCCACATTAAAGATGATGGAAATGATCATGAGAATGGCAGCAAAGTAGATCAGGATCTTTCCCACTTGCAGGTAACCCTTTATGGGCCTGTTTTCTGAAATGGGCAGGGTAGTGTAAATGGTATGCATGGCATTGATAAACGAATCAATTACCAGTACAATGGCCATTGAAAGATAGATATAGGTTGCTTTTTGTAAAGCATTAATAAAATCCGGATACTCATAAAATGCAATAGTTACAGTATAATATATAACAATTGCCGGTGCGATGTGGGAAAGCCTGTTGAACAC
>Ga0315537_1001379_pt1 | contig 19089 bp, 16 predicted proteins | sample SalMarSW160270MG_FD_203091 | JGI IMG/M metagenome (GOLD analysis project Ga0315537, IMG submission 203091) | Salt marsh sediment microbial communities from the Plum Island Ecosystem LTER, Massachusetts, United States - Salt Marsh Sediment SW1602-70 ...
TTTGGCGAGGTCCGTCGGGTTCTTAAGCCAAATGGTCAGGTAATATACGGCGTGCCTATAGAGCGTCGCTTAATGGTTGCGATGTTTTGGCTTTTGGGTTTTAACATCCGTGAGCACCATTTTTCTACCCAGAAGGATGTATTCGAGGCTGCCAATAGCATTTTGGAAAAAGTGAAAATTATCCAAATGAAAAGTGTCCCTTCGTTCTTTGGGCCGGTTTATGAAGTCGGACATTTTGTCAAGAATTTGTGAAAAGTATGAAAATAGTTGAGTGGCTTAGACAACCTGAAACCAAACGCATCAAAGATCTTGATGACCCGGCTACTACCCAGTTACACGCTGAGATTATACGGAAAAAGCCATTTCTACAGAAATTATATATCGACTTCTATAAACAGTTTGCAAAAACAATACCTGATTCTGAAAAGAAATTTCTTGTTGAGCTTGGAAGCGGCGGCGGATTTATTAAAGAGGTAATACAAAATGTGGTTACATCCGACATCCTGGAGCTGCCTAATGTTGATAAGGTCTTCTCAGTTCTTGATATGCCCTTTGGGAATGAAAGCGTGGACGTTTTTTTTATGATTGATGTCCTTCATCATGTTACTAATCCGAGAGTGTTCTTTAAAGAGGCCTTGAGGTGCCTTAAGGCAGGCGGCAAAGTAGTTATGATTGAACCGGCAAATACGTTGTGGTCAAGGTTCATTTATAAAAACTTTCATCACGAGTTTTTCGACCCGCAGGCACAATGGGAGCTGCCGGAGGGAGGACCTCTTTCGCAAGGCAATGGGGCACTACCGTGGATAATATTTACACGTGATCGCAGTATATTTGAGAAAGAATTCCCAATGTTGAGAATTGTGAGCATGCGCAACCATACGCCTTTGAGGTACCTGCTCAGTGGCGGCTTAACACTGAGGCAATTGGTTCCATCTTTTACTTACCCTGCTGTTAAAGCTGTAGAATACTTATTGTTTCCATTAAATAATTTGTTGGGCATGTTTCAGACGATAGAATTGCAAAAGCAATGAGAAAACGGAAGATACAAAGAGCGAGGAGGTCGGTGGCGAAACATATACGTGTTATGTCCGTTAACCAGGTTGAAGCTGAAGAGCTTGGAAAATGGGAAAGATATTTAGAGCTCTTTTTGATAGGGGCTTTTCTTGCTTTTGGCATATATCAGTCGATTTTGTATTTTGGTCATAAGGTTGTCCCCATCTCGGATTTTCCGGATATTGTCAGAGTTGGTCACGATCTTTTATCCTTCAGGCTCCCGGCACGTTTCAAGCAGGCCCCGGTAGTCGGAATATTGCAGGCTCTGCTTTCATACGTAGTTGGCGGACAACATCCTGACCTTACGGCCGGCTGGCTGCTCAATGCTATTTTACATCCGCTTAATCTTGTTTTGTTTTATTTGGTCGGCAGACAAATAATAGGCAGGTCCGCTATTTGGTTTGCTGTTATCGCCATTTTGAATCATTGGGTGATATACATGCTGACCGAGCCTATTATGGAAACGTCGCTGCTGTTTTTCTCGCTTGTGACGTTCTATTTGATTTTTAAACGCTCCAACTGGTGTTATGTTTTTGCTTCGATAACCACCATGGTGCGGTATGAAGGGGCTGCACTGATTTTAGCTGCCTTTGTGATGGATATGATTTACCGTAGGAGCAGGGGTGAGCGAATTCGAGCTTTTTTATATTCGGCTCTGGCATCCGTTCCTCTGGCTGTTTGGATGCTCGGCACAATTTTGACCTGGGAATCAGAAAAAAGCCATTATTTAAGTGTGCTCTTTTCAAAAGATTACGCAAAGACATTTGCTCAACCTGTGGAACAAAGAACAGGTTTATTGCTGCACCTGAATCTGCTTTGGACGGTTGGATTTCGTCCTTTGTTTATGCTGCCCCCTGGAGCAAGCAACGCTTTAGCATGGATGATTTGGACGATAAGTAAGGTTCTTGCAATTGTTGGATTTTCTGTTGGTTCAATCTATGGATTATGCAAACGCCGATGGGAAGTATTATCGCTGCTTATATTTTTTGTACCGTATTTTTTGCTTCATGCGTTTTATCCGTATCCTCTACAGAGGTTTCATACCAATATTTTCTGGATAGCGCTTTTGTTATGTTTATTTGGCCTGCAGAACGTTTGGAAACTTATCAATAGGAATGACAGGCTGCCTAAGGTTATGATAATAATACTGCAAAGCCTGGTGGCTGTAGTATCGATTATTTGGCTCATCCCGCTAATTCGTTATTTACCGAAATTGTTTCAATTCAGCCCTCGCTCAGCACCTCTACCTTTTGCCGCGATGTTGTTAGTGGGACTTATTTTTGCTGGTCGAGTTTATATCTACAGACTCAGGCACTTTCCGCGTGAATTTGCCGTATTAGTGTTTTTATGCCTGATTATTGTATCTAATCAATTTACACTGGTTCAGCTTGTTGGTGACGGACAGCAGGATGCGGAATTCAAGCTCTTGGCGGACTGGTACATTGCCAATGCTAAGCCGGGTGAGAAGATAGGTGTCTATATGGCGTCTGTTGTGAAGATATTTGCTCCAAAATATGCGCAGGATATTGTCCCATTGCCGGCAGCCGACAGCCCTTCGGAATTCGTCGAGGCTTGTCACAAACAGGGTATTACTTACGTTGTTTGGGCTACCAGAGAAGGGCTGCGGGACGACCATACAGGCTACAGGCAATTCAATCTTCATAAAAATATAGCGCATCTTCAGAAACCGCAAAGCTCAGAGGATTATCAATTTGTTACGCGGGTTAGTGCGGAAAGAGGGTATGTAAATATTTTCCGCCTCCGGTAAAGACGAAGGACGAATAACAGAAGACAGAATTCAGAAATCTATCCTTTGGATTTACATCGCGACGACTTCTTTAACCTCGGGCACCTTCTCTTTCAGGATTCTTTCGATGCCCATTTTCATTGTCATAGTAGCACCAGGGCAGCCTTGGCAGGCTCCCTGCAGGCGAACTCTAACGGTATTATCATCATCTGTTCCCACTAATTCGACATCGCCGCCATGACCTTGTAAAGCGGGCCGAATCGACTCTATTACATCTTTTACTTTTTCCTCGAAGGTTTTTTCATCACTGGTTTCACTGCAACCGCATTTATCGCACATTTAAAATCTCCTAAGACTCATTTTGTCAACTGATTATAGCAGCAGTTCAGCAGCAGTTCAAATCATTTTATTTACGATTATGCCGCATTCATGTTTGCTTAAAAAGGTTAAAAAATATTGTTTTTGACCTTGCTAAATTGCCGAAATTACTTGACAGGTGGTAATTTGCTTTATATAATTTTTACGTATTTGTGTGAAAACATGCAAATGCGATCCTGAAATTCGCTTTAAGCGAAATTACGGGATTATAGTTGGGCTTAAATCTTCGAGTGATTGGGTCGCTTCTGTGGCAGAAGCGATTGAATTCTCGGAACAGCCCGGAAAGCTGTAATTGGAGTACTCGTTGCATGGGTACATCCGGAATAACGATTAACGTTTATCAGGAAAGGAACACAAATGGCATCCAAAACTCGCACACAGGCTTCCTCAGCCAACCAATCGGTCCTCAAAACAGGCGCTCAAATTATAGTTGATACCCTTCTTGAGCAGGGTGTTGATACGATGTTCTGCTATCCAGGCGGCGTTGTACTGCCTTTGTTCGACAGGTTGTATGATGCGCCAATAAGATTTATAAATCCACGTCATGAGCAGGGTGGCTGCCACATGGCTGATGCATACGCTCGTGTCACCGGAAGGGTCGGCGTAGTGCTGGTGACAAGCGGCCCCGGCGCGTGTAATTTGGTTACCGGCTTGGCTACAGCAATGATGGATTCGGTGCCGATTGTCGCTCTTACGGGCCAGGTTCGCACGGAGCTTATCGGAAATGATGCGTTCCAGGAAGCGGATACTACCGGCATTACCCGGCCGGTTACAAAATACAATTGCATCGTAAAGAGAGTTGAAGACCTTGCTCGCACGATTCGGGAGGCATTTCATATTGCTTCGACCGGCAGACCTGGTCCAGTAGTGATCGACATACCGGTTGACGTCGAAATCAATAAATGCAGCGCAGATACTTCAGGTGAGATAAATCTGCCCGGCTACAAGATTCGTACCAAAGGTAACACCAGACAGATATCAATGGCCGTGGCTGCGATAAACAAATCCGAAAGGCCTGTACTTTATGTCGGCGGCGGCGTGATTAGCGCAAATGCAAGCGAGGAATTAAGAGCTCTGGCGGAAAAGGCACATCTGCCGGTGACAACAACGCTTTTAGGACTCGGTAGTTTCGACCAGAGAAAGCCGGAATCGCTGGATATGCTTGGAATGCACGGCTCTGCTTATGCGAATTATGCAGTCCAGGAGTGTGACCTGTTGATTGCTATAGGTGCTCGATTTGATGATAGGGTTACCGGCAAGTTAAAGGCCTTTGCTTCCGGTGCAAAGATAATCCATATAGATATCGACCCATCCAGTATATCGAAAAATGTACATGTTGATATCCCTGTGGTCGGCGATGCTAAGGCGATACTGGTTGAACTGACGAAAGAAGCCGAGTTCCGTGAGAGAAAACCGTGGTTTGAGAAGATCGCCGAGTGGAAGAATAAATATCCATTCAGCTACGACCGGAAGGCGAAGACGGTTAAGCCTCAGTACGTTATTGAGGAGCTTTGCCGTCAGACTAAGAGCGAAGCGATTGTTACAACGGGCGTTGGCCAGAATCAGATGTGGGCAGCTCAGTTCTACCGTTATATCAGGCCACGACAGTTTATAAGCTCCGGTGGCCTGGGCACCATGGGTTATGGTCTGCCCGCCGCCATAGGTGCTCAGGTAGCCAAGCCTGATGCTGTCGTCATTGACATTGATGGTGATCATAGTTTTAATATGACAATGACCGAACTGGCCACCGCTGTTCAATACAATTTGCCCATAAAGGTTTGCATCATGAACAACGGATATATGGGGATGGTTCGGCAGTGGCAGGAGCTCTTTTACAATAAGCGCTATTCCAACAGTTCGCTGGTTAATCCCGATTACGCTACGGTGGCACAAGCCATTGGTGCAGTCGGCATTACCGTTGATAAAAAAGAGGATGTCACCAAGGCCATTGAGCAGATGCTGGCTGAGAAGAAGCCTTGTGTGATTGACTTTAGGATTGACCGAGAAGAAAATGTTTGGCCGATGGTGGCGGCTGGCAAAAGTCTAAATGAAATGGACGGCCTTGATATATTAGAAAGGTTGATTTAAGCTTTGAAAGTGACTTGAAAAATGAAGCATATAATTAGCGCATTAGTCGAGAATAAACCTGGGGTCTTGGCCCATGTTGCGGGGATGTTTGCTGCTCGTGGTTTCAATATTGACTCATTGGTTGTCGGCAGAACCGAAGACCCAGATCTCAGCCGAATGACGCTTGTTGTTATCGGCGATGACAGGGTGGTTGAGCAGGTTCGAAAGCAATTAGCCAAGATTGTTCCCGTCGTTAAGGTTCAGGATTATGCTGGTCAGCCGGTCGTAGCCCGAGATTTGATGTTGATAACGATTTCGGCTCCGCCGGATAAACGCCCTGAGATCCTGTCGTTGATAGAAATATTTAGGGCAAAGGTTGTGGATATTGGCCAAAAGTTCGTGATGGTCGAAGTGAGCGGCCCTGAATCCAAGATTGAGGCTTTCATCGAAGTTTGCAGGCCTTACGGCATTAAAAGTGTGGCAAGAACCGGTACAATCGCCATGCCGAGACAGGCCAAAAGTCAGAATATAGAAGACAGAATACAGAATTCTGACTCCTGACCTCTGTCGCCTTACCCCTATTAAATTCCTTGCCTGATGGGATGCTTTGCGTATAATATGCGCATTGAATGTGATTGTAGTATTGTGAGCAGCACAGTTTTTTAGAAAGTAAGGAGAATTAAAGCTATGGCAGCAAAAATTTATTATGAAAAAGACGCTCCGATAGCCGCGTTAAAAGGTAAGAAAGTAGCGATTATCGGTTATGGTAGTCAAGGCCATGCGCACAGTCTGAACCTGCGTGATAGCGGCATAGAAGTGGGGGTGGCTGAACTTGAAGATACCAATAATTACAAACTGGCGATAGAACACGGCTTTAAACCAACAGATATAAAAACCGCGATTAACGGCGCCGTGTTAGTAATAATGACGATACCGGATGAGATCCAGGCTCAGGTATACAAGAGCGAAATTGAGCCGAATTTGAAGGCGGGCCAGACGGTCGGTTTTTGTCACGGCTTTAATATTCATTTCAAGTACATTGTGCCGCCGAAGAACATTAATGTGGTCATGATTGCTCCAAAAGGGCCGGGACATCTTGTTCGCAGTGAGTTTGAAAAAGGTGGCGGCGTGGCAAATCTCATAGCTGTTCAGCAGGATGCAACCGGTAACGCTAAGGATATCGCATTAGCCTGGGCAAATGGAATTGGCGGCGCGCGAGCCGGCATCATTGAAACAACGTTTAAGGAAGAAACCGAGACCGACCTGTTTGGAGAGCAGTGCGTTCTCTGCGGTGGTCTTACAGCTCTTATCAAAGCCGGTTTTGAAACGCTTGTCGAAGCGGGCTATCAGCCGGAAATCGCCTACTTTGAGTGTATGCATGAAGTAAAACTCATTGTTGACCTTATGTACCAAGGTGGACTCAGTTACATGAGATACAGCATATCCAATACCGCTGAGTATGGTGACTTAACCCGCGGGCCAAGAATTGTCAACGAGCAAACCAAAGCGGAAATGAAAAAAATCCTCTCAGAGGTTACGAGTGGCCAATTCGCCAAGGAGTGGGTGAACGAATACCAATCCGGACTTAAAAAATTTAAGCAGTTGTATCAAAATGACTACAATTGTCAGCTTGAAAAAGTCGGCAGAAGCTTGCGTAAAATGATGAAGTGGATCAATGCGAAAGAAGTCTAACGAAATCGCGTGTTAGTGTAGCTCCCCGATCGAGCTTTTATGTGAATGGCGAATGATATGAAACGAACAGCCAAAACCTTTGAAATTCAGCGGTTTTCAGCTTGTCAGCTTGCGCTGTTGGTTATTTTGTGCTGGGTTTTATATGGTTGTTCTAACGAGCAATACATCCGGACGAGAGAAATTTCTTATGAGGAGCTTTCCACCTGCTACAATAAAATAAAACTAAAAGTTACCAGCAGCCTCGATGTGCTGGAAATGCTTGGTAAACCGGGTTATGAGCTTGAACCAGGCTCTACCGAATTGCTTAGTCAGAGTGACACTGCTGTAGCATCATTAGGACAGAGTAAAAATGGTTACAAAACCTGGTTCAATATGGTTGCCTTCAATAAACAAAATATGACTGCAGAGCGAAAATATTTTTATTTAGCAGATGAAAATGCCGGTTCTTTGTTGACTCAATTACGGGGTTTTTTGACTTCACCGGCTAGGGGCCTTGTTTTTGACGGCCAAATCATATTGCCGTCGGAAGTGCTTCAAAAACCCTACATAACCGAAGAAGAAAAGCAAATAGCAATACTAAAGCAGGTTGCAGAAAATCTTCGCAAAGACACCGATGAGCTTGGTAAAATTCCGGCAAGTGATCTAGGCAGGGGTAATCAAAAGCTCGCCGTCTCCAGCATGTTCCTGAATCAGATATTTAAAAGTGTTTTGCTTGAATTAGATAAATCGCCTGCGATGGCAAAGAACTTGAGCGATGAAAACGGTGTTCAGTTCGATCATATAAGTTTTAACAAAGGTAAAATTCGAATGACCGTTGATAGCAGTGTCGTCACGGTTAAAATCAAATTAGGATATTTTAAAGATAAGTTTGAAACGGCGGAAGGTTCGACGAAGAAAAATATTTAGCCCCCAAATCCTTCGACCCTGATAAAGACGGATTTATTTGGGGGTTTTATATCAGATTATATATCACACAACAAAAGAGTGGGTCTGTAAGCCGAGTTCTGTGCCCCGCCTAAGGTGACAGGCGGCAGTCATTTATCTTGACCAACTGTTGCCAGTTGGCTCTCCCGAAGGATCGAGAAGCGACCTACCCGCTGGCTGAGTCTGCCGATGGCAGACTCACACCCGGGCCGAGTTACCAGCTACTTGGTCTTGCAGGCGGTGGGGTTTACCCTGCCGGAGCCGTCACCGACTCCGCGGTGTGCTCTTACCACACCATTTCACCTTTGCCTGTTTCCGCCGAATGCGGACCATAGGCTGTGTATTTTCTGTGGCACTTTCCCTGACCCGCCAGAAGCGGGCCGGTGGCCGTTAGCCACCACCGTTGCCCTGTCCTGCTCGGACTTTCCTCCCCCGCAGCTTCGCTTTTGCGAAGCAAAACGGCGGGGGCGACTGCCTGACCCACTCTTTCTGTGTTTCCTATTGATTATTGTTTTGATTGTCTCGTTTATTATAATAAATATTTACTGTGTTTTCCACTGTAGTTTTAGGTTTTCTCTTTGGTATGTGGAGCTTGCCTCACCATGACTTTATCTACCCATTTCTCGACATTTCGATGTGTTTTTTGAATCGCTCATTATCGGTTTTGGGGAAATCGCTTCTGAAGTGTACGCCTCGGCTTTCCGCCCGTTCCTGGGCGGCACGAGCTATAAGCAAAGAGACGGTGAGCATATTTTGGCATTCCCAGCCTGCGGTGCTTTCAAAGACTTTATCCATTACATAACGCTGCCAGAACCTGATAATCTCTTCAGCCTCTTTGAGCGGCTGGGCCTTTCTGTTGATGCCGACATTTCGCCACATGAGAGCCCTAAGCGAATTTCTGATGTCAGCCGTATCCAGACGTGTGCGGTCTGAATGCGGGATTCGATATTTTATCGGTGAATGCCTTATATGTGCGGTGGTAGTTTTAGTACCTTGTGAGACGATTTGGCCGGTTATTTTACCGAAGACCAGCCCTTCAAGCAGAGAGTTACTACCGAGCCGGTTTGCACCATGCAGGCCAGTAGAGGCTGCCTCACCGCAAGCATAAAGATTTTTGATGCTTGTTGCAGCTTTCATGTCGGTCTTAACGCCGCCAATCATGTAGTGTGCACTGGGGCGGACGGGAATCAGGTCCCTGCTTACGTCTAAGTTGAAACTTTCACACAATTCGTTAATAAGAGGAAACCTTTTAGCAAAATATTTCTTATCGAAATTACGGATATCCAGATAGACATGAGTTGAGTTGGTTTTCAGCATTTGGGCCAGGATGGCACGGCTTACAATGTCACGTGGTGCAAGTTCCGCTGCTTCGTGATACTCTTTCATAAAACGCTGACCGTTACTATCCAGAAGTACTGCTCCTTCACCGCGTAGTGTTTCTGTGATCAAGGCTCGCGAAGCACCCGCTATGTAAAGAGTTGTCGGATGAAATTGAACAAACTCCAGATCCCGCAATACAACTCCTGCCCGATAAGCCATTGCTATGCCGTCACCGGTTGCGATTTCCGGATTGGTGGTTTCGCGATAGAGCTGACCTGATCCCCCAGTGGCTAAGATGGTATCTGCCGCCCAGATTATTTGAAGTCCCCGATGTTTGTCATGGCCAATGATTCCAGTGCATTTATTGTCTTCGGTAAGCAAATCAATGGCGAAGAAATTTTCTATTACCTTAATATTCGGATTTTGTCTTACTTTGTTAATAAGGGTCTGGGCAATTACACGTCCTGTTTCATCGCCATGGGCGTGAGCGATGCGAGGGTGGCTGTGGCCGCCTTCGAGTGTCATAGCAATATGGCCGTCAGTAAGGTCAAAGTCGGTGCCCCAGCGGAGTAATTGCTCTATCAATTCCGGACCCTGACGGACAACCAGCTCAGTGACTTTCTTGTTGCTGATACCACAGCCTGTAGTAAGCGTATCGGTTATATGCGATTCAAAAGAATCCTTCTTATCAAGCACTGAAGCGATACCACCCTGGGCCTGCCATGTGTTGCTGTCGTAAATAGTACCCTTGCAGACAATGATGACATTACATCCCCGGCCGGATTGGGAGTCGGCTGCTTCAATAGCGGCACGAAGACCGGCTATGCCGGCTCCTATTACCAGACAATCGGTAAACAGTTGGTTTGTAGAAATAGAGTCTATATTCACCAAATAGCGCCGGGGCTCGGCTGGTGCACTTTCCTCCTTGGATAATAGTCCCCGCTCAAGTTGGGGGTCATACTGTGCTTGATTAGTCATAGCACTAATACCAACAATGCCTAATGAAAACAGTGGCTAAATAAATTATTTTGTGGTGGTTTTTGAGCGAGTTAAAATCGTCTCTTCGGAAAACACTCTTTCATCATCGGCGTATTTCAAAACGAACTGCTGAAGCTGCTCAGTTGATGCCGTCAAAATAATACCATCTTCAAGCAATTCATGCTTAACTGCGCCAGGTTCTTCTTTGAGTAATTTTTTCAATTCATCCTGATTGGTCCATCGCATCTTCAACTGTGGCTCGATGGAATCTATTATTACAAATGAGTGGCCTGGTATTAGAAAGAACGTATTGAGTAACCAGTCTTCATTTGGGTCCGGCTCTGCACAAGGAATCCGACTTGGGTAAACGTCCAGAAAGAGCCGATTTTCAAGTTTCACTAAATGTGCGAAGAATGAACCTTTGGTGTTATCTTCTTTGTTCATAAGAATAAGCTTGTAGGCAATTTCCGGCTTTTTGGGGGGATTTAATTCCCCGTCTTTCTGGGTAGTGTCTTCGATTCGCTTGAACTCCCAGATGCTTTTCGGGCTGTCGGGGTCATCAAGCCATTTGCCGAGCAGTTTTTCCTCGAATACAAGCTTTTCTTCTGTGAAAAGCGGGTGTAGTGACATAACAGGCACACAGCCTCCTAAAAGGCCGGCTAATAAATAAAAAAGAATCTTCTTGATTTTCATTTTGTTTTCCTCCTAAATTTTGAAAATCTTTTATTGTCCACCGTATTATAACAGCCTTGTCTAAAGAGTCAATTTAAAGGGTAGAGGACCCTCGAATAAATTTGGGGGCTAAATAATTTGATGATGTATGTTTGACCTGAACCTGACAGTCTGGATTGTTGTTGCATTATGTGCGGTTATGGTGGGAATCGCCAAGACCGGGATTCCCGGCGTTGGCATTCTTGTAGTACCTTTAATGGCCAGTGTTCTTCCTGCACGCAGCTCGGTGGGGGTGCTGCTGGGTATTTTGATATTGGCAGACTTGTTTGCAGCGGGCTATTATCGACATAACGCTGCGTGGAGTCACGTTTTTAAACTGCTGCCTGCTGCTTTTGCCGGCATTATAGCGGGATATTTCGGGCTGAAGGTGGTTACCAATGAGCAGCTAAAGCCCATAATAGGAATTATCGTCATGGCGATGTTGGCCATCAATTACTGGCACACTAAGATTAGAGGCGAGGAAGCGCCGGTTCCTACACAATGGTGGGTTGCCGTTGGACTTGGTTTCCTGGCTGGTATTACCACAATGATGGCCAACGCTGCCGGGCCTGTAATGATTATTTATCTGTTGGCTATGAGGCTGCCCAAGATTGAATTTATGGGAACAAGCGCATGGTTCTTTTTTATCATAAACTGGTTGAAGGTGCCTTTCAGCGCGTCTCTGGACTTGATGACAGTGGAATCCTTGAAGCTTGATTTGATGATGTTGCCGTTTATTGCAGTTGGGGCTGCAGTTGGGATATTGGTTCTAAGGAAAATCCCACAAAAGGCATTTAACACTTTGGTACGGATTTTGGCGGCAGCTGCAGCTATCAAGCTTTTGTTTTAATAAGGAATTATCCTGCCGAACCGGATAGCGTTGCAATTGCTGTTATCGATTTGTTTTGATAAGATTATCAGTAATGACAGACACAGATACAAAGGCGATAAATAAAATTGATTTATCAATGCCGGTTCAATATCTCAAGGGTGTGGGGCCAGCCAGGGCCAGAGCCTTTGCGCAATTGAGTGTGCATACGTTAGCAGATTTATTGGAGTATTTTCCACGCGACTGGAATTTCGCACCTGCTGCGGTAAAGATATGCCAAATGCAGCCGGGCAAAACCGCAACCATCATAGGTCTGATTGAGTCCACAGATTACCAAAGTTATCGCAGACAGCCGATATTCGAGGCTATAGTTAGCGATGACACCGGCGTCTGCAGGATTGTATGGTTTCACGGCGGCTATCTCCGCGACAAATTAAAACCTGGCCAAATAATAATGGTATCGGGCAAGGTCATTTTATACAAACATCAGCTGCAATTGACCAATCCTAAGCTTGCCCCTGAACAGGCGGAGGCTGATTATTTTAGCGGCGGTGTATATCCGGCAAGCAGCCAGTTAAGTAGTTCTCAAATCAAGCGGATAATATCGCCCGTGCTTGATAATTTGGCTGAGCTTGTCCCTGAGTTTCATGAACAAGGATTTCTTAAGGAAGCAAATCTGATTAGGAGGTGCGACGCTTTTAGCTGGATACATTCGCCGCCGGACGAAAAAAAACTTGCTCAGGCAAAGCGCAGGTTAAAATACGATGAGCTGTTCCTGATGCAGCTTGGATTGGCGCTCCGCAGATATAGAAAGCAGCATTTTTCTTCCGCGACTCCTTGTATTTGCAACGAAGAAATTGACCGGAGGATAAGAAAACGATTTCCATTTTTGCTCACCGAAGACCAAAATGCCTGCATCAATGAAATTGTTGCGGATATGGCAAGCTCGAAGCCGATGAACCGGCTCCTGCAAGGCGACGTCGGCTCGGGTAAAACAGTCGTAGCTCTTTACGCAGCTTTATTAGCAGTTGCCAACAGCACACAAGTGGCTATTATGGCACCTACTGAGATTTTGGCGGGTCAGCATTTCCTAAGCATTGAAAGATATTTAAAAAACAGCCAAGTAAAGAGAGTCCTGCTGACCGGTGGATTGACCGGTGTAAAAAGGACGAAACTTCTCGACCAAATAAAACATGGCAAGATTGACATTGTCGTAGGGACAGTGGCCTTATTGCAGAAGGACGTGGAATTCAGCAAGCTCGGCCTTGTGGTGATTGACGAACAGCACAAGTTCGGCGTGCATCAGCGGGCGCAACTTCGTAAAGAAACTACGCCACACTGTCTTGTAATGACAGCCACACCTATTCCGAGGACACTGGCGATGACCGCGTTCGGGGATTTGGATGTCTCCGTGATTAAACATTCACCGCCTGGCAGAGGGATTGTCGTAACCCGCTGGGTAGATCGATACGACCGACCAAAGGCATACCAGTTCATCCGCGAACGTTTAAAGGCAAAGAAGCAGGCGTATTTTGTCTATCCACGAATCTCTGCAATTGAAGATGAAAGTGAAGTTAAAGCAGCTACAGAGGGCTGGAAGGAACTATCCAAGCAGGTTTTTCCGGAATTTAGAGTAGAGCTTCTGCATGGTCAGATGCCCTCTGCGAAGAAACACAAAATTATGGCTGAGTTCAGAAAGGGTAAAATTGATGCGTTGGTCTCTACCGTAGTTATAGAAGTGGGGGTGGATGTTCCAAATGCAACAATAATGGTTATAGAAGCAGCGGACAGATTCGGACTGGCTCAACTGCACCAGTTAAGGGGGCGTATTGGAAGAGGAACAGCTAAATCGTATTGTCTTCTGTTTGCCGAGACCGAAAGCGAAGTAGCGAAAAGCAGGCTTGAGGTAATAACCAGATGTAAAGATGGTTTTGAGATAGCCGAGCAGGATTTGCGGCTGCGTGGACCGGGTGAGCTTTTCAGCGCTCGCCAGCACGGACTGCCTGACCTGAAAATCGCAAATATCATTGACGATTTCGACCTGCTTGTTTTAGCCAGAAGAAAAGCGTTTGAGTTAGTTTCACAAGACCCGATGTTGACAAAAGCCGAGCATAAGAATATCCGTCAGGCACTGTTGGCTAAGTTCGGCGATACACTTGGATTAGCTGATGTTGCCTAATTGTTAATTGACAATAGCTTTTACACAACTGATAATTTGTATATGAAGATAGCTTACAAAAACAAACGGCTGGAAAAGGTATTGATAGGTGTCAAAGCCGTCACATCAGTAATGGTGGTAGCATCTCTTGTGATATTGTTCGGCTTTTATGAGCCCTTGCTGCCGGTGCGTATTCTGTTTGCAATCCAGGTTGGTATGCTTTTTATTTTTCTCGCCGGTAAGATAATCCGGTTTCAGAACGCAGTATCAAAGAGAAATTACATAGTTGCCAACTGGTTTGAAATACCGCTTCTTATAATATTTTTAACGGTCATTTTAGGTTCGGGTCGCTGGTTTGGCGAAGTTGAGCCGGGCAAGGTCAGGCATTTGGCGGTGGGTATTTATCTTATTATCGAGGTAGTTATCAAGATTTGCATCACTTCTGTGGGACTGGCTGCAACAGGTAAGAATCCGACAAGGACATTAATAGCCAGCTTTCTCATTCTCATTATCACAGGCTCCGGCCTTCTTATGCTGCCGAGGGCTTCTACCACGCAAAGAACCGGCTTTATAGATGCTCTTTTTACGGCGACAAGTGCCACTTGTGTCACAGGCTTAGTCGTGAGAGACACGGGCAAGGATTTCAGCCTGATGGGACAAATAATAATTTTAGTGTTAATTCAGCTTGGCGGCTTAGGAATAGTTATTTTTGGTGTGGTCTTTGCACTGCTGTTGGGTCAAGCTCTGGGTCTGCGGGGCTCCGTTGCGATGCAAGATTTACTTAGCGCGCGGACGCTTAGCCAGATTGGAAACATGATATTGTTTATTTTTGCCGGCACGATACTTATTGAAGCTATTGGTGCTGTGAGCCTCTTCAAGATGTGGGACGATATGCCAGACTGGGCCAGCAGCATCCACCAGCAGTGGTTTTGCAGCATATTTCATTCAATAAGTGCGTTTTGCAATGCAGGTTTTGGTCTGTTTAGTGACAGCCTTGTCAGTTTCAACAGATACTGGCAGGTTTATTTAGTAGTCTGTCCTCTTATAATTTTAGGAGGACTCGGATTCGGCGTGCTTTATAATCTGGCTAACATTATTGCCGACCGAGTAAAACGTTTTATGCGAAGACAGTTCCACAGGCGATACGGAATGACAATGGAAGTTCCCAAAAGAATGCAGTTGCAGACAAAGATTGTTCTTAGTGTCAGTGCCATACTAATAGTTGTGGGGATGTTTGCTATTCTTTTATTTGAGCGTTATGCAGGCCGAGGTGAATCTTCTCAGAAGGTGGGAGTTCTGGGTGCACTTTTTCAGTCTATTACCGCCAGAACCGCTGGTTTTAATACGGTTGATATTAAGGCGTTATCACCATCGAGCAAATTTGTTTTGATTTTGCTTATGTTCATCGGAGGTTCGCCTGGTTCAACCGCCGGTGGAATCAAAACGGCGACTTTTGCGATAATAATTATGAGTGTTGTTGCGTCCTTGAGAAAACGTGAGACTGTTGAGATGTTCGGACGCTCTGTCAGATTGGTTGTTATAGGTAGAGCAGTTACCATAACGGCGCTTTTTATGGCGGTTCTGTTCTTTACTACGTTTGCATTGAGCATAACAGAAAGTGACAATAAAAGCGGTTTCACCATGCTGGATATTATGTTTGAGGCAACTTCTGCTTTGGGTACTGTTGGTCTGACTACCGGTATAACACCTTCTTTGACAGGTGCAGGTAAGTTGATTATCATAACGGCGATGCTTATCGGCAGATTAGGACCGTTAACATTGTTGGCAGCAGTTACCTTTAATCAGAAGACGGCCCGATATAGTTATCCTGAAGAGGCAATAATCGTAGGATGAAATTCAAAAATTAAAATGTAAAATGCAAAATTAAGGAAGTTGTTGCCGCTTTGCGGCAATTCCACAATTTTAATTTTTTATTTTGGAACTTTTATTTTTAAGGTGTTGCTATGAGGCGGTTTGCGGTAATAGGATTGGGAAGATTCGGACAGAAGCTGGCTGTAGCATTAGCTATGAGCGGCGCTGAGGTTATCGCCATTGACAAGGACAGGGAAGAGATTGAGCTTATTCGCGACCAGGTAAGTCACGCGGTTCGACTCGACAGCACCGACGAAGAGGCTCTGAAGGCTCAGGGTGTCGATAAGACTGATGTGGCTATTGTGGGTATAGGCCAGGGTACTGGGCAGGGTTTCGAATCTGCGGTACTGACGGTAGTAAATCTCAAACAGATGGGAGTAAAGCAAATCTACGCCAGAGCGGAAAGCCTTTTGGCTGGCGAGGTCTTTTCCAAGGTCGGTGCTACTGATGTTATTTATCCTGAGATTGAGTCTGCTCAAAAGTGGGCGTATAAGCTTATCGCCCCGCAAATTGGAGAGAAGATGGATTTTGCACCAGGCTATAGTTTGGCCCGGATAAAAGCGCCTGCCAGCTTCGATGGCAGGACGGTTATGGATTTGCAACTGCGGCAGAAATATAGCGTAAACCTTGTTTTGATAAAGCGGGGCGAAGACAGCAAAGCTGCAAAAAGTGAAAAAGGCTCAATTATCACCGTTCCAATGCCCGGCACCGTCATTTATAAGGACGATATTTTGATGGTCGCCGGCTCCGACGAAGATCTCGCAAAACTGCCACAGGAATAAATAGAGACCCCATTTAAAAAGCGGCGCTAAAAACTTTATTTTATTTAGCTTTTTATATGGGGCCGTTTATATTAAAGTTTGCGGTACTTCCGTAACATATCAAGCAGGTTTTGCATATCCTGCGGCAAGGGTGCTTCGAATTTCACCGTTTTGCCGGTCGTTGGGTGCTTGAATTGCAGTGTCCAGGCGTGAAGGGCACAGCGGCTGATGATAGGCTCCTGTGTGGCTGGCTCGGCATCGGCCAACTGCCACTGATAGATGAGCTTTCCGCCATACATATCATCGGCCACGATAGGATGCTTTATATACGAAAGATGCACCCTTATCTGATGGGTTCGGCCGGTCTTGGGCGTGAGCTTAAGCAATGAAAACCCGCGAAAAGATTCTACTACCTCGTAGAAAGTGATTGCCTCTTTGCCGGTAATCGGCCTGATTGCACACTTCTCTCTGATTTTCGGATGAATGCCTAATGGTGCATTTATACGGTCTGCGGCCAGCTCAGGCGTGCCATGCACGATAGCCAGATAGGTCTTTTCTACCTGGCGGCGTTCGAATTGTTTAGCCACCTTCCACTGAGCTATATCGTTCCTCGTGACGACCATAATGCCGGTGGTATTCTTGTCGAGCCGGTGAACGATACCGGGGCGAAACTCTCCAAGACCGCTCGATAGCTCATTTGAATAGTATGTAAGCGCATTTACAAGTGTGCCGTGAGTGTTGCCGCGGGCGGGGTGAACAATCATATCGGATTGCTTATTCAGGACGATTAGATCGGAATCTTCGTAAATGATATCAAGCGGGATGTCTTCGGGCAGAATATCTTTGCTCGGCGGCTCCGGAAGCGTCAGGTCGATCCTGTCACCGGGGTTTAATTTAAAGCTGGCTTTGACTTTTTTTTCGTTGACCCTTACATTGCCGGTTTTTATTGCATCCTGAATAAAGCTTCTGCTGAGGTTTTGAAATCGGCCGTGGAGGTATTTATCGAGCCTGCGTTCTTTGATTGAGTGTCCTACATGAAGCGTTCCGCCGAAGGCGGATTGACCTGCGGTATCCGACGACTCGTACATTGTGTTTTGCAGATGAACCCCGTGTAAAACACGGGGCTAAATATTTAGCCTGCGGTTTCACCGCAGATTTGGTTCGAGGTTGATAACAGGAGCTTTTCCGGTCTTATTTGGGTCCTGAAACTTCTTCCTTATATCTATCGGCAAATTATTGATGTCAACAGGTTTTATTTCTATCTTCGGCAGAGCAGCGTCAGGAAATTTCGGTTTGACAGACGAGTGAAAGACAACTTTTATTTTGTAATCAGCCATTGTTGCAAGACGCTGCTTTGCAGAGGTTTTGGCTACGATACCGTCAAAATTGGAATTTGTAGTTATATCCTGATATATCTGCTGCGCTGCTTCAAAATTGCCGAGCTCTTCCTCGCATAGTCCCAAGCCGAATTTTGCCTCTGCCATCAGCGAAGGAAAAGAGGCGGCTTTTTTGATTGCCTCATTATAGCTGCCTTTTGCTAAGTTTATCTGTGTTATAAAATCCTCCTGGTTAACGGGGCCAAGACGGTAATGCAGTTCCGTCCGTAAAGCTTCCGCTCGTTTAATAAGCGCAAAAGCAGCCATCCGGTCGTTCTCTACAGTCCGTGCAAAACTGTTCAGGCTGTTTGCAGGCTGCAAAAGTATATATGAAAGGTCTGTGCCCTTGGATTGAGCTTTCATGATTTGCATTTTGGCGCCAAGCACCTGGCTCATGTAGGTTGTAAGCTCGATTTGTTTTTGTGTAATTACATTTCTTCTGTGGATTTTCCAGATATATACAGCCACAGCTACGACTATAACTAACAATACGCCGATGATTGTTATACGATTCTCTTTGGCCCATTGCGGGAAGTTTGCTAACCACTCAGCTAATTCATTCGTTTTCAGCTCGTGACGATGCTCGGATTTCATTCCATTCTCCGTTTCTTATTTTGTTTACTGACCATCTTTATTTATCAAAGTTTCATTGTACGTTTGAAATGGTATTGTAGCAAAATTTCTTTAGCCTTGCAATGGAGATATTCAGACGTTAAAATTTAAGTTTATGACTAATTGAAAGGGTGTAGATGTTAAGAAGCGTGTTAAAATACAAAACCTTCTGTTTCTTTCTTTATCTTTCCTGTTGTTTCATTATGACTGATTCTTTTTGTTGTGGAGCTATTCGGCAGTTGGAAAAAAGTGCTGTGCCGGATACAGCCCCACGAAACGGCGGTTCTGTAAAGGGCATGTGGGACCCGGCCAAATATATAAGTATCGATGAAATTCAGCCCGGCATGAAGGCTTATTGCCTTACCTGTTATAACGGTACTGAAATTGAGAAGTTTGGATTAGATGTTATAAGCGTAGTACGTAATATCGAGCCTAATCGAGATGCAATTCTGGTTCAGGGTACGGATGAGCGTTTTATCCGCACCGGTCCCGTAGCCGGATGCAGCGGCTCACCTGTTTATATCAACGGGCGGTTGGCCGGCGCAATGTCTTTCGCGTGGACGCTCAGCAAAGACCCGCTTTACGGTGTCACGCCGATTAAAGAGATGCTC
>Ga0315537_1001381_pt1 | contig 19081 bp, 16 predicted proteins | sample SalMarSW160270MG_FD_203091 | JGI IMG/M metagenome (GOLD analysis project Ga0315537, IMG submission 203091) | Salt marsh sediment microbial communities from the Plum Island Ecosystem LTER, Massachusetts, United States - Salt Marsh Sediment SW1602-70 ...
GGTGACGCCGACATCGGCCAACTGCCATTGTCCAGTGACATTACCTGTCGTTAAGACTTCGGAGAATTCGACCTTACATAATATCCCACTTGCGTGGCTGGTCACAACCAAGCCGATGTAGACAGTAACAGGCATCTGCAGGTCCACGGAAGAGGATGCGGGATCGCCTTCCGTTATGCTGGACCAGTTGATTCCATCAGCAGAGTGCTCGCCGATGAATGTATTACCACGACGCGTGAGCCTGACCCAGTGAGGTAATGGTGTCGAATCCACTTCTGTGAATCTCTCTGTAGTTGTCACACCGGCTGCAGGCCGATACATCCACTCAACTCTGTTACGGGGCGAGCCGACCATGTGCACCTGCATGCAACGTGGCTCCAGGTGCGAACGAATCATCAGTCCAGCCTTGGCCCATTCGTGGGTGTCTTGTATGCTATCAATCCTGGCCGTGATCGAGCCATCTCCATCAAGGCGCTTGTAGGCATAGCGAAACTCGTCAGTCGTTTGGTAGATATCCGTGCCAGTACCACTCATTACAATGTTGCCAGGCGACGACTCTACGAAGGCCTGTGGATTGCCCATAAAGAACAGCGTCAGCATCTCAACACCGTTCTTGGTCCAATCCTGAGCAACTTCCCACTGGCGTTCGGCTTCGGAATAAAGCAGCGTCCCGCTCTGCTCATAGCTGGTACCTTCGTTCACCGTACCATCGTTGTCGTAACGCAAGGGCATGGATTGTGAGCCCTCGTGAATTATACTTCGCTCAGCAAACGGAGGATCAAAGTTACCCACTGTCGCGCCGGTATTATTCACGAAGTAGTCTCCCCACACATCAAATATCTTATTATCGATGTCGTCGTACTGCTCAAAGTCATCCACAACAGAGTACTCTAATGTGGAAAAGCTCCATACGTCACCTTCCCAGGACCTGGGGCTTTCAGCCTCATTTACCTCATTAATTTTCCAGTAGTAAGTCTTCCGTAATTCAAGGGAACTGGGATCATAGCTACTTTCGCTTACTATATCGACAAGGGCCGTACCGTCTATTACGGCCTGCCTATCGGTACTAAAGTACACTTCGTGCGAGGATGCCTCTCTTCCCTCTCGCCAGCTAAGGAACACATCCTGAGCCACATCTGTTTGGCCGGAAGCCGGCTGGGGTTCTCTTGCACGGACGGGCTTATAGAAGAACCGGACTTCACTCAAGCCGTATTGGGCCATTCCGCTCCAACTGCTATTAGCGATAATCTTGACATACTTTGCTACCACACCGCCAAAATCAACGGTAGTATTGTATGCGTAACCGTCCGTTCCCGGGGCCTGAGCAAATTCAGGTACGCCACCCAATCGTGTCCAGTCGCCGCCGTCGGTCGAGTACTCAATCGTAACGTCCTTCAGCCCCAAACCGAAAAGAGGCTCAATCGCCATATTAGAGTTCCACACCCACATCTCATGCAGTTTATAGGCTTTTTCGAACTCATATTGTATCCAGGTCGGCTGCGGCCCAGCGGTACCGCTTAGCCACATAGCTGCATCATTTGTCGAGTGCAGGTCATTATCATCCAATCCGGAGCCATTGACCGTATTTTCAGGCCCCATTCCGCTTTGCCAACTGGAAGCTGTGGCGATAATGTTCTCGATTGGATAAACAAAAGACTCAGCAGTAAAGCTCCAGACGTCGCCTTTCCACGGGCTTTCTGGATTAAGATTGTTAACCTCATCGACCCGCCAGTAATATGTCTGGCTGAAGTCGAGTAAACCGGTCGGATCAAACGTATTGGCGTCCTGGCCCTGGCTAACCAGAATGTCCAGCGTATTGGTGGTATCAGCATTATTGACATCGTCATAAACGGTGCCGAAGTATACGTTGTGCGTGTCAGCTAATGGGCTCGGTGCCCAACTCAGTACTGTATCGCGAGGTACGTCAACGGCGGCTTTTCCAGGACTGGGGCTCGAAGCTGTAACTTTTTTTCTGAGAACAGGTGGGACATAGTTGCCTTCGTAAAATCTTATGCCATCTATCCAAAAATCACCAGCTGCATAAGCCATGAGGAACACGACGTCCGCAGGACTGACATCCCCAGTAAAAACAGGAGTTGTCACGCTATATTCCGTCCATTTATCGGTCATGGTGAAGGACTGCCCCCCATATCCTGTCCATGGATTTGCGTTCAGTTCCGGCTTGAAATCGATCTGCAGTGTACCTTCCTTGCATTTGAGAAAGGCGGAAAGAGTGTAATACTTGCCTTTTTCAAAAACAAGACCTTCATACTTTATCCAACTATCCCAGAAATTTGCCCCTGCTGTGGGAACCTCAATATGTAGACAAAAGTCTCCCTCAATCGGATCTTCGGGAACCGCTGCGCCCACCAATTCTTCAACCACTTCTGTGGTAACGTTACCATATGTAATCCACGGCTCAACAACACCGTCCTCAAAGCCACCGTTATCCAGTATATTTTCGACTTCGTCTTGCGCGTAGCTTGTACCGAATCCCATGAATGCTATCAACAAAGCTGCTGTCAACCAAACTATTCTCATGATATTTACTCCTTACCATCAGTCGCACTGCGACTTAATTCAATTGACTTCTACTCATCTACCGGCAGAGCAATACCTCCACCGGGGTAACTATCGTCTCGGAAGAATTTACATAGGCAACCGAATCAGCAACTGCTGTACTTATAGCTAAACCAAGCACTCAACTTCGTGCTGAAAAAGAGAAGTTTTATTTGACCTGACTTTCTACCTCCTTCCTTACAAAACCCAATGAAGGCTGCTAATCGGGGTATGAAAATCCTGATTGCGTGATATAAACCTCAAGTTCCCTGCAAAAAACCGCTAAATCCCAGCTTACACGGGGACAATTCCTGCTTTTACAGGAATGACATCAAAACCGCGAAAGCGGGGATTACTCCTGCGAAGACAAGGGCCTCAAAGAACCAAAATCCGCAGTTCTCTATATATTTATTTATATCAAACCAAACACTCCAATTGCAAGTAGAATCTCCAGGTTTTCACCATCTGAATCACACGTTCCCAGATCGTCAAGACAACCATTGAACATCAAGCTAATCTGTGCCGTCCAAAACCTTGGTTTATTTTGAATCTGTGATTGCCTTTTTAATTCTACTTTCCAACAATTCAAATTGGTTTCGAATTTTGCCGTTCGGTTTTGGCATTTCCCTGCCATATCTGTACAAGCCCAAAGTCAACAAAAACTCAAAAAGTGGTTAATGGCCTGAAACCCTTGTTATTTTTTGGAAAAACCTCGTATTTTTGTGGAACTTTATTCATTTTTGCCATTTTGTAACGTTTCTTATGCACTTATGTTCTTCTATATTAAGCACTTATAAAATTTTTTATTCAGAGTCTTACAAACTAAATGGCGAAACGTAAGTGGAAATCCGACGCCAGTGGGTCTAAACACAGAACCATATCTATACCTACATAGATTTCATTAAGATTCTGACCAAAAAGTTAATCTCTATTCCCTTCATAAAGATTTTGATTTATTGACAAATCAGGTATAATATATTTTTTGAAATCCTAAAAAATATGAATCGTATCTTAAAAAAACCAACCGATGCAGAGCTTCTCGACCGCTACGCGGCAGGTGATGAAAGTGCATTCCATGAAATTGTAAGTCGTTACAAAAATAGTCTTTATACATTTTTAAAACAGTTTCTTAACCGGCAGGACATGGTTGAAGATATATTTCAAGAGACTTTTTTGCAATTATTTAACAGCCGAGAGAGTTTTGATCCGAACCGGCCTTTAAGGCCCTGGCTTTTCACCATCGCCGCCAATAAAGCCAAAGATGCCCTTCGCAAAGCTCACCGAATGAGCGCGATACCCATAGGCACTATATCGGAGTCTCAGGAAATGTCATTTGATGACGTCCTGAACACCCTTACTTCTGATAACACAATGCCTTACGAAGAATTGGAAAGAGGTGAGATTTCTACTCATGTCGCAGAAATCATAAAAAATATGCCGGAAAATTTGCGGGAAATATTGATTTTAGCTTATTTTAACAAATTTTCTTATAAACAAATGGCCCAGATATTAAGTATACCTATTGGTACTGTCAAAAGCAGATTACACACAGCAGTTGCTCGCTTTGCAAAAGACTGGAAAGCGACAACTGGGAGTAGAAAAACCGAATGAGGTCGTTAAGCAACCAGCAAAAACAACTGTTGTTCGATTATTGCATAGGTCTGGCATCACCGGAGGAAACCGCTGAAGTTGAATTGCTCATTTCCTCTAATAAAGAAGCGGCTGAACTTTATGCAAAGCTAAAATCCACTTTCTTACCCCTTGAGAGCTTAGAGCCTGAGTCTTGTCCGGACGATTTAGTAGAGCGCACAGTCGGGCGACTTAGTAACCTCGCGAATTCAAGCCAGCAACGTCTTGAGCAACTTATTGCGGCTGAAAAAACTCGGAAGGTTGCCTTCAAAAGCTGGTTTTGGGGTAAAAGGATGGCCATTGCCGCAGTATTTTTAATTGTCGGAGCCGTCTTTGTAAGCGCGTACAGCAGTGTCATAACAAGCTATGCTCGTCAAAAATCCTGGCAACAGCAATGCCAGATGCAGTTACAGCAGATATGGCATGCGCTTAACAACTACAGCTCCGATTATGACGGCAAACTGCCAACTCTTGCATCTGCCGCAGGTGAACCATGGTGGAAAGTAGGTTATCAAGGCAAAGAAAATCATTCCAATACCCGGCCAATATGGCTCTTAGTGAAACTTGGTTACGATAAGCCGGCTGATTTTGTTTGTCCCGCAACACCTAAAGCTAAAACACTCCAATTCGATACTTTACAAGTCCAAAGTTATAATGATTTCCCCAGCAGAGAATATATGACCTATAGCTTTAAAATAAGCTGCAGCAATTCTGCAAGCGGAAAATTAGTCTGCCGAAAAGTCTTAATGGCGGACTTAAGTCCTCTATTTGAAGAATTGCCACGTGACTTTTCAGAGTCATTCAGACTGCGTTTGAATAAGGATCTGCTGACTCTCAACAGCAAAAACCACAGGCGGCGAGGGCAGAACGTTATGTTTGGCGATGGCAGGGTCGAATTTATCAAAACACGCTTTACCAACCTCTTGGAAGATGACATTTTCACACTGCGTGACACCGATATATATCATGGCTGCGAATTGCCTTCCTGTGAGAGTGACTTCTTCCTCGCCCCTTAATCTATTCGCGAATCATATCTCATATTTCGTATCCCGATTGTATTACGTGATGCACATTCCAACGAGTTATGCCTGCTGCCAACCTAAACCTAACCTGATAAAGGCCCCCGCATCCAGAAACAGCGATTCTTCTTTCCTGCGTAATCGATCTTCGTTTAGATCCGATAATTATTCTATTGGAAGCGTACCAAGAGACATTATAAAAAAATTTTGCCTGTCGTTGGTTGTCCCAGCCAAATTGCCTTGACTTTTTTGAGCCAATACGATATATTAAATACACTATCGTTTAAGAAACGATTGAAATCGGAATGGGGGTGTTCCAGATTTCACCCATTAAATATACAGATTAATCCGTTTCTTTAACTATTTGTATAGACTCGACTGTCGGATTAACTCTATATAAATGTGAGGTTTGGGGGGTTAAATGGGCAATCAACACAGACTGAGATTAGCCATATTCCTTATAGCAATATCTGCGCTGGTCGGTAATGCCGATGCTCACTATGTTTGCTTCGGCATTAATCAACTAACCTGCAGTAGTGATCCTGCCAGCCCCGTAATCTATTTAAATAATATACATAACTGGGATAAACTTGATCTCAACATTATAGCAGCTAATGTCATCGGCTTTACCAAAACAAATTCTCTTATCTGTAATGTCCCCGATTGTGCAAAGAGCCGGTTTTTGAGTTATTTCAATGAAGCCCCTTTTACTGCTATGTTATTTAACCGGAACACAAGCATAGTGACATCCCACGCTTACGCTGCATTTAACAAGGATAGCGACGAATTAAACTTTCTCACCCAAATCTTGGGCTGTCGGCAATCGGACAACAAAGAAATCACTTACATTGACTCGCTTGCCACGACCTTAAAATTTGCCGATTCCGGTTTGCGCAGGATGCAGTTAACTAATCTCTGTACAAAATCTATACCGGAACCGGCTGCTGTAAGTTTAGTCTGTTTGGTCCTTGCGGATTGGTACTCTATTACAAGTGTAAACAAGCAAATTATCCGGTTTTAACGAATTGGAGACTGCAAAAATACCGGTGCGTCCATCGGAGAAAAGATTAATAGAAAATATTTGGAGGAGAAAAACGATGTTAGTAAAGAGAGCAACAATTCTTTGGGCAGCCATAATTCTGATTCTGCCGTGTCTGGCAGAAGCAGTTCCTGTCGGCACCATGGACATAGTACATAGCGGCTTCGGTGCGAGTGACACAATTGATGTCTGGGGCGGCGGACTCAGTGGAACAAGTGTTTATGGGGGCGTCTATATGCTCGATAAAACAGCCGGTACAGGACAGGGAAATCTTTGGCCAAACGGCTTGATCGGCGGTTTCTGTATTGAATTACACCAATGGGCCCCGGAGACAACGCTGAAATACGATGTGATGAAGCTGGAAGAGGTGAACAACAGTTTTATGGGCGACCTCATTGGCCTCGAGAAAGCCAATTATCTCGCTGAGCTCTGGGGCAGATTCTATAACCCAGCCTGGGCAGATGGTGGACCATATTCAAGCGAGGAGAAGAGTAAAGCCGAGGCCTTTGCTGCAGCCATCTGGGAGATTGTATATGAGGACCTGCCGGCATCTCCGCTGAGCTGGGATGTCACGGCTGACGGTTCATCGGGCTCCCATGGTTTCTACGCACAGAATGTTGACACCGCTGTTGCCAATAGCTGGTTACATGCTTTAACCGGCTGCGGTCCGAAAGCAGACCTTCGAGCCGTTGTCAACTGTGGAAAACAGGACTTTATTATTCAGGTTCCAGAGCCGACTACGGTATGTCTACTGGGCCTTGGTGGATTGGCATTTCTACGTAAACGTAAAAGATAAACGCTCTATCTAATCATCAACACAAAAGGCTGCGGTAACGCTCCACCGCAGCCTTTTTATTTGCCCAGCATACCTGACAGTTAAAAAACACCCTCAAATACTCTTCCAGCACATTGCGTTAAATGGAGCCAATAGGGAATGACAAGGTCTCCACTCCGGTTCCCACCTGATACGCTGCCGGTGGCGTAGCATTGGGTAATCGGGCCTTTATTTAATCCCACCAACCCGCCAAGGACACCGGCTTCTTCGCCACTGGAAATATTGCCGGTAAGCTATATTAAGAACTCATAAAAACAGCGTTTTAAGATAAAATCTTCGTTACCGGACTCCTACTTGGTGCCTTTAATAAGTGGAGCAAGGCTTCAGCGAGGTCAATCGAGCCGAAGCTCCGGCTATATGTAAAAGAATTACAAAAGAAAGGAATCGTATCATGTTAACTGGAAGACAAAAAAACGATTTTAAGATTATCCTTACTCTGTTGGCTTTAAGTATAACGCTGCTCGCCGTACCTATCTTAGCAAAACAACAACGCAGTAAATCGACCAATAAAAGAAGTATAAAAGGCCAACAGGTAACAAACACCTCAACCACCATTAATGTCCAACGGCCTTTAAACGCTGCTAAAGCACCCACCAGGATTGCTCCGATAACGCGTTCCAGCAATCCTCAAATCATTTCAGGCATCTCAAGGAATAAAGGCCTAAGCAGTCTTGGCAGAGTAACTAAATCCAATATTAGTCAGCCTGGTAGGATTGTGTCCAGCCGACAAACTAATGGAGCAACACTCGGCAGAAGATCCATCCTGCAATTGCAGAGCTCTATTAGCGTTCGCGCGCCCTCAAAAATTAAAATGCCAACGGGAGTAAGTTCCTCTGTAGTAAAACGGAACATTGTAAGCCCTGACAACAATAGAAATTCAAACAAAACATCACGCATTAGCAGCCAAATCATTACAACGAGGCCTTCGATTTCCACTATATTAAAATCACCCGCTACAAGCACAGATAGCCTCACTCGTCTTGGCGACTCGCCTCGGCGGAGCGCCGAACCGGAGCCGGGAGCGCCAAGCCATAGCCAGATAAGCTCAAGTAAGACGTCACGCATCGGCAGCATAATCAGTAGGCAGCAGCCTTCGTCACTGCGTGTGTTTAAATCGCAGCCATCAGACCAAAGTAAAGACATCAGCTTAACTAACCGCACTCGTCTTGGCGAAATGCCAAGCCGTAGCCAGATAAACTCGATAAGAACATCACGTATTGATAGCTCTATTACGAAGCAAAGACCCTCTAATTCAATTGTGAGCCGTCAACCATCCATCTCATCCTCCATAGAACTTCAGAGAACAGAAAGCCAAACCAGACATCGTAATAGCAGCGGAGTCTTTGAAACATTAAGAGCGATAGGCAAAAAACCTGCGGGAAACAGAGTTGAAACTGAGCGGACACACAAAAGCATAAACCTAAGAGTTGTCGATAGTTTACGGCTGAGCTCAAGACCAAGAAAAGCTGATATAGAAAATCAAACAAACATTCCGAATGACAACGTGGTAAATAAAACTGACATAAGGTCCTCACCTAAAGTACGCCGTGAGCATCCCCCAATAATAAGAAATATCCACCGCCATGAACATGTTTACTGGAACTACCATAATCAGCTATGCCATAGAATTATCTGGCCTAAGTATCGTTTCGCTGTGTACTATAACCATGGCCCATACTTTACGTTCGGTTATGTTTATCCATACTATCTCCGCAGGTATATCTTCGTCAGTTTAGGCGGGTACTGGCCGGTAGAATACAGGTACATGCGATATTACTGGTATGGTTGTCATCCATACTGGTGGTATGGTTACTATCCTGTTGCGCGTGAGGTAACAGGCGACACGTACAACTATTACACCTACAACTACTACTACAGCGATGGTGCGGTCTCAACTGAATATAACCCGGTAGCAGATGCAATTAAGCCAGTTGATCACAATACCTTCGCAGACGTTCGTGAAAAGCTTGCCCAACAAGCTGCTAAAGAACCTGCTCCGGAAACCGCAGCCGATGTTCAATTCGATAAAGCAGTCAAAGCTTTCGAAGCCGGCGATTACGAAATAGCCATCGAGAAATTCTCTGAAGCAAGCGAGATTGCGACCGATGATATAATACTTCCTTTTGCACACTCACAGGCGTTTTTCGCCAATGAGCAATACACAGAAGCAGCCGAGGTCCTCAGAGCAGCTTTAGCAAAGGTTTCCCCTGAAAAGGAAGGGGTCTTTTATCCTCGCGGCCTATACTCAGACGACGATATTCTCTTCGAGCAAATTGAGCGTCTGAAGCAAAAAGCTGAAACTTTCAGTTTCGATGCAGACCTGCAACTACTTTTGGGATATCAATTGCTCGGCATCGGTGAAATTGATAAGGCCGTCGAGCCACTACAGCAGGCCAGCCTAGATCTGGAAAATGCAGCCAGTGCCACAATACTGCTTGAACTGCTGGCAAAAATCAGAACGAATACAGAAACCGAAAATACTGTGCAATAGGTATTTTGCGTGAGATTAGAAAAATGAAAAAGGAGCCTTTAATAACATCTTCGGTAGTTACATGTTTTTTAAGCCTTATAACACCCTTTGCCCAGGCTGAAAACTGGCTGGAATTTGCCGTCTGGCCAACAACCGAAAACCAGGAGGCACCTGATATCTATGGTAACATTATAGTTTGGCAGCAATTTGTTACAGTTGAAAATGGTGACTATGACATCTACGTTGCGGATATAAACAACTTCGCTGACCCGTTGCTTTTCATCATTGGTGATTCTAATGACCAGATGAATCCTGCAATTTACGAAAAAACAATTGTCTGGCAGGACTATGTTTTATGGCAAGGCTTCGCGGATTGGGATATCCGGGCGGTAGATATTAGCGATCGAACTAATCCCTATTTGTTTGTGGTCTCCGATATTCCTAATAATGATGAGCAGCACCCAGCAATTTCCGGCAATATAGTTGTCTGGCAGGATAACAGCGTAGATTCGCCTGAGCGGATCGATATTTACGGTGCTGACATCACCGACCCCAATTATCCAGCAGAGTTTCCAATCGCTGCCTTTGAGCTTGACCAGCAGAGCCCTGCCATATATAGAACAACTGTTATATGGCAGGACAACTTCTTTGGTGACTGGGACATTTTTGCCGCCGATATCTGGCGCAGAAATAAACCGTCAGAATTTCCTGTCTCGTTCATCGAACAGGATCAGCAAAATCCGGCGATTTCCGGCAACACAGTGGTTTGGCAGGATAACTTCTCCGGCAATTGGGATATTTACGCCGCTGACATATCAGTACCTGGCAATCCTGTTGAGTTTACCATTGCCATAAACAATTCGTCGCAGATAAATCCGGATATAGATGGAAACATAGTTGTCTGGCAGGACTACCGAAACAATAACTGGGACATATTCGGTTATAACCTTACTACGAAACAGGAATTTCAAATCACCAATAATCCTGCCGACCAGACCAACCCCGCCATAAGTTTAAACACTGTAGTCTGGCAGGACAACCGCAGCGGGAGCTGGAATATATATGCCGTATTACTGGAAGGCCCCGAAACAGCAAACTGCACATCCAGAATGCCTGGTGATGTTAATGGTAATTGTAAAGTCGACTTTGCCGACTACGCCGTAATGGCTTCGGCCTGGCTCGGTTGTAACCTTGAGCCCAAAGAAGCCTGTTGGGAATAAATAGAGTAAAGAATCTAATAAAGTGTTTGTCGAATATCAAGGAAGAATAAAATGGTTAAGGACATAGTGACAACTTTAATAATTGTGCTGATTGGCTTGGTGCTGATATTTATTGTCGGCTGCCAAAGCGACGCTCAGTCCGGTGCTGCTCTTGGTTCTCTGGCTGGTGCCGGCATCGGCCAAATTGCAGGTCGCAATACGGAGTCAACCTTAATTGGAGCAGCAGTCGGCGGTGCCGCCGGCTATATGCTGGGCAACGAAAGCGAAAGGAAAAAGGACCGGGCCGAAAGAGCTTACCTACGTGAGCAGACGGATTACGTCGCTGTCAATATCACTAATAGTAATGGCTCTGTCAGCCAGGTAAGACTCAGAAAGCAAGGAGTAGGCTACGTGGGCACACGCGGCGAGTACTATAACCACCTGCCAACCGAGAATGAGTTAAGACCTATATATGGCTTTTAGTCCGCCGTGGTGGACTGCTGACAACTGGCTATTGAAGAGCACGCAATTTAGACGTATAATTCCGGATATTAATGGCCAAGTTGTTGCTTTTAAGCGAGGACGTAGGATAAACACGTCAGTAAGAGGCTTACTATGAACCGGCGGCTGCGAAATGCCCTAAAAGGTGTGACAGACCCGAACTCTGAACGGCGCCGCCGAGCTATGGAACGTTTTGTGCGAGCCACATTTGAGCCCTTCATCAGATGCTTGTACCGCTACCTCGGTAACGAGGTGGAGTGTGAGGACGTATTGGAAGATGTTTACGCAGATATATGGGAAGACCCAACTCATGTACGTGACGTCAATACTGAAAAACAGCTGCTAAGAAATGTGTATCTATTCTATATGCGGACCCATCTGAGGAAAATATACAGAGAAAGAAACCGGCATCTGAACTTATCTCAAAAAGTCTTGGCGAGGCTGATGGCACCTGAATTGGGTATCCTTGAAATAATGTCTGAAAAGGAGCTTCAAGAAACCGTTCACCGTATGTTAAATAAACTCAAGAGCCGGGAGCAAAAATGCATCGAACTCTGGATGGCAGGTACGTCTAATAGAGCGATCGCCAATGAACTCAATAAAACGGTTGATGCAGTTAAAATGCTTAAATTTCGAACTATATTGAAGCTTAAGAAGTTAATGCATGATTACTCTGCAAAAGACTAAATTATTCGTTATCCAAAGGAGCAAGAAGCAATGTCCGACATAAACCGAAGAATTGAAGAATTGCTGGATGACTACGCTGAGGCCCTGCAATACGGCAATATACCGGTTTTTCTGAAATCACTTACGCGAGAGGAAGCAAAAAGGATAACTACTTCTCCGGAGTTCTGGGGTGCTACAGAGATCGTGCAGATTCTTAATGGTGCTGGATTTGCCGATAAAGCTGTGACCCCAAATTTAGACCGATTTATATCGCGTATCAATGCCAAGATCGAAACTCGAATAAAGAAGGTAAAAGCGCCTTCACGAAGCAACCGCGGAACTCGTACAAAGCCGGTGACTAAAACAGAAGACAGGACTAAGAAATCGATATGATTTTGGACTGCTATCAATGTTCGTCCTGCTATTTTGAAGACAAGAAACCATCCACGAGGACAGATCCTGCAGCAATAGAACCGCCGCAATCCAAGATGGTTTTTACGAATGTGCTATTGGTATTTGTTTGTATCGAGCTATACGATAACATACAGGAATTGCAAGAAGCTGTAAGAGAATTCACATCTCTATCAAACCTTATAGGTGAAAGGCCGATTGTGCTCTGTCCAAACGCACATTTGTCGATTGACAAAGCACCTGACAAGCAAGCCGTTTGGCTGATTGGAGAGTTGGAAAGGATTTTGATAATGAAGGGCTACGATGTGCATCGCTTGTCCTTTGGTTACCATAAACAATTTGGTATGGAATGTAAGGGTAACGTCGGCAGCGTTGTTGGCAGGAGGTTCTACGGTTCTGCAGAGAAACAGTTTCTGAGACTCTTAACGCGACTCGGTGTTTGTCCACCAGAGTCGCTGCCCAAAGATATGCCCGCTTGGGCCAGAGGTCTGGCCGAACGTCGGCTGAAAGTATTAGGCAGCAGGAGGGAAACCTACGAGGTTGCGGAGAAAATGCTCCAGGACCAGCTTGATACGACAGGCTACAGTGAGCTTTGGACATGTATGCTATTCGAAGGAGAAAGGAAACCTATAGAGGATTATCTAAGCCTTTTGTACCGAATCATAGAAGAGTACCCCGATGTAATAGTACACCGAGCACTGAACTTAAGCATCCCTGATTTTGCCAGAGCTGCCCAATATCTTTTTCACAAATATCCTGAGGCAATCAAATCTGGCAAACTTCGGATTTACAACAGTGAAGTCTCTGACTTGGAGTTCCTGTTATCCAAAACAGCAGTTCTTCTCGCCTTCCCACATAAGCCAGAACCGGAAATAGCCAAAGCGCACGCAGGAGAAATATCGTTCGGGATTTACTGCCCGGACAAGGATCTTGCGAAGAATCTGATTCAGTGGTACTGTACATTCCTCGTCGATTCGCGATTTGGATGGATCCGCACTGAGTCTGAACTTAACGCCATAATTAACGAGTTGGAAGAGGAAATGTTTCAGTGACAGTAATTGGTGAATGGTAATTGGTAATTGAGTTCACCATTTAAAAAGTTACTACAATAGAATTAAAACAGTGCGTATGGTCTCATCCGTGGTTGTTATCGCAGCCTATGTAGGGGTGCTTACATTTGTTGCCGTGCGGGCACGAGCAGCTCGGCAGTTTTCAGAATTTTCTTTAGCCAGACGGGCTCTTCCACTTGCTTTGGTATTCGGCAGTCTTGCTGCCACATACGTGGGACCAGGCTTTTCAATTGGGTTTGTAGGCAAGGGTTTTGTAAGCGGTTTTCTCTTTTGGGGCATGGGTCTTGCGTATGCCGTACAGAATATTTTGGTTGGATTGTTCATCGCCCCTCGGTTAAGAAGCCTGAGCGGCTGCTGTACATTGGGTGACGCAATAGGCCAGAAATATGACCGGAAATGTCAGATTCTTGCCGGTATTATTTCTGTAGGTTTGTGTGCCGGTTTCTCTGCGGTTATGGCCAAGGCCGGTGGCGATGTTCTGCACGACACATTTCGGCTTCCACATTGGTCCTCCGTAATCATAGTTGTAGGCGTAACGGCTTTATACACAACGTTCGGTGGACTACGGGCAAGCGTAATAACCGATGCCTTTCAATTCACTGCCTTCGCCATATTATTGCCTGCCACGTTGCTATGGGTCCTCGGCTCATATCTCAAGGGCGGAGCTGCAACATTTGCTGAGCAGGCTTTAATTGCAACCAGAAGTGGGCTTTCTTCGACGCCACCCATTGAGATAATAGGCTTGATGGCCGCATTTCTTCTTGGAGAAACGCTCATACCTCCCTATGCTAACCGGGCCTTGGCCTCCAGAACGACACGTATTTCACGAGACGGCTTCATATTAGCGGGTCTGTTCAGCGTGGTTTGGTTCATGGTCATGATTTCTCTCGGAATTGTTGCTCGAAGCATAATTAAAGAGAATCCGGGTGAGGACTACGTGCTTCTGAATTTAGTCAAATCAACTATGCCTGCTGAAGGTTATGCACTTCTATTAGTGGTCTTGATATCAATAGTCATGTCGAGCCTCGACTCACTCTTAAACGCTGGGGCTGTAGCTTTCACCGAAGATATTGTCAAACCTTTTATTACTTTGCCGGACAAATCAGCTCTTAACATCGGGCGCTGTGCAACCATTATTATAGCTATAATCGCTGCTGCCGGAGCAGTTGCTGTTCCAGGAATTATCAGCGGCCTGCTTATTTGTTATACTATTTGGGCTCCGGCAATTCTTCCTGCGCTTATAATCGGTTTATGGCTGAAGCATCCTCGCCCCCTTGCCGGAATCCTTTCAATGGGTATCGGAACACTCGCTGCTATAACATTTCAGTTTGCCTCTTGGCCAACTGAGGTGCCTGCAATATTGGCGGCTCTTGGCGCAGCGCTGCTGGCATATATACTAGGACATTGGATAGAAGGAATTAGACATAGGTAATAAAAGATGGACGTGTTTATCTTAGCTATCGTTGTAATTGGGATCCTATTCGCTATAGCCAGCGGGGTCTGGGTTGCAATTGCGTTGGCAAACGCTATATCTGCACATCAAGAGATGCAACACACACAACGCCAAGCGAATAAAGAAAATAGCGATTAGTACACATGAATAGTGTTCTGTGACCAACCGCTGCAAAAAACGTTCTATTTCTAAAATGGGAATCCAAGTTGTATGCCCAATATGCTCGATCGGTCATAGTGAGCAACATTGTCACTAATTCTAACATGCTCCCACCTATCAAAACCCGTGAAAAAATGCGTGCCGATACCGCTATGGATTGTATTCTCTTAGACTGTGGTTATTTACCCTCATCAAAGGCGACTCTGGCCAAAAACGCGGAATTGAATTTTGTAATATTGAAAAAAGGCAAAAACAAATGACGAGGCTCGTTAGAAGAATCCCAAAAATTCGTTATTAGTCAACAAACGGTGATGACATGATTTTTCAGAAACCTTTAATATTAAAGTTGCGTCGTCCCGGACTGGCTTTTATGGGAAATACTGATTTTGTATTTATCATGGTGTTTAAGGGTTCGCCTGCCGCGACTACACGATGTGCTTACTTCGAGTCCTATCTCTTCATTTTCTGCAGTGCCAATAACAATGCTTAGAGTCGCATTCCGAATGTTCATATCGGTAATAGCCAATTTTATAGTTTTGTTGAATATTTCCTTTGTTTCATCTTTGACATTTTCCTTTGCCCAGGCCAATCCACTTGTTACCAGGTTCCGCTCAACAGCTTCAAGATAAGCAATATCCGATTGGAATATCATGGTGTTGGCATCTTCGGTTAGGCCAAACATCACAACTCCAATCAAGGCTATCGCGATTATTACAAGTATCATAACGAAACCTTTTTGTCTGGTTTTTGCTATTTTTTCTTTAAGGTTTTTCACAAAGCACCAATAAAGTACAAATGCGAATTGGCCATCTTTTTCTGCCATTTTTTCCGAAGTTTTTGCTTTACAGAGGTACTGACTTCCACAGCATAGCCTTTGCCGTTACTTCGCCAGACATGCCATTGCACCACAGCGTTGGGCACCGACCAAACTCTGATATCTTCGCCATTGGCATCCTGGGCATCCGTTAACACATATCTGAGCACCTGCTCTTGTTTTAATTGATAGCAAATTATATCATCATGCTGCTCAATCAAAAGCAGCTCATCACCAGCGGTACGCCCCAAAAAAGATTGCGGTAATCCCTTCGCTTTATCAATGTCCGTACGCATTTGGCTTAGCATATTTAACAAAGTCGTATTTTCCTGAATGACCCGAGAAGAGTGTGGAATGTCCGTAAGAAAGGCGTAGAATAATCTATCTAAAGCAAAAGCGGCAAATGGAATAATTGCCATTACCACAATCATTTCAACTAAAGTAAAGCCTTTGCGCATATTCATCATTTACCTTCGTTTATAGATTCAGTCAAAATATATCTTGATAGCCGAACTTTGACTTCACTGCGAAAGCTCTTTCCTTTTGTTGTCACTTCGACCAGTTTCATTCCCTCCCATTGACCGGTTCCCGCAGTTTTTTTGATAGAAACACTCAGCATGGGCCAAAGCCGCTTAAAATCTTCAGAAGGAACTGGTTTTCCAGTTGTACTTATACTCTCCAGTTCCGCCTGTGCCGCTGCGATGCAGCGCTGCCTTACCAACTGGTAGCGATTGAACGTCGCAAATGCATGCAATGACAGCGCAAATCCGACAAGGAGTATCCCTGTAACAGTTAAGGCGACCGTCATTTCAGTCAGTAAAAAACCATCGTATATCTTATTTTTACCAGACACAACTTTGCTCCGCATAAGATTCACGGATATACAAGCTCCGCCAAATTATGGATAACTGCAACACCAGGAGAAAAAATGGCAAAGACTACAAATCCCACCATAACTCCCATAACAATTGTCACACAGGGCCACATTATGAACCTTACCAAGTTAACATAATAACTGTAATTAGAACGATAGAACGATTCAAGCGTCTCAAGGATAGATAGAGTGTTTCCCTGATTGACCTTATCATCAAATGCCCACGCTAATGTGCTGCCTAATCCACTTTCTTTAGCTGCAGCGGCTATGTTGTCACCAGCCTCTACTTTTGCCAGCCATCTTTGCAATCGCTTTCTAAAAGAATTATTCACGTCCAGGTCGAGTGTATTGGCAATTGCATCGTTGACAGTGCAGCCGGCATTGAGTGACAGCCTCAGAAGCTCAACGGTTTGTACCATCGAATAGCTCCTCTCAAACCAGTGCAGAACGGGTAAATGCCATTTAATAAAATCACCTATTCGTGAAAACAGGTATTGCTTCTGTGGTCTACGAGGACGAAGCTTAATCAACATCGAAACAGGAACAATCACTATAACTATTAGTGCAAAAAACAACCCAATTAACCACCCATAGTTAGTGACACGTATAAGTAGTTGAGTAGCAGATGGAAGCGCTGCTCCTTCGGCCATTTCTATCAAAACAGAGCTGAATGTCGGAATCACCTTCCACGCTAATGCACACATTATAAGAAACATAAAGGTTACTAATATTAACGGATAGAGCGGGTGCACCGGCCTGAGTTTTCGCCTCTCATCTGCCTTAGCCAGCATATCAGCTTCGATGCTCGCCATTGCAAGTGGAAGCTGGTCAATCCGCTCGGCAGCGGCTATCATTGCCACTGCATAACCCGGACATTTGGGATAGCCTCGCTTAATGGACTCGCTTAGCGAATAACCCTGTACCAGCCATTTTTTTATTGAACTCAGGATTCGTGAGCGTTTATCCCTTGGTTCACCGGCTGCTGATTCCAGCGCCATAGGCAATGGCAGATTCTGCCGCATGCTCGAGCCAATCGTAGAAATAACATATAAGGCGGTTGCATCCCGTGATATGAAACCGAAGCGTGCAATGGCAGCTATGAAAAATGCGAAAAGAATAAAACCGTAATAGCCGCCGAAACCAAGTAAAATTAACGAAGAAGCTACTAACAGTAAAAAACCGCAGCTTATAAGTATATATTTTGCCAGCTTATGAGGCCATTGCTCGGAATCAGGTTCACGTCTTGATGTAAGCACCGCTATTAGTGTCACAATAAAAAGAATGGGCGCGCATGCTATGGCCTCGAATAAGTCGAGCCAAACTGCGGCATAAACCAAAAGAAGACAAACGACTGGCGCCGTAAGCATCGCAATATCCGGCTTTTTATGGCCCAGGATTGCAAAGAGTAACAGAATCAGAATATACAGTGCTACAATTTCCATGACATTAATCCAATCACGCTACATCAGATAAAGTCGTAACGATTTGTATCATTGGTAAGAACATTGCCAGGATAGCTGTTGCGAGGATACCTCCCACTACAATCAGCATAATAGGCAGTAAAACCGCCTGTAATCTTGCCTGACTGCATCGCGCCTGCTCTGCATACATTTGGCTGAGACTGTAGAGATTGTCCTGCAGCTCATTACGTTGCGTACCCAATTGGATTGAATATAAAAATAGTCTTGGTATTATCTTGCAAAATTGTCCCGCCTCAAGGATGTTGGTGCCTTGCTCGACTTGACCGGCAAGTGTCTCACTTTCCAGGATAATTTTCTCGCTTCCTGCTGCTCCGGAAGCCAATCTAAGGCAAGCCGGCATATCGCAGCCTGCCGCCACCATCATTGCCATTGCTTCAGCCATCCTGCTGAGGACGCTACTTCGATAGACTCTGCCTATAACCGGAATTTTCATGAAGATAGATTCCTTGAATCTGCGCCCGGCTGAGAAAGTTGAAAGCATCATGAATATAAAAACTATTGCTGCGATAAAGAGGCCAACTATTATCCAAAAAGGCACCACGTTTTCCGCCATACTTAAGAATAACCGAGTCAGCTTTGGCAATCTTTCGCCTACTGTCATATCCACAAGTATCGACCCAAATTGCGGTATTATGATCAGGAATATAGCGGTCACAATAATCGCACCCAGCGTCAGGACAACTGCAGGGTAACTGGTTGCCTCAAAGATTATCCTTCTGGTTTGATTAGCCATCTCCAGGTGCCTGTTAAGGCTGGTCAGCATCTCGCTTAATCTTCCCGTTTCTACACCTGCTTTTAATATTCGGCCATACAGAGGCGAAAAAGCTTTCTGTCTTTTTTCGAATGCTTTTTCGATACTTTCTCCTGCTTCGAGTTCACTGGCGATATTGTTAATGAGTTTA
>Ga0315537_1001384_pt1 | contig 19044 bp, 21 predicted proteins | sample SalMarSW160270MG_FD_203091 | JGI IMG/M metagenome (GOLD analysis project Ga0315537, IMG submission 203091) | Salt marsh sediment microbial communities from the Plum Island Ecosystem LTER, Massachusetts, United States - Salt Marsh Sediment SW1602-70 ...
TCCTAAAAATACCGAGACCAAGCTTAAGGAATTTGAAAAAGAAGGCCTTTTTAAAAGCGAATTTCGCGGGAAGCAAAGGTACTTTTATCTTGCAAAGGATAACCCCGTTTTGGAGCATTACCGCCAGATTTTCCTAAAAACGCATGGCATAGAAAAAAGGCTCAAAGATATGATAGGTGCTATCAAAGGGCTTAAGGAAGCTTATCTGTTTGGCTCATATGCAAGCAACAAGATGGATTCTTCAAGCGATATCGATCTTTTGGCCATTGGCACGCACTCAGTTTTGGAATTGCAGAGAGTTATTGCTAAATTGCAGAAAGATACAGGTAGAGAATTCAATGTAACGAATTTAAACATGAAAGAATTCGGGGCTAAGAAAAAGAACAAAGATTCTTTTATAAACAGCGTCTTTAAAACTAAGACCATAAGGCTTGTATGATCAATTTTGAGAGTCAACACTTTCAAAAACTAGCATTTAAAGAAGAACAAATTGGCCAATTCTTAAAATCTGCCTTTCATGATCTTAAGATAGCGGAAAAATCGGACATACCGGATGTTATTTTTAAGTTCAGTTACGATGCTCTCATAAAATTAGGTATCGCGCTCATTGCCAAAAAAGGCTATAAAATAAGAAGTACGGCTGGCCATCATGTTAAGATTTTGGAAAAGCTAAGCCAAATCATTAAGGAAGAAGATATCCTTGTGCTTGGCAATAAGATGAGGCAGGAGCGAAACGTCAATCTCTATGACGGCGGTTTTTTTGTAGGAGAGAAGGATAGTCTTGAGTACCTCAAATTTGTCAAGAGCACTTTTAAAAAAGCGGGAATTTAAAGGGTATCAGGATATATTGACCTAGGCGCCCTAAAGGTGCCTAGGTTTTTATACCTTCGCGGCCAAAAACCGCTGCCTTCAGGCAGCGGATGGGTTTGGCTGCTCCGGTATTCCGTCAAGAAAGGGACCCCGGGCTTCCCGGGCTACAGCCCGGGCGGGGCTCCATTTTGGTTGACTGTTGGTGCAAGTACCGCGATATGATTTTGCAGATTTTAGAGGGAATAAGTGCATGACCTGTAGAACGCAGGCTAACGGGTTTTAGCACAACACGTTAAACTGTTATAATAATAAATCTGCCATCTATAATATCTTACACCTGATTTGCCGAATCTAACCAGGTTAGAATTTTGTTAAAAATTAGGGATATTTCTATATTATGAGATTGTACAAATATAAGTCATTACAAAAGCTACATGAAGCGTATGAAATTCTGTGCAAAAATCAGCTACATTGTTCGGATATAATCCAATTTAACGATCCATTTGAGGGAATGTTTATTGTAAAATTTTTGAACGGTAAGAAGAAACAGCAAACAAAAATTAATGGCGTTTGTCACTATCAAACTAAAGGAATTTGGGAAGAATTATTAAGTACTGATTCGCGAGCTAGGGAGATAGTCGATGAAATAAGGACAAAGAAAGTCTGCGCACTTTCTACAAAGAACGATGATGTTCCGCTTTGGTCACATTACGCCGACAGTCATAAAGGGATATCAATTGAAGTTGATATACCAGTTAAAGATCTTCATGAAATTAAGTATTTTAAAGATCTAAGAAAAGTAATTCACGGTTTAAATTCTAAAATAATTGAAGACCAGGCAATGATTGTTTTGGAAACAAAAATATGGTTATGGCGCCCTGAAAGTGAATGGAGAATAATTCAAGATGAAGAATTATATAGAATACCAACTAAAATAAAAAATGTATTTTGTGGATATAAAATAGAACCCAAGATTTTTTCCCAGATGCAAGGATTGTTTCCAGATATTAGGTTTATTAAATCGACGATTAATCACAAAGAGCCTTGGATAACTTTTGATTCTGATTGAACTGATGATTTTAAGAAATCAAATGGAGAAAAAGGGGACGGTCCTATTTTGACTTGGAGCCGATGAATGATCGCGGCATGGGGGGCCATTTCCCGGGGATACATACAGCTGAAAATATTTCATAACTTGTGACAAATCAGAAAGAGAAACAAAAGAGGGACAGTTTACCCCGAACTCAAAGCGGCGGGAAAATCTCGCGCCTGAAAAACAGCGCGACATTTTCCTCGCCTGAGTTCGGGGTGGCATCCAAATGTCCTCGCGTATATATAAAGACATTTGGATGGCCGATGGGAGCAGTATTATACGAGCATTGTTAGCTATTTGAGCAACATTATTTAACGCATAATTGATTACAAAATAAGGAGTTACTGATTCTTTTAATATCGAAAATTGTTTAAAATGTTATAAGGAGGTAATTATAATGATGCCCGTAGGCCCATTGATGAAAGAACACAGACTTATAGAACGAATGATACGGATAATGCAGGCTAACCTGGAGAGTATCAGGAAAGAGGGAAAGGTTGATCCGGCTTTTGTTGATACAGCAGTTGATTTTATACGGACATACGCTGATAGGTGCCATCACGGAAAAGAGGAAGATATATTGTTCAGAGACCTCATAAAGAAGAAGATCTCTGATGAGCACCAGAGGATTATGCAAGAGCTTATAGAAGAGCACAAAAAGGGCAGGAATAACGTGAAAAAGCTCATTGAGGCGAAAGAAAAATATGTCCAGGGCAACAAAGATGCTTTAAAAGACATAGTATCCAATATGGAGACACTGGTTAAGTTCTATCCTAAGCATATAGAAAAAGAAGATAAGCACTTTTTTATCCCCTGCATGGATTATTTTACCGATTCCGAGAAAGATACAATGCTCAATGAAATGTGGGAATTTGACAGGAGTATGATTCATGAAAGGTACGCAAAAATTGTAGAAAAACATGAGAAATGATATCAACCTGAAGCCGATTGGCATAATTCACACTTCATACAAGGAGCCGAAAGGAATACCTATTCAGGGCAGGTTTGAAAAAGGTGTTACTGGCAAGGTTGAGCTATTTCCAGAATACAAACAGGGATTAAAAGATATAGAAGGATTTTCACATATTATCTTAATCTATCGTTTTAATAGGTCTAAAGACGAGAAGCTCATCAGCAAGCCCTTCCTTGAAGATGAATCACATGGAATATTTGCCATAAGAAGTCCTCATAGGCCAAATCACATAGGGTTCTCTATCGTAAAGCTCGAAAAAATTGCGAATAATATTGTCACATTTTCAGAGGTGGATATATTGGACGGTACACCTTTGCTGGATATCAAGCCCTATGTTTCGCATTTCGATTCAAGAGAGAATGTGAAAAATGGTTGGCTTGATAAGCATTTTAAAACAGGTAAGATACCAAAGCGAACTAAATTATGATAAAAAGTGAGTGAGAATGACGGTTTTAGAGATGGAAAAATTTGATAAGTTGTTGAAAGATTTTGATTTGGAGTTTTTTGGAAGCGGAAAGCATAAGATTTCTGTTGAAAAGGCACTTGAATTGCATCGAGACAATAAAGCCGTTATTGTTGATGTCCGAACTAAAGAAGAGGTTAGCCATGTCCGGTTTGATTTTGCTGCTAACATTCCTGAGTCGGATATATCTGTAAGGCTGGCTGAGATTCCCGAGAAGTAAATGGTGATTGTTTTTTGTTCGTCTGTTGTCAGGGCAGCGATTGTTTATAGTTATTTAAGGTTGAAGGCCTATGCAGATGTGAAAATTTTAACTGCTAGTTTATCTGAGATTGCGGGCTGTTTGAAGCCGGATTATGTGTTAAAAACGACGGGAAGGAGTTCATGAATCCGATTATTGTCGTTTCGGTTGCCATATTTGTTATAGCTGTTGTTATGGCTATGACTGGTCGTGGTGGAGGGAATTTTTATGTTCCTGTTATGATTATTGCCGGGCTTGCCATGCATGAGGCGGCCACCGTTGCTCAGTTGATTTTATTTTGTACGGCTGTTGCGGCTTTGTTGGTTTTTCAGAAAAGTAGAACCGTTGATTGGAAGTTAGCGTTAGTTATTGATCCTCCAACAGATATAATGGCGTTTGTCGGCGGATATTATGCTCATGTGTTTAGCGGAGGTGTTTTGAAGCTTATTTTTGCTTTTTTGCTTGTTGTTGCTGGATTTTTTATGCTGTATCCTGCTAAAGAAAGGGTTCAGAATAACCGGAAACGCTTTGGTTTTTGGCATCGTAGATTTGGGGACAATAGCTATATTGTTAATCTCTGGGTTGCTATTCCTATTACGGCGTTGACGGGGTTGTTTGCCGGGATGGTTGGGATATCTGGTGGGAGCTTTAAGATTCCCTTGATGGTTCTTGGGTGTGGCGTTCCTGTGCGGGTTGCCATAGGGACTTCTTCGGCGATGGTTGCGGTTACGGCTTTGATGGGATTTTTGGGGCATACCGCTAGCGGAGATTTTAATCCTTATTGGGCGATTCCTTTAATGATTGTAGCCGTTTTTGGCGGTTTGATCGGTGGAAAGGTCTCATTGAAGACTAAGCCTGATAATCTTAAAAGAATTTTTGCGTATACCACTTTAGCCGCGGCTTTTTTTATGGTAATAAATGCATTGCTGCAGAAATGAATTTACTTCTTTTGTTTTATTTATTTAATTAAAGATGATTTTAAAAAAATTGGCTAATTTTCTGTTCGTATATACTGCTACTAACGGTATCATAGGTTGCAGTATGTACGACTTTTAAGTTTGCTATAACATGTTATGATTGAAAACGTTAAAAAAACAGTATTTATACGCACTTTCGGCTGTCAGATGAATGTGCGGGATGGGGAGGTCCTCGAGGGGCTGCTCTGCGCCGAGGGTTACGGGATAACGCGTGACGCCGGGGAGGCGGACGCGGTGCTCTTAGTCACTTGTTCCGTGCGCCAGCATGCCGAGGACAAGGTGTGGAGTGAGATAGGCAGGCTCAAGAACGGCCGGGCGTGCCGATGCCGGGATGGGCGCAGGGGGCGGCCTGTCATCGGCGTCGTCGGTTGCATGGCGCAGAATTATAAGGAGGATATCTTCAGGCGCGCCCCGCAGGTGGATATCGTCTGCGGGCCCAGCGAGATCGACAACATCGCGCTCTATCTGGAAGAGGCCCTGAGGAGGAAGGGGAGCGTCGTGGCCGTGGCCGAGCGCCGGCGCAACGAGGCGATGTACCACACGGGCTTTCGCGAGGACAAGGACCACGCGTATGTCGTCATCTCCGAAGGGTGCGACAACTTCTGCTCCTATTGCATCGTGCCGTTCGTGCGCGGCCGCCTTCGCCACCGGCCGGCGGCCGAGATCCTGAAGGAGGTCAGGGCGGCGGCCGCCTTGGGCATCACGGCGATCACGCTCCTGGGGCAGAACGTAAACAGTTATAAGCAGGCCACCAAGTCATCCGGTCGTCAGGTCGCCGGGTCGTCACGCCGGCGGGTCGGCGGAAAAGGAGACTTTGTCGATCTGCTCGGACGGGTGAGCGCCGTCGAGGGGCTCAAGAGCGTCTCTTTCATCACGTGCCATCCGAAGGACACGAGCCCCGAGCTCTTCAAGCTGATGAGGGAGCGCGCCTGCATAAAAAAATACCTCCACATGCCGTTCCAGGCCGGGTCGGACCGGATCCTCAAAGTCATGGACCGTGGATATACGGCAAAAAAGTACCTGGCCCTCGTAGACCGCTACCGCAAGCTGGTGTATAATGCAAAATTGAGCACGGATGTGATCGTCGGCTTCCCGGGAGAGACCGAGGCGGACTTTGCCGCGACGCGCCGCCTCATGGAGCGCGTGCGGTTTGACACGGCATACATCTTTAAGTATTCGCCGCGGCCGCACACGAAGGCCGCGGCCCTCGGGGACGACGTGCCGATGGCCGTCAAGAAGAGGCGCCACGCCCAGCTCCTGGAGCTGCAAAAGACGATCTCCCGTCAGAAGAAGGATGAGACGGCGAAGAGGAAGGATGAGACGGCGAAGAGGAGTTCTTGTTAGCCTGATCGGGACCGCGGTCCTGCTGGCCGCCGGCCGCCTGGCCACAGCCGAGGAGCTGCTGGCCAAGGCCGAGGCCTTTTATCTGCAGAAGCTCTACATCCAGGCGATCGAGGCGTCCCAGGAGGCGATCCAGGAGCATCCGCAGGACGTTGAGCTCGTCGCGCACGCCAACTACCTGACCGGCGCCAGCTACGTCAACCTCTTCGATTTCCTGACCGCCAAGAAGAACTTCCAGACCGTCGCCGACAGGTATAAAAATTCCGCCTATTACGAGGACGCCTACCTGGCCCTGGGGGATGTGGAGTTCCTTCAGGAGAACCTCGAGGAGGCGCTCAAGGTCTATCATGCGTTCTTAGAGGAAGGCCCTTCCCCGAAGCGCCGCGCGACCCTCTACTTTCGCCTGGCCGAGGTCTATCTGAAGCGGGGTGACGTCGCGAAGAGCCGGGTTTACCTCAAGCGGCTTCGTGAGGAGTTTCCGGGGTCTTTCGAGGCGCGCGATGCCGGCCGGTTGAGCGGTGAGGAGGTCTGGTACACCGTCCAGGTCGGCGCCTTTACCGATTTCAAGAATGCCCAGACTTTCATCGACGGATTGAAGGCGAAGGGCTATGACGTCTATTCGGTCCTGTGCATGCTTTCCGGAAAAAAGCTATGCCGGGTCCGCATCGGCAAGTTCACCGACCTGAAGGATGCCGAGACCCTACAGGAACAGCTGACGCTGGATGGGTATTATTCGAAGATCTTCCCGCTCACGGCCAAACAATAAAAGGGATCATCTTAACGCCAGGGCGATCGCGCGTCACGAGCAGCGGTTGTCCTGTTTTTTTCGATGAAACAACGTTCTGTTGTCGTCTTTATCGTGGGGCCGACCGCATCCGGCAAGAGCGCGGTGGCGCTCTATCTGGCAAGGCAGCTGGCGTGCGGCCTTGTCTCGGCCGATGCCATGCAGGTCTATAAAGGCATGGACATCGTCACGGACAAGCCGTCCCCGGCGGTCTTGCGCCGCGCGCCGCATGCCCTGATCGGGACGGTGGCGCCGAGCCGGGAGTATAACGTCGCCGTCTTCTGCCGGGATGCGCGCCGGGCGGTCCGGGCGGCTGTCCGGAGAAGACGCTGCCCGGTCGTCGTCGGCGGCACGGGGTTGTATGTCCATGCCCTGGTGGACGGCATCTTTGAAGGGCCGTCGGCGGATGCGCGGCTGCGCCGTCGCCTGGAAGAGGAGGCCCGGACGCGGGGGTTAGGCGTTCTCTTCGGGCGTCTGCAGCGCGTCGATCCGGCGGCGGCAGGCCGTATCGGTCCGCATAACGCGCGGCGCATCATCCGCGCGCTGGAAGTGTACGCCTTGACACAGCAGTCCCTCTCCGAGCTTCAGAAGAAGAAGAACGGCCTGAGGGAAGAGTTTGACGTGCTCCTTTTCGGTCTGCGGCGGGACAGGCAGGACCTGTATGCGCGCATCGACCGCCGCGTGGACGAGATGCTGGGACGCGGGCTCATCGAGGAGGTCAGGGGACTCTTAAAGAAGAAGCTCGGCACGACGGCGCATTGCTGCATCGGCATCCGCGAGGTGGAGGGTTATCTCAAGGGGCATTACGGCCTTGATGAGGCCACACGGATCATCAAGCGCAACACCCGCCACTTTGCCAAGCGCCAGTTGACGTGGTTCGGCAAGAACAAGGATATCATCTGGCTCGACGTGGCTTCGGAGGCCGACCTGGCCGCCGCCGCCCGCCGCATCGCCGCCAAGATACGCTCAAGATGAGACTCAGAGGCCAGGCCTTTGAGTCTCATTAAATGAGACTCAAAGGTCAGACCTTTCAGTCTCACGAGGTCCGGGGATATGGAACGGGTCATTCTCTTAACGGTCAAGCTGGATAAAGACAAGGCGACGTGGGATGTCATCGAGCGCCAGCGGGAGTTGAGGGAGCTGGCTGTGACGGCAGGCGCCGACGTGCTGGTGGAAGAGCTCTGTCACCGGGAGATGCCCACGCCCGACCTCTACATCGGTGAGGGCAAGGCCAGGGAGCTCTCGGAGGCCGTCCGGGCCCATGAGGCGGATCTTGTTATCTTCAACAACGACCTGTCCGGCACCCAGCATCGCAACCTCGAAAAGGTGTTCGAGACGAAGGTCGTTGACCGCACGCAGCTGATCCTGGATATCTTCGCGCGCCATGCTTACAGCCAGGAAGGCAAGGCCCAGGTGGAGCTGGCGCAGCTTGAATATCTTCTTCCGCGCCTGGCCGGAAAGGGGACGGAATTGTCGCGGCTGGGCGGCGGCATCGGGACGAGGGGGCCGGGCGAACAGAAACTCGAGGAAGACCGGCGCCGCATCCGTGACCGCGTGCGTCTGCTCAAGGGAGATCTCAAAGACCTGGGGTACCGCAGGGACGTGCGGCGCAACAAGAGGCGCGAGGTCTCGGTGCCGGGCATCACCCTGATCGGCTATACCAGCGCCGGCAAGTCCACGCTTTTTAACGCGCTGACCGGCGGGGAGCAGACCGTCAGCCGCGGCCTCTTCACGACGCTCGACCCGTTGTCCCGCCAGATCAGCCTGCCCAACCGGCAGCGCGTCGTCCTGTCCGACACCGTCGGCTTCATCCGCGACCTGCCCCCGCACCTGATCGAGGCCTTCAAGGCGACGCTCGAAGAGGTGGTGGAGGCAGATCTCCTCCTGCACGTCATGGATGTCAGCAGCCCGCGCCGGCAGGACCACGCGGATGCCGTGGAGGAGGTCCTGGAGGTGCTCGGGGCCCTCGAGAAGCGCACCATCCCGGTCTTCAATAAGATCGACCTTCTGGAAGACCCCCGGATCCTGGAGCGGGTCCGGCGGGACCTTCCGGAGAGCGTGGCGGTGTCGGCCCTGCAAAAGACGCACCTCGATGACCTGCTCCGGCAGGCCCAGAAGGCCCTGGCCGGTTATTTTGAAGAGATTTCTCTGGTCCTGCCGCACGGCAAGAGGGGGCTCGTAGACGTCCTCTACCGGGAAGGGCAGGTGCAGGAGATCGCCTACCTCGCGGACGGCATCCACGTGCGCGCCCAACTGCCTTATGTCGCCGCCCAGAAGTTCCGCAAGCTCGCCCAAGACAAATAGCGCGAAAGCAGACAAGAAACGGCGACTGAGAAAGGGTGGTCGTCCTGAACCAAAGGGGGCCGTCCAGGATCAAGGGGGCCGTCCAGGATCAAAGCGTGCCCGACCTGAATCAAAGGATGCCCGTCCTGGATCAAAGGGGCCTGTCCTCATAGCCGCCTTGAGTTCCCCGCGCATGCACGGGAGCAGCTACTTTAGGTGATTTAATTTTTTTAATTAGATTACTTGACAAAATTAATCTGGTGTGTTAAATTATGATGGGAGGCGAAAGGGCCATGGGGCGCAGGCGCAAGAGCCGTCCGGAGGGTACAGGCAAGGGGATACAGATCTCGTCGGACGATCCGGTGTATGCCATCGGGATCGTCAGCAAGCTGCTGGGCGTGCCCGAGTGGACATTGCGGGCGCTGGAAAGAGAGGGCCTGATCCGTCCGGAACGGATGAACCGCAAGGTCCGCGTGTACTCCCTGAAACAGATGCGTAAGATCGAGCACATCTGTTATCTGATGGAAGAAAAAAGGGTCAATATCGGCGGGGTCAAGGTGATCCTGCACATGGAGAAGGTCTGGACGGACTGATTTTTTAAGGGTCAAAGTTAGACTATAATCCTAAAGGAGAGCAAGCGTGAGGACGACATTGGTGTTCAACCATACGCAGGAGGGTCCGCGGGCGCGCGCTGTGTTCGATGAAAAAGCCCAAAAGATCGCCAAGCATCTCAAGCGGTTCAGGGACGACCAGGTCTATCTCCACGGCGCCCTTGATAAGAATCCACACAAGGAAGAGTTCCATGCGTCTCTGACCCTCTATCTGCCTGCGACGACCCTGCACGCCCGCGAGTGTGCCCCGGAATACGGGGCGGCCTTTAATGAGGCCTTCCTTGACCTGGCACGCCAGCTGCGCAAGCATAAGGATAAGCTGACCCGTGAGAAGCGGCGGGTCACGCGACACTCTTCCAAACCCTAAAACTAAAAACGGTGTTGACAAAAAGCGAAAACGTGTTAACATTTTTAGCAGTCTAAGGGCAAGAGTGCTAATATCCTAAGGGTAAGAGACATGCCAAGAGAAGCAGACCAGGACAAGAGGAAGAAGGATATCCTGCTGGCAGCGATCGAGCTCTACCTTAATCATGCACAGCCGGTCTCCTCTGACGTCCTGTGCAAGATACGCAGGCTCGACCTGAGTTCTGCCACGGTGCGCAACGTGCTCGCGGAGCTCGAGGAGGTGGGCTTTTTGAGTCATCCGCACACCTCGGCCGGCCGCGTGCCAACGGACGACGGGTACCGCTATTACCTCAACGTCCTGATGAAAAAGAAGAGATTGGAAGAGGAGGAGATCGGCTTCATCAATAAGATATTTGAGCTCAAGGTGCGTCAGCTGGATGACCTCCTCGTCGAGACGTCGCGCATCCTTTCGGACTTCACGCATTACACGAGCCTCGTCTATCTGCAGGACGACGAGGACCAGTGGGTCTATCTGGAGGGATTGCGTCATCTTTTGGAGCATCCCGAGTTCCAGGACCTGGAGCGGGTGCGCCTGATCATGCAGGCGCTGGAGACTCGCGAGGTCCTCTTTGACCTCATCAAAAGGCACTTCGTCGAAAAGACGCACGTCTATATCGGAAAAGAATGCCAGTACGCGCCTATGGAGTCCTGCGCGGTGATCGTATCGAGTTACGGCGGCACGAAGAAGCGCAAGGGGAAGCTGGCGGTCATCGGTCCCAAGCGCATGGCTTATGAGCAGGTGATACCGCTTTTGGATTACCTGTCCGAGGCCGTGGCTGAACAGGTCGAAAGGTTCTAAAGCGATGAGCAAGGCGGATCGCAGACATGACGAAGGACGTGAGTCCCAGGAGGCCGCCGGGTCCGCAGCGGCCGGGAAACAGGAGCCGGTGACCATGCCCCGAGCCGAACTGGACGCGCTCAAGGAGAAGGCCGCCAGGGCCGAGGAGCACTGGGACAGACTCCTGCGTCAGCAGGCGGAGTTCGACAATATCCGCAAGCGCCTGGAGCGTGAGCGTATCGAGTTCCAGCGTTACGCCCACGAAGACATCATCGCGGACCTGTTGGGCATCCTGGACGACCTGGAGCGTTCGGTGGAGGCGGCACAGAACAAACACGAGAATTCCGAAGCATTTTTAAAAGGGATCGAGATGATCCTGGCGCACCTCTACGAGCTTTTGAAGAAGCGGGGGGTGGCGCCGATCGAGGCAACGGGCCGGCCCTTTGACCCGAGCCAGCACGAGGCGCTCCTGCAGACCGAGACCGGTGAGCACGAAGACGGCACGGTCCTGGAGGAGCTGCAAAAGGGATATCGCCTGCACGACCGCGTGCTGCGCACGGCGAAAGTGCGCGTGGCAAAGAGGATAGAAGACAAAGACAAACAGTAGGAAAATACTACTCGATACCGGACTTTTTCACCTGGTTGGTAACCGGGTAAAGTCTGGTGTCTCGTTAGAAGGAAGTTGTCCTTTAGGGGAAGTAGGGGAAGGCAAGAGCAGATAAAGGGGGTTTATCATGGCAAAAATCATCGGAATCGACTTAGGGACGTCCAATTCGGCGGCGGCGGTGATGGAGGGCGGCCGTCCGTCCATCATCCCGTCGGCGGAAGGCACGACGGTCGGCGGCGGCAAGGCGTTTCCGTCGTATGTCGCGTTCACCAAAGACGGCCAGCGCCTCGTGGGCGAGCCGGCGCGGCGCCAGGCGGCGATCAACGCCGAAGGCACCGTCTTGGCGGCCAAGCGCAAGATGGGCACGGACCACAAGTTCAAGGTCTACGGCAAGGAGTATTCGCCCCAGCAGATATCGGCCTTCATCCTGCAGAAGATCAAGCAGGATGCCGAGGCGTATCTGGGTGACAGCGTCAAAGAGGCGGTCATCACGTGCCCGGCCTACTTCGACGACAACCAGCGTCAGGCGACCAAGGACGCCGGCGAGATCGCGGGGTTGAAGGTCCTGCGCATCATCAACGAGCCGACGGCGGCGTGCCTGGCCTACGGCCTCGACAAGGCCGGCAAGGAACAAAAGATCATGGTCTTTGACTTCGGCGGCGGCACGCTCGACGTCACCGTCATGGAGATGGCCGAGGGCGTCTTCGAGGTCAAGGCCACGCACGGCGACACGCAGCTGGGCGGGACCGATATGGACAATGTGCTGATCGACCATATCGCCGGTGAGTTCAAGAGGGATTCCGGCATCGACCTGCGCAACGACAAGATGGCGATGCAGCGCGTGCGCGAGGCGGCAGAAAAAGCGAAGATCGAGCTCTCGAGCACCCTGACGACGGACATCAACCTGCCGTTTATCACCGCGGACAGCTCGGGTCCAAAGCACTTGACGATGAACATCACGCGCGCCAAGCTCGAAGACCTGGTGACGCCGATCATCAAGCGCTGCGAGGATCCGTTGCGTCAGGCCCTGGCGGACGCCAAGTGCAAGGCCTCCGACATCGACAGGATCATCATGGTCGGTGGCCCGACGCGCATGCCCATCGTCCAGAAGTTCGTCGAGGACTTTGTCGGCAAGAAGATCGAGGGCGGCGTGGACCCGATGGAGTGCGTGGCCATGGGGGCGGCTATTCAGGCCGCCATCATCAAGGGCGATATCAAGGACGTGTTGCTCCTGGATGTCACGCCGCTGTCTTTGGGTATCGAGACCCTCGGCGGCGTCTTCACGAAATTGATCGAGCGTAACACGACGGTCCCGACGAAGAAGAGCCAGATCTTCTCCACGGCTGCGGACAACCAGCCGGCCGTGACGGTCCGGGTGCTTCAGGGCGAGCGCAAGATGGCCCAGGATAATACACAGCTTGGCCTCTTTGAGCTTTCCGGTATCCCGCCGGCGCCCCGCGGCATGCCGCAGATCGAGGTGACCTTCGACATCGATGCCAACGGCATCGTCCACGTCAACGCCAAGGACCTGGGCACCGGCAAGGAGCAGTCTATCCGCATCACGGCGCCCACGAAGCTCAACAAGGACGAGATCGAGAAGATGGTCAAGGAGGCCGAGAAGTTCGCGACCGACGACGAGAAGCGCAAGGCCGAGGTCGAGGTCCGCAACCAGGCCGATACCCTGCTCTATTCGAGCGAGCGGTCGCTCAAGGAGTACGGCGACAAGCTGAGCGATGACGACAAAAAGACGATCACGTCGAAGATCGACGACCTGCGCGAGGCGCTCAAGGGAAAGGACACCGACAGGGTCACGAAGGCGTCCGAGGAGCTGACCCAGGCGTCCCACAAGCTCGCCGAGGCGATCTACAAGCAGGCGGCCGCCCAGAAGGGCCAGGCCCAGGCCGGCCCTCAGGAACCGCCGGGCGCAGGGCCGCAAGACACGGCCGAGCCGAAGCAGGAAAAGAAGGACGAGGACATCATCGACGCCGAGTACAAAGACGAAGGCAAATGAGGCTGAGGGGTCTCACGTGCGGCGGGTGGCCGGGGCGGGTCGGTCCATCCGCCCGCAGCGGAAGGGGCATCACGCCTCGGACAGGACCCGCCGTAGCTATAGCTTAATAGTTCGAGCGATGAGACCATGACGACGAGCCGCGACTACTACGAGATCCTGGGCGTGGACCGCAAGGCCACGGTGGAGGAGATCAAGAAGGCCTACCGGAAGCTGGCCATGAGGCACCACCCGGACCGCGTGGAGCCGGACCAGAAGAAAGCGGCCGAGGAGAAGTTCAAGGAGATATCCGAGGCCTACGCGGTCCTGTCGGACGAGAAGAAGCGGGGTCTCTACGACCAGTACGGCCACGCCGGCATCGACCAGCGCTATTCCACCGAGGACATCTTTCGCGGCGCCGACTTCTCGAGCGTCTTTGAGGAGATCTTCGGGGGAGGAGGGGGTTTCAGGGGAGGCGGCTTTGGCGGGTCGGGCTTGGGCGGCTCGATCTTCGAGACGCTCTTCGGCGGCGACATCTTCGGCGGCGGGGGGCCGCGCCGAGGCCGCGACCTCCAGATCCAGACAGAGCTGACCCTGGAAGAGGCCGCGGCCGGGACAGAGAAGACCTTTACGATCAACCGTCTCGAGATGTGTCCGACCTGTAACGGCTCCGGGGCTAAGCCGGGCAGCAAACGCACGACCTGTCAGCGCTGCCGGGGCGCGGGCCAGACGACGGTGGCCCATGGGTTTTTCCACCTCTCCCAGACCTGCCCCAAGTGCGGCGGTCAGGGGCAGATCATCACGACACCGTGCCCCAAGTGCGCGGGTCAGGGCCGGATAAAGGTCCCCAAGAAGATCTTGGTCAAGATCCCCGCCGGCGTGGACACGGGCTCGCAGTTGCGGGTCCGGGGAGAGGGCGAAGCGGCACAGGCCGGCCGGGGCGACCTGTTCGTCGTCATCCATGTCCGGCCGCACCATCTCTTTGAGCGTCACGGCAGCGACCTGGTGTGTGACGTCCACGTGGACATCACGCAGGCGGCCCTGGGCAGCGAGATCCAGGTGCCGACCCTGAACGGGAACGTCAAGATGAAGGTCCCGGCCGGCACGCAGTCGGGCAGGACGTTTCGTCTGCGCGACAGGGGCCTGCCGGACGTGCGCACGCGGCGGCGAGGGGACGAGCTCGTGCGCGTGATCGTCGATATCCCGACCGGCCTGAGCGGCAAGGAGCGCCAGCTCCTGGAGGAGCTGGCCCGCCTGCGCGGCGTCAAGGCAGGTTAGCGTGACTCGCTGGGCGTTTCTTGATGTCTGGGGTCGTTCGCAGACCTCCGTAGTTTGTTCGTTTGGGCTGGTGGCGGGTGGCCGAGGCGGTGCGGCCCATCCGCGCGCAGCGGAAGGGGTCCCACGGGGGGATGGGGCGCTGGTCCGACGGATAAGTCGGACCGGTTAGCGCGCCAGCCGAGATGTGAGGCTGGCCGGGGCCGCGGAAGCGGCCACGCCGAGCCTGGATGACGAGCGATGCACGCGGATGGGACGACCGCCGAGGACAGGACCCGCCTGCTGATTAAAAAGGGAGACAAGCAATGCCGACATACGAATACGAGTGCAGGGCCTGCGGGCACCGGTTCGAGAAGATGCAGTCTATCACCGCCGTGCCCCTCAAGACGTGCCCGGAGTGTTCCAAAAAGAAGGTGGTCCGGCTGATCGGCTCCGGCGCCGGGCTGATCTTCAAGGGGCCCGGATTTTACGCCACGGACCACCGCAAGGGGGGTGCCCCCGAGGCGCCCGCCTGTCCGGCCTCCGGCGATAAGCCGGGGTGCGCCGGCTGCCCGAAAAGTCCTTCCTGATGCCTGCGCGCAGGGTCTTCTTTTTCTGGGGACCGGTAGTCGCCTATGCCGCGCTCATCTACTTCCTGTCTTCCTTCAAAATAGGGGTGATACCCCGGATATTTCCCAATAGTGACAAGGTATTCCACCTTTTGGAGTACCTGCCGTTCGGTTTCCTGGCCGCGCGGGCGGTGCGGGCCCACCTGGGCCGCCGGTGGCTTGGCGCTTTACTGGTCTCTTTTTTTATGGTATCCTTATATGCTCTAAGTGATGAGTTCCACCAGCTTTTCGTCCCGGGCCGGACCTTTTCGTTCTGGGACTGGGGGGCCGACCTGTCCGGGGCGGCAGCTGGCATCTGGCTCTTCCATGGCAAAAATCGAAGCCTTTCGCAGCCTTCACTATAATCCTGACCAGATCACTGACGCCTCCCTCGTTGTCGCCCCGCCTTACGACGTGATCGACGGCCGGGCACAGGAGGCGCTCTACCAGAAGCACCCCTATAACTTTGTCCGGCTCATCCTGGGTAAGGGTCTGGGCGCGGACACTGCCACGGAGAACCGCTACACCCGCGCCGCCGCCTACTTTGACGAGTGGCAGCGCCGCGACATCCTCATCCAGGACGATAAGCCCGCCATCTACGTCACCGAGCAGAAGTTTTCGGTCAGCGGCCGGTCCCTGCGCCGGTTGGGTTTCATCGCCCTGATGCGGCTGGACGAGGAGGGTGAGGAGATGACGGTCTATCCGCATGAAAACACCCATACCGCGCCCAAGGAGGACCGTCTGCGCCTGGTCCGTCATGTCGAGGCGAACCTCAGCCCTATCTTCACGGTCTTCTCAGACCCCAAAAAGACCGTCCGCCGCCTGCTGGATCGTGTCGCACGCGACACAAGGCCGTGCTTCTCGGCCCGCGACGCCGAGGGCGTCGATAACCACGTGTGGCGCGTCACGGAGCAGGTCCTGATCGCAAAGTTCAAGAAGAACCTGAGCGGAAAAGATGTCTTTATCGCCGACGGCCACCACCGGTACGAGGTCGCGCGCCTCTTCCGGGAGGAGAAACGGCTGCAAGGCGGTCCCGCTTTCAAGGACTCCTACAATTCCATCATGACCTACTTCACGGCGCTCGAGGACGAGGGGATCTGTATCCTGCCGACCCACCGCCTCGCGGAAAACGCGGCCTTCACCCTGGAGACGCTCAAGCCCGCCTTTGACGTGGAAAAGCGCACCGACTGCGAAGACCTGGTCTCAGCCATGCGCCAGGCAAAGGGCGAGTCCCTCTTCGGCGTCTACCGGGACAAGGAGTACTCTTTGTTGAGGTTGGTTGACCCCAAGCTGCCGCAGCAGCTCCTGCCGGACGCTACAGACGACTACCGCGCCCTGGACGTGGCGCTCCTGCACAAGATCGTCTTCGACCACTTTTTGAAGATATCCCCGGCTCAAGTCCGTTACGAGGTTCATGTGGGGCGGGCCATCGAAGCGGTGGACCAGGGCCGCGCGAGCGCGCTCTTTCTCTTGAATCCGACGCGCATCGAACAGATCCGGGCGGTCGCCCTCGGCGGCGGGGCCATGCCCCAGAAGTCCACGTACTTCTATCCCAAGGTCCTGAGCGGCCTGGTGGTGCACAAGTTTTAGGTGAGAAGAGATGGCGCTCTTCAGTAAACCCAAATACACGGTCGTCAAGATCCGTAAGCGCGAGATGCCGCAGGGGTTGTGGACCAAGTGCCCGGAGTGCGGGGAGCCGCTTTACAAGAAGACGCTTGAGGAGAACCTCCGGGTCTGCCCGAAGTGCCAGCACCACTTCATCATGACGGCGCTCGAGCGCCTTGACATGATCGTGGATGAAGGCACCCTCAAGGAGTCCGACGCGCACCTCACGAGCGCCGATCCCCTCGAGTTCAAGGGGGTCAAGAGCTACCGGCAGAAGATCGCCGAAGACCAGAAGACGACGGCGCTGCCGGAGGCCGTGGTGACCGGCGAGGGCGAGATCTTCGGCAAGAGGGCCGTGGTGGTGGTGACTGACTCGCGCTTCATCATGGGGTCCATGGGCTCGGTCGTGGGGGAGAAGGTGACGCGGGCCATCGAGAGGTCGATACGCAAGAAGCTGCCGCTCGTGATCGTCTCCGGCTCCGGCGGCGGGGCCCGCATGTACGAGGGGATCTTGAGCCTGATGCAGATGGCCAAGACCTCCGCCGCCCTGAAGAGACACCACGATACGGGCCTCTTGTACATCTCGGTCCTGACCAACCCCACGATGGGCGGGGTGATGGCCTCTTTCGCGGGCCTGGGCGACATCATCATCGCCGAACCCAAGGCCCTGCTCGGGTTTGCCGGCCCGCGCGTCATCGAGCAGACCACGCGCCAGAAGCTCCCGGAAGGTTTCCAGAGGTCGGAGTTCATGCTGGAACACGGCCTCATCGACATGATCTTGCCGCGCAAGGACCTGAAGGAGTCCTTGCACCGCCTCATCGATTATTTGGGTTGATAGGCAGGGGCATGTGTTATAATACTCCTCTTTAAAAAAGATCGAGGCAGGGCACGGGCATGGCTCAGGTCAGCTTAAAAGACGTCACCAAGGTCTATCCGGGCAACGTGCGCGCCGTGGATAAGGTCAACCTGGGGATAGAGAACAAGGAGTTCCTCGTCCTCGTCGGTCCATCGGGTTGCGGTAAGTCGACCACCCTGCGCATGATCGCGGGCCTGGAGGATATCTCCGAAGGCATCATCTACATCGGCGATCACATTGTCAACGACATCCCCGCCAAAGACCGCGACATCGCGATGGTCTTCCAGAACTACGCCCTCTACCCCCACATGACCGTCTTTGAGAACATGGCCTTCGGCCTGAGGTTGCGCCGGTATCCCAAGTCCGAGATCGTGCGCCGCGTCCACGATGCGGCGGACATCCTCGGCATCAAGCCGTATCTGGAGCGCAAGCCCCGGGAGCTGTCCGGCGGCGAGCGCCAGCGCGTCGCGGTGGGCCGGGCGATCGTGCGCAAACCCCTCGTTTTTTTGTTCGATGAGCCGCTGAGCAACCTCGACGCCAATCTGCGCGTCCAGATGCGCACCGAGATCCACAAGCTGCATATCAAGCTGCAGACCACGATGATCTACGTCACGCACGACCAGACGGAGGCCATGACCATGGGCGAGCGCATCGCCGTGATGAAGGACGGCGTGGTCCTGCAGGTGGCGGACCCCATAACGGTCTACGACAAGCCCGTCAATAAATTTGTCGCCTCTTTTATCGGCTCCCCGCCCATGAACTTCATGACCGGCCGCATCGTCAAAGACGACGGCCGCCTCTACTTTGACGAGGGGGACTTCAAGGTCCGCATCGTCAAGGACATGGAATCCAGGATGGGGCGCTTTGTCAATGAAGAGGTGGTCTTCGGCATCCGCGCCGAGGATATCTACGATAAGCTTTTTGTCTCCGAGACGCCGGCCGAGAACATCGTGCGCGTTGCGTGCGAGGTAGTCGAACCCATGGGCTCCGAGGTCTACCTGCACCTCAAGACGGGCAGGCACGCCTTTGTCGCCCGCGTGGGGGCCCATGACCGGCCTGCGGTCAATGAAGATATGGACCTCGTCTTCGACATGGGCAAGGTCCACTTTTTCAATGCCGAGACACAAGTGACTATTGTCTAAGACGTCTTCCTCCTTAATCCTTCCGGGCGTCTGTCTTGTCTTTTGTGCGTCTGTCTTTTTCTGCTTCGTCCGGTCCCCGTCTCTGTTTTTCCCTGTCCTGGGTCTTGCCGTCGCATTCTTCATAGCGGCCTACGCCGTCTACGCCCGTCAGCGATCCTTGCGCACGCTCCTTCTGCTTCAAAACGAGTTGTTGCAGGAAGAGATCCATACCGCCGAGCGCGACGTCGGG